>Ga0114997_10002299_pt1 | contig 15474 bp, 6 predicted proteins | sample ArcticOcean_MG_C_2_FD_87045 | JGI IMG/M metagenome (GOLD analysis project Ga0114997, IMG submission 87045) | Marine microbial communities from western Arctic Ocean - ArcticOcean_MG_CB4_136 | ecosystem: Environmental > Aquatic > Marine > Oceanic | place: Arctic Ocean: Canada Basin | collected... | reverse complement strand
TCTTCTCTTTTTTTTTTTCTCATTCTTCGTCGAGAAGAGAGAGAGAAAGGAAAATCTCAATTCTCTCTCTCTTTCTGTTGTTTCCCCGCGGGGAACTTTTCGATGGTGTTGTGTTGTTATGAAAGCAAACGCGGATGACCTCTCTCTCTCTCTCTCTCTTTCCACGCGACGTGATGAGCACCTTTTTCTGTGACTAAATACCTTTTCCTCTTCTGATGATGATGATATTAATAAACAACAGAGAACGCTTCTGAAGCTCATAATCCTCGGCGACTCCGGGGTGGGTAAAACCTCCCTGATGAACCAATACGTGAACCGCAAGTTTTCGAAGCAATACAAAGCCACGATCGGCGCAGACTTCCTCACGAAAGAAGTAAAAATAGACGACGAGAATTTAGTCACCATGCAAATATGGGACACAGCTGGACAAGAGCGATTTCAATCTTTAGGGGTGGCGTTCTACCGCGGCGCGGATTGTTGCGTCTTGGTCTACGACGTGAACAACGAGAGGAGCTTTCAAAACTTGGAGAATTGGAGAGAGGAGTTTCTCGCGCAAGCGAGCCCGGCGGACTCGGAGAATTTCCCGTTCATCGTCCTCGGGAACAAAACGGATCAAGACGGAGGCCAAGCGAGGGTGGTGTCGGAAAAAAAAGCCTTGTCGTTTTGCGCGGCGAGCGGAAACCAGTGCCCTCATTTCGAGACGAGCGCCAAGGAGGATAGCAACGTCCAAGACGCGTTCGAGTGCGCCGCGAGGAACGCTTTGAAAAATGAAGTCGAAGAGGAAGTGTATTTGCCGGATACCATCGTCGTGAATAAAAGTGGGAGTAAATCGAGCGGGTGCTGTTGAGAACACCGCTCGAGAGTGAGAGTTTAGTTTGTGTGTTCTTATTGTATTAAGCGTAAGGAGTTCCTCCTTGTAGAGAGAAAAGTGGATAGAAGTCTCGTCATTAATCATCGCACATTGTACGCACGATATGTCCTCTTTTTTACGCCACATCGCGTATTCTTCGTCAACCACCGAACGAGGGTTGTTTAAATGTTCCACCAGTTCTTCCTCATCTCGTAAATTGTCTTCGTATCGCTGTAAAGCCGCATCGATCGCGGCGACGGCTTCGGACGAGACGTCGTCGACATCATCATCGGAAAGTACCACGAATACTAATGAAAAGAAGAACGACGCTTTAGTCCAAACGTTGACTTCGACATCGGATTTTTCCTTACTCGTGGAAGCGGTTTCGAGAGCAGATATGTTAAATGCGGTGAGTTCAATGCACTCCGGGACGATTTTCGCGCCGACGAACGCAGCGTTCGAGAAGTTTTGTGAAAAGAAAGGCTTGAGCCGAGAGCAGATGTTGACGAGAGAAAATTTGGCGGATATTTTAAGCTATCACGTGATCCCGTCCGCGACGATGTCGAGCGCGGAAGTGATGTCGAGAGAGGAATTAGAGACGCTGAGTATTGGGAAAGTTTTGACGACGCGAGAAGTGCGAGAGGCGAACGTGTCGAAAGCGGACGTTTCGTGCGGCGGCGTGACGGTACACGTCGTCGACGAGGTGCTGACGCCGGTGTTTTCGGTACCGGCGGACATGCAGTCACCGCAGGATATTTTGGCGCTGAGCACGGATCCTACGAAACCATCTGGGTGGGCACCGGAAGTTCTGGATGGGCGAGTTGCCATGCTCGGGTTTGTCGTGGCTTTGTATGGAGAGATTACCACCGGGCACGGCATCGCGCAACAGTTTGGCGAGAACTTTGGCGAGGTGTTGCACACGGCGTTCGTGTGGACGTTAGCGTCGTTTGCGCCGGCGTTGTCCAGTAACGAAGGGTACACGAGTAACCCAAAGACAATGAAAGATTCGAGAACGTGGAATTTTGTGTTTAAAGGGTCGCCGATTCCAGAGTTTGTGCAACCGGTGTTCACCGCGGAGGTTGAGGAGTTGAACGGAAGAGCGGCGATGGTCGGATGCACCGCGCTGTTCTTGGTCGAATTGTTTAAAGGCTCTGCTTTGTTTTAAAATTGACCGAAATTGATATACAATTATTATTAATGGCTACGTATGGTACGTGCGTTTTTGTATTTTTCACTCTCTCTCTCTCTCTCTCTCTCTTCTTTCTCTCTCTTTCTCGGCGTATATTTTATTACCCTGTGTCTTCAATGAAGACCCTTCGTTTTTTCGCCGGAATAACTTCTCCGCCAACGACTCTCTTCGATCCTTCTTTTATGTGGAACGCGTCGTCGTCGTCGCTAGAACTGTCGACTTTATAATTGGGTTTGGTTTTCGTTCTCGCACCGCGTTGATCAGGAACCGCGGTAAAATCTTCCGGACGGAATCGGCCGCCGGCGCGACCGCCGCGCTTGGCCATGTTCCATTTGATAGCTTTCTTCAAATTTTTAAGCCGGAACCAAATGGACGGGAAAGACGCGTCGCGGAGGACAGGGGAGAAACGCGTGAAGCGGCCCCACGATTCGTGCAACCATGAAGGAGATATGGCTAATTCTAACGCGAGCGTAGCTGTCGCTAGTGGAATCGCATCGTTTTCTGATGATCCCGGCTGCGTGGCCAGAGCGCGTATAGCGTTCGTTCGAGTATCGACGACGCTGTTACGACTCGGATCATCGTACGCGTCGTAGGCCATCTCGGGGAGATCATTAAGAATGTCGAGGAATAAAGACTTCGCCGACTCTTTCGTGCACTTCAGTAACGATTTCTTATCCACCTTCGAGGCAATTAACTCGTGTTCTTCGGTAACGTCCCAAGCCGTGATTTCCTTCTCTTCTTCTTCCTCTTTTTCTTCTATTCGTTCATCCTCCGCGCCTTCCTTCTTGGCACCAAAACGTTTTTCTAATTGCTGCCATAACTTCCCTTCGCGATACCCGCGCTTGTTCAACCCTGGAATGACGGTTTCTCTCACAGAATCTGCGTCGAGTACCATCCATTCCTTTTCAGCAACTCTGAGCGCGTCCCAGCCTCGCATCTTCGCCGTCGTCGGTGTCAAGCTTCGCTTGGCGTCTCCATCATCTTCCTCGTCGTCTTCTTCCTCGTCGTCGTTGTAGTCCTCGTTACATCCCCAACCACCACCGGCGCCCGCGGCTTGTGCGATGATGATTGCGCTTGAGTCTTCTTTCTTCCCAAGCTCCTCGTCTTCGAGTACCCAAAACGCCGCGTTGTTTCGGTCGCCGCCGATGGGTTCTAATCGAGTCACACCATTGTCTCTTTTCGACTTTTCCAACTGATTAAACCGCTTTTGCCATGCTAGACGAGAGTCTGGGTACTCGCCGGTCTTATCGAAATACTCGGTGATCTTTTTGTTTTCTTCTTCGTCGGTGGAAAACGTTTTGACTCGGGCAAAGTTACCGCCGCCGACGTTTTCGCCTTTGCGATACGCCGCCCAGCTTTTGCGATGTTCGTCCAGCATCTGGTTCTTTTTCTTCAGCTCTTCCGGTGCCTTGTTATCGATCTCCTCTCGTGCGTCGGTGGTGTCCAAAAGCAAATCCGCTAAGATCTTCAACACGTCGATTTTGTCTTCGAGAGCTAACGAAGTCCAACCGTCCGCATCGAAGCGTTCGGCGAATCGCTTGAGTTTTTGCGACAAGATAATCCTCGCCTCTTTCGATAACGATTTCGACTTTAACATTTCATTCGTAAACATCGTACCTTTTCTTGCCGCTTCACCGAGTTGCGAGCCTTCCGCGACTCGCGTGAACGAAGTTGGCGTTATCATTTCGCAACTCGTTTTCGAGGTCTCGATTGCGTTCTTCTTCGCCACGCAAATCGGGCAAAACCACGTGTCCGGAAGCTTTTCGTTCTCATCCACGGGCGGATTGAGACAGCTTTTATGAAATTCACGTGGACATCCGTCGCACAAGAGAACTTCACCTTTTCCTCCTTCATGCATGTCCATACCGCAGGATTGGCAGCCTTCCTCCCAGACCGCGCGAGTGAGCTCGCGCTTGTTTAATTTCTCGTCTTCTTCTCCGTCGACGTCCATGCGTTCCCCTTCTTCTTCTCCTTCTTCTTCGATTGCAATTTCCGCAACAAATTTGTCGCGCCCGACTTTCGTCGCTTTCGCAATCGCACCATCAATGGCAGAGGCAACCAATTTCTTGCCTTTTCCGGATTCAAGCGATAACGTCTTCCCCGTCGCCTCGGCGACTTTCTTACCTTCAATCTTGACTAAGCGCAACCACTCTTTGTCTTCGTTCGGTTCGTCTTTGGACGGGTTACCGGTCGACGTCGCTCGCGTATTAATCGCAGCAGAGATGGCAAAAATACCACTTTCTAACTTGGCGTCAAAGGAGGCGATGTCTTTCAAAAAAATCTCGCCTTTTGCCGAAGCTATGTCGCCGCGTTTGCATCCTGGCTTGACGATTGGATCCCACGAGACGACACGTAACGCGTCTCGAATCAAAAATACACGCTCACTACTCTTATCCATATCACACATTTCACTCGCGACGATTATTTGTTTCGTTCGTTCGGGTTCCGTATCGTTCTTTGCGGTCAAAGCTACGAAGGTTTCGACTTCGATGCCTCTTTCGGCCTCGACTTCAGATTGAACCACGAGCGCTGGAGGGGCTCGACACGCGTACTGATGAGGAGCCGCACGTAAACCGTGGTACGTATTCGTAATTCCCGCCTTGTTTTGAACGTCAAGAGTGAGATTTCTAAACGATTCCGGATCCGCTCGACATCGGCAAAACGCGTTGACAAAAGCGTCCGCGGCTTCTGGCGCGATGCACCCAAACGCTTGACGTTCGTACGAAGGTGCAGCGGAATGTTGCGCCGCGAGGGCTTCAAACGATCGGCTCAAAAGTTCGTCAAATAAGGCGAGTTGTTTCTTGAGTGGACTGTCAGCTTCCGCCAGCATTTCCTTGATTTCTTCAATGGATTTCTTGCTAGTAGAGCCACCTTCCTTGAGGACTTCGTTAATCGGGCCAGCGATTTTTGTCAACGCGTACGCTCCGTTGTCGTCGGTAGAATCTCTGACGTCGCGAATAATCGGGTTCAGCATGCCTATAATCAAACGCTTCGTACCTTCGTTCGGAACTTTTGCTTTTAAGGCGTCCACGAACACCTTGAACGATTTTGGCATAAATTTGTCTGCGGAACCTTTGCCCGGGAAGAGCACTTTTCGAAACCGTCTGGCAAACGTGAAGAGTTCCAACAAAAAGCCGACCGCGTGCTTGTCATCTTCGCCGAGGAACGAGTCCACTTTCGACTGTACTCTCGCTTCAACAGGAGCGATCGATTTTCCATCCTCTTCGTCTTCTTGCTTCGGAAAGCATCCGCCGAGCCATTGCGATTTCTCCTGCAGTTTGATCTTCTCCTCTTCCTCTTCTTGTTTCTTCTTTCTCTTTTCTTCTTCTTCTTTGACTTTCTCCAACATGCGCTGTTTGCGATCGTGCTCTTTTTGCTCCGCCTTACGATCACGCTCTTGTTCAAATTTCTTGGATCTCGCAATTTTACGAATTGCCGTGGATAATCCTATTCGTTCTTTGTTACTTTCGCGCTCGATGCGCACGGCGTCTTTAGGCGCGAGACGTTCCGCGTCCCACTCGTACTTTTTCTCGTCGTCGGCGATATCTTTCGCAAGTTTTGCGCGTTTCCCAGTTTCTACCACGTTTGAGACCACGTTTGCCGCCAACTTTGCACACGCGATATCACACGTGCGTTCCCCGGCATCGCGTTGATCTTCTTTGAATCGGGCGTCGTATTTCTCCGCGCTCGTGACGCGTTCTTTCGTGATTTTCCTTCGATACTCAGACGTTTCTAGATCAAAGACGAGCTGTCGAGTCTGTTTGAGATACTCGCGGTTCAAAATAGCTTTGTACTCATCGATACCGTATCGTTCTTGTAAAAACGGTAACGTTTCGCTCGATAACGTGTCGTAAATTTCTTTCGCGAATTTGGCTTGAAACGCGACGCGGACTTTGAAATCTTTCGTAGCGAAAGGGTTGACGAGGTGCGCCGCGATTTCCGGGTCGATAGATTTCGCGAATTGCGTCCAAGCCTTTGTGGGAGAATTCGATTCCGCGAGAATATTTTGACCCTCGGATATGACAAATCTGGCTTTGCCGACGTGCGCGACGAGCTTTCTCGTGACGGTTGGGACACCCGGCGTCGGCTGTTCCTTCTTCTCTTCGGTTGTCTCCTCCGAAGGCGTTTCCGCCGACGACGGTACGACTGCGTCACTTTCAGTCGCGGCAACAGCAGCTGCCTCTACCTTCTTCTCTTCATCTCCCCCTTCCATCGGCTCTTCGACTACAGACTCGATCAACTCATCCGACGCGCTTTCGTCGCGATTCACCAAACACCTAAACGACTGCGTATCGCCGTTTTCTTTCGTATACGTCCAAATCGCGGCGTACCCGTCGGCCCAAATCATCCCGTCCGCGTCTTTTAAAAATTTGGTCGATTTCTCGCCACCATTTTCGCCACGCGTACCCAGCGTCACGATGCGCAATCCTACCTCGTTCGTTTTGTGTTCCACCTTATCTATCTCGCACTCTTCTCTCTCCGCCACGCCGTTGACGATGCTTTCCATCGCTTTCTTTCGACTTATCAATTTCGTCGGCTTGGCCATCATCTGCGTCTTTGTTAAAGGCTTTTCCGCGGGCACTCTCGGCACTTTCGGTTTCTTCGACACTTTTTCCGGTTTTGCCGGCTGCAACCCCAGCGCTCGGCACACCTCTAATCGACTTCTATAAAACGCTTTATCTTTCGTGTTATCTTTCGCGACGAACCCGTCCTTTGGGTAAATTTTCAAATCCGGCTGTCCTTTACTCGCGCCGTGTTTTCGAAACGTCATGTATATGCTCCATCCCTCTAAACATCCCGGCGTTTCACCCCCACTCGTTTTGATAAACCTCTCGAGCTCGGCTAACTGCTCTATCGGATCGTTCCGATCGAAAGTCTCCGCGGAACAAATCCTCCCGCCTTCCTCCGCCGCGCGAACGTCTCTCATCGTCGCTTCCTTATCGTCCGGAACTTCGATATCGTCCTCGTCAACCGCCGCGCCGTTCAAAGCGCCGTCGCCAAAAGCTTCCAGTTTTCTCTTCTGCGCGGAATTTCTCGGTCTGTGGTTGCGAGAGGGCGTCGTCGCGTCAACATCGCGAACGTGGAAATCTTCGTCAATCTCGTCTTCTTTTTCCTCCGCTGTTTCTTCTTCTTCCTCCTTCGTCTCTTCGACGGGAGGAGGAGGAGGAGGCGTTTTCATCGTCACGACATCTTTCTTCCTTTTCTTCAAAGACGACGGAGAAGAAGAAGGCCCGCTGCTCGTCAAAGCTTTCGTTTTCGGATTTCCTTCTTCTCGTTTTCCTTCGTCTTCTTCTTCTTCTCCGTTTTCCCGCGTCGTCGTCGTCTGAATCGTCTTCTCCGCCGCGTCGTCGTTTTCCATCATCATCGCAATCTCTCGCTTCGGAATCACAAATCCGCCCATTCTTTTCTTTTCTTCTCGTGTAAAAAAACGCGAGATATTGATACTTTTCGCGCAACAATCCGAAAAACAACAACAACGGGATAGATAGAAAGAGAGCCAGAGAGAAAAGAACTTTCGCAACAACAGCGCGAAGACGACGAAGTGTTCCTCTCTTATATATATCAGACAGATATTATTTTGTGATGAGATTTTTAAGAAAAAAATCAAAAAAATTAGACGTTAGACCTGAATTGCCTTCTGCATACTTTTTGAAAATCTCTCTTACTTTTTCTATTCGTTATATATTTATTATTAACGCTTTGGATACGACATCACGATGGATGATCAAAGATCTTTGTCCTCCTCGGGAGGAGGGTCGTCCTCGGTAAAAATGTTGGACAAAGGGAAGGCGAAAATGTCGGCGTTATCCTCCGCGTTTGCGAAAACGGTGAAGAAGACGACGTCGACGATGAAGATTCCACAAATTGGAACAATGTCGACTGTTAACCGTTCGAATACTACTACTAATAATAATAACACCAACACCAACAACGGGTTGAGCTCGTCGTACGGACGGCAAAGTCCCGGGATTCACGGGAAGAATAGTTTTGAAGGGACGAGCCCGATCGCGGTCGCCGCGATGGAAGAAGAGCGGCGAGCGAGGACGATTGGTGTGAATACCACGCAACAACAGCAGTCGGTGTATTCCACGAAAGAAGACGAGGAAACCATGCGCAGGTTGCGAGAGCAGCTAGTGGACGCGCAGATGCGACACGACGAGACCGTGAAAGTTGTTTTGCATTTGCAAGAAGATATAGAACGAATTCAACGTGAGAAGGAGGATTTGAGGGTGAAGAGCGCGAAGATTTGGCAGGAGCAACAGGATGCGCTCGAGGCGAAGGAAACGGAGCGGAAGACGAGGGAGGAGGAAGGCGAGGCGCGAGAGAAGGCGAGGGAGACGGAAGTGGCGAATTTAGTCGCGAAAGTGAATCAACTGGAAAGAGAATGTGCGAAAGAGAAAGAGATGGCGGCAAAGACGGCGGATGCTTTGAAAGCGGAGAGTGACGTAAAAGTAGACGTAGGAAAGTTTGAGGAGGAGATTGCAGATTTGCGGAAGAAGTTAGAAGCGGAGCGAGGGAAGGTGGTTGCGGCAGAGAAGAGCGTTGCAGAGGAGAAGGCGAAAACAGAAAAAGTGCACGCCGATGCATCTGTTGCTGCATCTGTAGTTGTAACACCAACCTCGAGCGAAGAAGAAAAGAGCGAAGAAGAAGCGCTCAAAAAAGAGATTGAAAGCGTGAAGACTGAAAACGAGAAATTAAAAGCTGAAATCGAAACGATTCGGGCCTCGGAAAGCAAGTTACGAGAAGAAAACCAGACGCTTCAATCGACCGCCTCAACATCGACGCAGGATAAATCTGCGAGCGATTCCGAACACAAGAAAAATATGGATGCTCTTACTTTGGAGCTCTCTGCGGTTCAATCGAAACTATCCAGCGAAATCGAATCTAATAAGAAAGCGCTGGAAGATGCGCGAAAGCAACTCGAAAACGAACGCGCGAGCGCAAAGAAAAGCGTCGACGATACTATAATGAAAAGTGAAAACCGCGTAGCTGAACTAGATAAAGAGATTTCAAATTTGAAAGCGCAACTGGACTTATCGAACGTGGAGAAAACTGAGACGACGGAGAAGTTTAAACTTTTATTAGCCACGCGAGACGAGGAAGTGAAATCGCTCGAAAAGAATATAAAAGACGCGCTTGCCGAGATGCAGTCCATTCGAAACGAGTTGAATGTTGCCAAAGAAGCCGTTCAAGTTGCAAACGAAACTTCAAAAGCTGCCTTAAATGGCGCCGTGGACGCCGAGAAGGCGCGCGAGGAAACGAAAGAAGAAATGAAAGCACTTCAACTCAAACTCGACCACGCAGAGGAAGCTTTGAAGAACACGCAAATTTCTGCTCCAAACTTGGAGCGCCAAATAGCCGAAAAGAACGCGTTGAAGTCAACTATCGCCGACGTTCGATACGAACGCGATGTATTGGCGAACATGTTGAAAGATATGAAAAAGAAAGTCGGAGCGTACTCGATGGAAACGCCGCCAATCTTGCGCGCCGTGAACGATGCCAAGAAAAACTTGAACGGCTTCATGTCTCGTTTCCAAGGCACGGGTTCGACTTCCACGGTAAAGAAAAATACGACGACGACGCAAGCGCCCGCTTCGGCGTCGGCGTCGAAGAACCCGAATACGAAATCGCCTTCCGCAGCCGCGACGTCTCAAAAGTTAAATTTTAGTCAGCCCGCGGCGGCGTTGACACCGCCTTAAAACGTTCACAGTAATGATGCTGTTTAGTCATCATGTTGTACAGTAGTATGTCCTCGCGTAGTTTGTACAGCATCAGAAGAGACTTGATTGTTCGCGTTCTCTTCTGTATAGTATTAGTGCAAATATTATTTAAAGCAATATGAAAACAATAAACAGTTAGTTAGACTCTTTGACACTTCTTTAAGAGACGCCCCCCCCTGCCGACGAAGCTCTCGCATCATCAGCATGACGTCCGCCTCCGCCAATTCCCCTCCGGAGATCACCTTTGAAACTACTCACAGAGGCTTGCCGATACTCAAACTCGATTTCGACGCTCGAACGCCCGCTGAGATTGACCTCGAACGTTGCGTCTTGCGTCTTGCGTCTTCGAATGGAAAAGAAGTCATTCTCGTAGGCACCGCGCACGTCTCTAAAGACTCCGCCGAAACCACGGAACAAATCATACGGGAAGAACGGCCAGAGATAATCTTCATCGAGCTCGACAAAAGCCGGTTGGAGAAGTTACTGCTCAATCGATCGCTCGGCGAACGACAGGTGTTGAAGAAAACGGTTGAGAAGATACGTGATATTCCTTCGGCCCTCGGGTTCGTGATGTCAAATCTGAAAGACGTTCCGGGTTTCGTGTACCAACTCGGCGGATTAATCGTCGGTTCACCGGCAGGGAATGAATTCACGAAAGCAATCGAAGTTGCGGGCGATATTGGCGCGTTGGTCGTTCTCGGTGATAGGAGCGCAGAGGTTACCGCTTCGCGCGTGATGCAACGAGTTCGGTACGGGAGTAAAGAGAAGAAAAGAGAAGAGAGAAGGAGAAGAGAGAACATGAAGAAAGAAAAGACGCTGAGAAATCCAGAGGAAAGAGTGCGCGAAGTCGCGGAAAAATACGGGTGCGAAGATCCCGCGAAAGTGCTGAAATGTTTGAAGAGGATTTTGAGCGCAGGAATGAACGTGGCGTTGCCGCCGGGCGAAGCAAACGACGAGGAGGAAGAAGTGGAGGAGAAGGAAATTGATTTGAACGATAGAAATGGAGGAGAAACTTCGTCGTCGTCATCGAGAACTACAAAGATTAGTGCAAAAGATTTAGAAGTAGTCCGCCAGTGCGCTCGGAAAATTATAGAGTCAACTAGGAAGGAAGGGTTCAAAGGCGAAGGGGCGTTTAGCAGTAGCGTTTTCTTGGACGCGTCGAATAGCGAAACAGAAAAAGATGTTCGAAGAACGATTTTAGACGAAAGAGACGTCATACTCGCACATTCTTTACACAGAGCGGCAAAACAGGCGGGACCGGGAGTTCATAAGATTGTTGGCGTAGTTGGGAGTGGACACGTTCCTGGAATCAAGAGGATATTTACTCGTTTGAACGACACGAGTAAACAGTCAGAGAGCGACGTTCTCATTTCCATGCTCGCGAAAGAAGAGGAACGACATGCGCACGACGAATACTTGAACGCGTTCCCACAGGACGTGGACGCTCCGGACCCGGCTCGAGATATGGCACAGTTTGCCATTCTCTTTGGTGGGTTCGCATATCTCAATTACAAGAAACCAGTGGTTGCTCGTCGAGTATCGGCAATGTTTTTCGGTGCAATCTCCGTTGTCGCAGTAGGCGCCGCGAACGTTCTCGTCAAGGTTGGTCAGCTCGCTGAAAAGCTAGACGACGCGTCGCACGAGTTGCGAATGCACGAAAATATTCCGTATTTATTGAGCGATGAAGCTAATAGTCGCGTCCTACGAACCGCTCGCATCCGAAATGGCGTTCGAAAGTATGACGACACTGCGCGCGAAGACGAGTTTTAGATCACGATGGCAAGTATACAGCATTAATTCTTAGTTATTAAAAAATGTAATCATTTAAAGTATTTCGCAGAACGTTGCGCTCTCGATTGCGCTCTCGTCAATCTCGGCGAGAACTTTGGTTGCTTCGTCTCCTCATCTTCGTCTTCGTCCGCATATTTCGGTTGTTGGGCAACTGGAGAGAACATGGGTGTCTGTAACGTACCAGAGTTCCTTCGGCTCGGAAACGTCGTCGGCGATTCGTTGTTCACAATATCGTCGTCAATATCGACGGAGTTTTCAATCTTCAACTTCTTTTCGTCGAAACCCCACGGGTCGGCAACTTCTTGTTCTTCTTCCCCGCGTTCTTGCTCTTGTTCTCTCGGACTATTCATGCTATTCATTTTTCCAAGCGGCGAGTTTCCGTCGCTCGCAATGGATCCTCCCGGAGAGCGCATTGCATCCACGTACGCATCGCCGGTCACTTCGTTCGTCATCCTACCTTTTTGCATCGATTCGATGTACGCGTCGCTACTCATGGTTCGGTTCAACTCTTCTTCTTCCTCATCGTCATCATCATCTTCTTCCTGCTCCTCCTCGGCGTAATTTTTGTCCGATTCGCCTTGCGCAGACTCGACACTTTCTCTATTTAAGAAATTCATCGCCGCTCGCGCCGCGGCTAAATCCGTTTCAGCTCTCATCTTGACGTCCGTGACTGATTTCTTCATTTCCTCAGACGCGCGCTGCCATTGAAGCGAACGCCGGAGCATTTCGTGTTCGCCCGTTCGATCAATCATGTTCGCGAACGCCGACGGTTCGTTCGTCTGGAAGCTTTCCATATCTTCATCCTCTTCTTCCCCAGCCGAGTCTTCAACTTTGTACGCAGTGTTATTGATGTCCACGATGACGTCTGGCGAACGAACAATAGCCATTTCTTCATCGCCGGCGCGTGCTTTCATCGTTTGAACGACACCGTGGTCGCGAAAAGTGTCGATGCGATGAGTGTTGTTGTCGTATTCGTGAATCGGAGACGTCGTGGTCACTTCCGCGGCAGCAGCGTTGAACTTTTCGTCAATATTTTCGCCATAAGCGTTGTTAATGTTACTGTTCCCAGTCTCATCGACTTCAATTACTGGCGATGCGGTCGGCGAGACCCACGCTCTCGAGCGTCGGGCAAAAGGCTTCACTCCCGAACGTCTACCGCCCATCGAAGATTTTTTATCCTTGAAAGAAGATATCGAGGAAAGTCGATAGTTTTCCGGCGCCGCGACGTTCGCGCTTGGATAAGCCAACGGTGGGCCTTTTGGTGTGAACGGGTTCCACAACGCCGCCGACGATATCCAAATGACTGCCGAAGAGAGCCAGACGAAGTTAATAAACGTCGCCATGCCCAAGTATCTGTACCAATGGTCCACCGCGACGTGCGTAACGACAACGAGCATGGTACCATTTTCGAGCGCGAAGAGCATCAAGATTAAAACGAACGGAATCAATGAGTCTTCGCGAGTTAATCCCCAGAATGTCTTCCTCGGACAAGTCGTCGAACGCCACCAGAATCGGCCTTTCTTATCGGTTGAGTTTGAAACGAAACAACTCGGCGGCCAAATCAAGCAACACACGAGCAACTTCACGTCGTCTAAAACTGGAATTCGGATCGACTTCTTTTTGCCACCATTTTTGGCGATTCGTTTTGCCGATTGAAACGGCAACTCGACGCTTTTCAACTCTACAAACTTGCTCCAGATTTTCTTTCTGTCCGGAACGCCCGAGAGTTTGATGCGCATCAAACCGATGATGCACAAGATGTGCACGAAGAAAAACAAAAACACCCATGCACCACACACGGATGCGAACAGACCAATCGTCACCACGCGCGCCGTGAGCTCGAAGAATCTAAAGTTGAACTTGGCGAGCATCTCTGATAAGTGCGCTTTGTGCACGCCCCAATATTCGCGCCAAGAATACGCCGGCGGCTTTTCGTGCAAATCCAAGGAAACGAAACATAGCGTCCCGCTGAGCAAACCACCAGCTACGGCGGAGAATAAAACGTAATCGAAACCATTTCTGTCTGGACACGTGGCATATGGTGACGAACACATCATGCCAATGTAGCATTGCAACGTAGCCACGGGTAAAGAGAGAAAAATGCAATCAACGAGTTGCATGCCGCGCAAATCCATCTCCGCTTTGCGCTGACGCACGTCGTGGCTTCTCAACGCTCTCCACGCGGCAAACGCAGTCCCAAGCTGACAGGCTGCGCAAATAGCACCAAAACGTCGAACAAACATTTTAAAGTCAAATTTCGTGTACCCAAACACCACCGCATTCGCTTCTTTGTCCTCTTTTGCCGGTTTCTCCGGCATCGGGTAGTGCAAGAGCCAGTAGGACGTCGTCAAACATCCCGAGATGAGGAAGAAAATCAACACGAGGGAGAACCATAACCACGAGGCAGTCACGGAGAAACGTCTCAACTCTCTGACCAACGAAAACTTCCCCCAAAAGTCGAGGAAGATGCCCGTCAAAAGCATGATCTTTTGCACGCGCGCTAATTCTGGGCCGAGGCACTCGATGCGGTCTAAAACGCGCTTCGAAATTGGTAGCGGACTCGCGACAGACTGCGCGAGGTTAGCTGGTAAAGACATGCGCATCTTTGCACGATTGCGATTGTTTATTTTCTCGTCCACGCCGAAATCTGTGGCTTTTCCGGCTGAACCTCCAAACGATTCCGTGGCGTCTTCAAACTCAACTTGTTTATTATTATTATTATTCATTTTATTCTCGGCGTCGTTCAGGGTATTGTTGGTATTGTCCATACCGGTGGTAATGTCGCTATTATCGTTATTGTTATCGTTGTTGAAATTATTCGCATTCATCACTCGGCTTTGATTCTTGTGAGGAAACGCGGGCGAACCAATCGATGCCCACATGGCGCCGTGGCGATACGAGTCTCGGTCGTACTCTTTCGGCGTAACGTTGTTCTTGTTGTTCTCTTTTCTCTTTTTGTTTTTCTGAAACAAAAACGCCAGCGGGGATTTCATCTCCACGTTTTCATCTTCCATCTCACCATTCCCACTCGTTCGCCCATCGGCGGCGGTTTCGACGTTCTCCTCTCCTTCTTCGCTTCGAGCACCATCCGGCGACGCTTTCGCCGAATCGTCCTGCTGATTCTTCTTCGTTTGCGCTAAAAAATCCTGTCCATTTGACGCGTCGCTCTCTCGATTCTGACCCCGTCCAAAAACCATCGGCGACGTCGATTCTCGGTCCTCCTCCTCGAAACTTTTATTCTTCCCGTTTACTTCTTCTTCTTCGTATCTTTGATCTCTTCTCTGAAACGCATTCATAGGAGTGTTCACCGCCGAAGGCACGGGTTGAAAATCATCATCGGGAGAAAACAATACAGCATCTTCTTCTTCTTTGTCTTCGACTTTGATTTCCTCCTCCTTTTCCTCCTCCTTTTCCTCCTCGTTTTCGTCGTCGTCGTACTCGGTGTTATTCCTCATCGCGGCGGAGTATTAGTAGTATCTCGCTTCTTATTTCGTATCGTAATACACAAAGCGCTGCCTGTCTTTGACGTGTTTAAAAAAACATCCACCAACGGAAAAAAGTCGCGAGACTTTTTTGCAAAAAAGAGAAAAAAATTCAATCTAATTTTTTGGTCGAGAAAAGGGTCTCTTCTCTCTCTTGGTTCAACATTCTCTCCTCATTATATAAAAAACAAAAATGGGTCGCGTTATCAGAGGTTGCCGGTAAGTTTGCTTTGCGCTGATGATTATCATCTTTCTCTCTCACTCCAGAGATATCGTTTCGTTCGTTCCGCGGGACGTTTGGACGGATGGACGTTCGCGTTGAACTGCGCGCGCTGCTGGTTCAATTTTGAGATTTTTTACGCACACTTTCGCCTCCGTTCCCAAAACGAGGGCTAGAGGAGAACATGTGCGCGGTCGAAATTAAGCCTGGATGGAGGTGTT
>Ga0114997_10002297_pt1 | contig 15477 bp, 12 predicted proteins | sample ArcticOcean_MG_C_2_FD_87045 | JGI IMG/M metagenome (GOLD analysis project Ga0114997, IMG submission 87045) | Marine microbial communities from western Arctic Ocean - ArcticOcean_MG_CB4_136 | ecosystem: Environmental > Aquatic > Marine > Oceanic | place: Arctic Ocean: Canada Basin | collected... | reverse complement strand
CCTGAAATCATAACAGCGCAACGTATCGGGTCCGAAGCAGAACCCACTCGGAGTGGACCCATCTCGCTGGTCATATCATGGGCTATCGCATAAACGCCTTGAGGTCTTCGGAAAAGCGCGCCCATCACTTTTTGGGGGCCCCCTTGTACGGTTGGCCGAGGAGCATGGGCGAGGTGGTCGAATCAAATTCTTCGGCAGATGCTGGAGAAGACGTTGAAGTTTCGCCAAATCCGTTCCTTAATTTAACCGAAGAAGAAATTATTCAACGCGTTCTTGGTGAACACAAACCTTCGCGCAACTCCTTTATTCGCGGGTTGTGGATTGTTGTTGGAAGTCTTGCAGTTGTCTTCGCTGTAATCGGTATTTTCATTCCAGGTTGGCCAACGACCTCTTGGCTGGTGCTTTCGGCATATTGCTATGCTCGCTCAAGTCAAAAGATGTTCAGGTGGCTGTTATCCAATCGAATGTTTGGCGCTGGACTTTTAGAATATTACCGGACTGGAAAATCATTACCTTTCCATTCTAAAGTGGTTATTGCTGGTATCATTTGCATCGCTTCATTTGCCTCGATTTGGGTAATCACTAAATCTGGAGATCCTGGTTTTGGCCAGACGCTAATTGCTCTGGTCGCTATCATTGGCGTGTGGTGGGTTGGTTGGAAAGTCCCTACTACTGCCTAATCTTCATTTGTAGGGCCTTCGTATTTCTGGACCGTTGAGTGACCGGCTTCGGTATCGAAATTTGGAATAATGCCATGAATGACTAAGCGGAGGCTACCAAAGCCAAACCAAAAAGCCATTCTCCATGCTCCGACTAAATGTTGGAGGTATGTTTTGTTGATGTCCTTGAGGTGACCCATGCTTAACCCCGCGTGGTTCTCTGCTTAAACAATCGGGCAACATATCCGAATTTAGCGCTCAATGCCGGAAAAGGCGATGACCCGTAAACAACATCGAGATACCACGTTCATCGGCGGCATCAATGACTTCTTGGTCTCGAATTGAGCCCCCTGGTTGAACAATTGATGCGGCTCCAGCATCTGCCGCCTGCTCAAGACCGTCTTTGAATGGGAAGAATGCATCAGATGCGAGGACACAACCTTTTGCGCGCTCTCCGGCTCGACGGGCGGCGATTCGAACCGCCTCGACTCGACTGGTTTGGCCTGGGCCAATTCCTACCGTTGCGGTTCCTTGAACCATGACGATGGCGTTTGATTTCACTTGTTCACATATCCGAACCGCAAATTTCATACTCGCTATTTCTTCCTCGCTTGGTGATTTTTTCGTAACGACCTTGGCCTTGTCCCAATCGATAACTGGTGCTTCTTCGGTTTGAACAAGCCAGCCACCTTCTATTGGTTTACGAACGAGGATTCGCTCAAGGGAAGCCAAACGATTCCCTGGAGATTCGATGGTGAGGATTCGGCGATTTTTCTTTTGCATGGCGATTGCTTTTGCTTCTTCATTGTATGCTGGTGCCATTAAAACTTCGATGAAAAGTGATTCCATTGCTTTGGCAGTGTCGGCTTCAAGTGGTTCATTAAAACAAATAATCGAACCAAAAGCGGATTCTGGGTCGCTTGCTAACGCTGCTTCAAACGCCTCTTTTTGGGTCTCACCCAATGCCGCACCACAAGGGTTGTTGTGTTTGACAATCACACATACATGTGGCGTATTTGGCCATTCATCGGTCGACAGTGCTCGGCAAAGACGGAGCGTGGCATCGGCATCAGAATAATTGTTGTATGACATATCTTTTTGACCCTCTACATGTGCGGTTACAAGCGTTGAATGGTTGCCAAATTCACGCGGGTCGGTATACAACGCTGCGGCTTGATGGCTGTTTTCACCGTAACGCAAAGAGTGAGTTTTGACTGCCGATGCAAGCAGAGTTGAGGGGAGGCGTGCGGTCTGTTCTGCCGTAATATCGCTCATTTCAGGGCGCCCAATCCAGCGAGCATGGAGTTCATCTGCGATGGCTGAATCATAGGCAGCAGTGTGTTCATATGCGTCCAATGCAAGACTACGACGCAAATCCATTCCAACCGATTTAACATCGGTTGCCGAATTGAGTGCAGATATGATTTCATCATACCTGATTGGGTTACAGGCTATGATGACATTGCGGTGGTTTTTCGCCGAGGCGCGAACCATAGTCGGCCCACCGATGTCAATCATTTCCAGTAGTGCCGGGTCTTCTAAGGGAGGTTGTTGTGCAGCTGCTGCAGAAAAGGGATAGAGGTTACATGCTACGATTTGAATGGGGTGATAACCAAGTTCTGCCAAACCTTTCGGGTCCTCTTCGGATTCTAGACGGGCCAGAAGTGGTCCGTGGATTGCAGGATGTAGTGATTTTACCCGCCCATCAAAAATTTCTGGATGGCCGGTCACATCAGAGACGCCGATAACATCCAGTCCTGCTGCACGAAGGGTTCGAGCAGTTCCTCCTGTAGAAACTAGTTGGAAGCCATGTTGTGACAAGGATGTAGCGAATTCTACGATTCCAGTTTTGTCATAAACGCTGAGTAAAGCACGGGGTTGCGGGGTTGAGGTGGCGCTCATCGAGATTCCCGTTATCGAACCATTGGTCCGATGATATTGAACATAGCGCCGCAGAAAGTTGGAGTTTCTAGCGGTTTAGTCGCCTCGGGCAGAGATTACTTGGTCGACCCGCAAGAGTCCGCAGGCCGTTTCACAGGCTGCTTCCAATCCATGCGCCAATGTTTCTGCGCTGGCCCATGCTTGTTCAATCGGTTCGCAAAGACCCGTTTCTGCTACACCAAAATTAGAATTCCCTTGACGGTGTTGCGCTCGAAGTTCAAGTAAACAATCAAGTAAATCGTTGCCCGAATTTGAAATCAAAACAGATGGAATGGATTCAAGGGCCCGAGCAAATGCTTCCATGGCCAAACGTTCTCGGCCACCGTGTTGTTCAGCAGCATCTTTGATCGCAAGACTAGCAGCAATGTGTAAACTACCGCCGCCCAAAAGAATCTCCCCTGTTTCCATTGCGCTTGTTACCGAGCACAACGCATCATACAATCCTCGAATGATTTCTTCACTTGCAACGCCATCGCCGCCGCCGACATCAACAGTTGCAAGGCCGGAGTTATTGCCGAAGTTGAGGTGGATGCGTTCTCTTCGGGCATCGTCGCCCTCGAAAACTTCGACGGCCATCGATTCAAAACTTCCCAAAGAAGATGCGTTGATATCGTCGATATGGTCAACTAATTGTCCACCTGAAGCTTTAGCAACATCTTCTGCCCCGGCCCGTTCAAAACCACCGAGAACAAACAATCCTGAATCGACGAAACGATGAAGAACGCGCGGGTCTATTTCCTCAGCGCAGACAACAATCGTTGCTCCGCTTTCAAGAATATGAAGTGCCTTCTTTTCGAGAAGAGTTTCCTCTGCTTCCATGAAAGCGACCCATTGGTCTGGAGTGGATATTTCAATTTCAGCCTCACGTGTGCTTTGCTCAAGGGCAATTGGACAAGAGAGTACTGCGACCTTACCTGCTGAAAGATGCCGCGGCATACGGTCAAGTTCAAACCGGCGTTCTAAGACCAATCCCTGGAGGAGTTTGGTGTCGGCGATGGTTCCTACACCGCGCTTAGTCATACGAACATCTTCGGTTCTAACATGGAGTACTCCATGGCTTTCCCCGGCAACAGTTTGGGCTGCATCAACAATACAACGTGCAAGATGTTCGCCTCCAGATTCTGCGGAGGTTCCAGTCATTGCTGTTTTGGCAACCAAAATAAGTCGGTCGATATCGGTCGGTGATATGCGTTCGACCCGTTCATCCAAAACCTTTAGAGTAGTTTCAAGTGCTGTTTGGTAGCCTTTAACGACCAACAGTGGGTGAAGGCCTTTTTCCAAAAGACGTCCTGCTTCACGCATGAGTTCACTGGCAAGAATCAGGCAGCCAGTCACGCCATCGCCGCAAGCATTTTCTTGGGATTCTGCAAGTTGAACAAAGGCCTTGGCCGCTGGATGTTTTACCAAAAGTTCAGCAACTATTTTCGCACCATCGTTGGTTACAGCGGTCTCTCCGCTGGTTTTGTACATCATTTTGTCAAGGCCGTTTGGCCCAAATGTCCCCTTGAGTAGATTTCCAAAAGCAACTGACGCATTGACCAATTTTTGAGTGACGGCTGGCCCACTTGTCACCGAAGTGGTTGGGCGGACAATCGCAACGGGTGCGCGTCCTGAGCCGTCATTAGGTTGAGCCATCACTTCAAGCGGCGGTGAAGCGTATAGATGAACCCTTTCTCTTGCTTAGCCGCTTTGGGAAAAACGGTAGATTCCGCGGTAGGGTGATTCGTGAAAGATTCAAGAAAAAAGAGAGTCGGCGGCGATAATGAAGATTATCTGCGGTTCTTTTTGCCCTTACGTGATTTAGCGCCGCGCGATTGGTTTTCCCATGAACGACTATCTTTACTACGGCGGTCTGAAACATCTTCCCGATTATTGTTTTTCGGAGCGCGAAGTCCTTCGGGCATGTCCTCAAACGACTCGATGTTGAGGTGCATTCCTCCCAATTCTTCTTGCAATTGCCTAACGTTTTCTCCACCTTTACCAATGAGTGTTGGTATCATGTTTTGGGGTGCGTAAATTGTCGCACTAGTTTCCCCTTTGAATTGTACTTGGCATTGAACTCCAACCCATTGTTGGATAATATGCACCAATTGATCTCGGGCGAGTGACTTGAGTGGTGATATGCCGGTGGCGGCGCGCCCTTCAACAGGCACAACAGCAATCTCAGAACCGAAAGCGAACATTTCATGGGTGATTTTTCCACTTGGGAATTCAACGACTTCAATCACTGGACGTGCGAGTTCTTCTTGCATTCCAGTTGGGGGTTTAACGGTCATTCGTAATTCGAGGACTTGTTGGATTTGACCCGCTTCGACATGTATGATGGTGTCGAGGACTTGGCTTACAAGGCCCAATTCGACTTTTCCAATTAGGCGTTGAATGGCTTCGAGGGCGGAGTTGGCGTGGGTTACGCCAAGAAGCCCGACACCGGCGAGACGAACATCTGCGAAAATTTCGAAATCACGAGTTCGTCGAACCTCATCAAAAATTACGAAGTCTGGGCGAACAAGGAAGATGATTTCAGCAGTTTTCTCGAGGTCTCCTTCGAGAGGTGCGTATTGGGTGATTCTGTCTGCGAGTTGCAAGTCACGTGGCGCTTCCATGGTCTTGACCATCGCCCCGATATCGGTGTCAAGATATTCTGCAATCGCTTGAGCAAGTGTTGTTTTTCCTGAGCCGGGTCGGCCGCAAATGAATACGCCGCGGTGATGGTCTGCTAGGCGGGCGATAAGTCGCTCATCCAATTCATACTCATCCAGAGAAAGTTTGGCAACTGGCCTAACAATAGTGATTTCACGTGCATCGGCAAAAGGAGGCCATGCACAAGCAATCCGCAAATCTCCAAGTTGGATCACTTTGCATCCATTACGGTCTATTTCAAGGAAACAATCGCTTCGGTGACGGTTTTCTTCGACCAAATCGCCCAATTCTTCCTGTAATGCCTCCATTCGTAGTGTGTCCCAATTTTGTTCGGACTCTACTTCGACTAACCGGAGGTCGCCGATTGAACCTTGTTTGACCCGAGGAGGGCAATCCGCCTTGAGAAAAACAGTGTGCACCTGTTCCATCAACAGGTCTTCAATTGGTTGAGGAAGGGTTGGGTGGTCGCCGAATTTCGCCATTGCAATCGGCCATCGTCGGTACGTGGAGCATTTCACCCTTCGCATCAATCAAGGGCTGTGAAATCAGTTGTTTTTCGGCTGAATAAGGGCGCAAGTCCACCAAAAGGTGCCTATGAAACAAAGCGATAGGACATATGCGCCGGTAGTAGGGAAATCAAATACGCCGATACAAATTTGAGCAAAAATAGCGATTGAAGCGAGGAAACTGAACGCGACTAAAACGCCTTCAGCATTCAAGCCGAGTGCTTCGAAGGTCGTGTCCTTTTCCGACAACCCCCAGGCGATTCCTGTAAGGGCGGATAGTCCAATGAAGGTCAATGTCGCATCCATGAGGTTGCTTTGGAGAACCCATGTGAGGAAAGAGACAAGAAAACTCCCGAGGAACATACGTTGAACGGTCACGAAAGAAAGGCCCATGTCACTGGCGAGGAGGCTTTGATTCTTGAAGACTCGCAAGAACGAGGTTCGATTTTATGCGTTGTGCTGGTGCCACTGTTGGGCGAGTAATGTTGCTTTGTCAAGTAATATTGCAGTTTGAAGGTGGTCGTTTATGCTCTCAGGAGGGGGTTGGCTGTTTGACAATATGTGTTTGTATTGGGCTTCAAGTGGCGGCATCGGATGAGATGTCGGGATTGTCTTATACCCTGCTTTTTGCGTCCCGTATTCTATTGAATTGTGTTTCCAGAAATCAAGTCGTATGTGCTGCTTAGTCCCTTCAATTGTGATCTGGTTGCGGTCTACTTCCCCCCATCCAACATGCACCTCAACATCAACGTGTGAAATGACTCCTTGGCCCGGATACATCATGTGAAACTTCGCCTGAGAGGCGGTTGTTAATGGTGCAAACTTTCCATCTTCAAGAGTCACTGCAACAGGAAATAAAGGAGATGTGTTGGAAACGATGAAGGAGGGAATTATAGCAAAGGCATGCGATGCTAAATTTTCAACAACATTGGCGTTTGCTGGCTTCTTACGCGAAGAATTTTTTATGAATCGAATCGATTTAACTAACCCGATGTCATGGTCTTTGATGAGTTTCTTGGCGAGTTTCACCCCCGAGTGATGGCGTAAAAGATAGCCTGAATGGAGTGTGCCTGTGCTCTTTTTTGCAATATCGCATAGAAGCTTAACCTCCTCTAAAGATGCTCCAAGAGGTTTCTCAACCAGAACGTTTAGCCCTTGTTGTAACATTGCTACTCCAAGGGGCAGATGGGTTGAATTCGGCGTTACAATAGAAATCAAGTCGAGTTCAATTGAGTGGTGCATATCCCTCCAATTCTGAAATACCCCATCGACTGAAGGAGGGATTCCGTCAAAGCGGTTTGGGTTGATGTCGCATGCGTAAATCCCGTCGATGAATCCTTGATTTTTCAGTTGGGCGAGAGTTTCTAGGTGTTTAGTGCCCCACCGGCCACAACCTACTACGCCCACATTGAATGACATTGCAACCAAATCATTGGTATGGCAGGGGCTTGATAGTGTTGCCCTGCTCATCATGTGCTGTGAATTGATACTGGCCGACTGCGACTGTGAATTTTGATAGGTCTTGGATATTTTGATTTTCAAAGCCAAAATCAGCATACAATTTGGGAGAGAAGGAAAACCCTTCCACTCCGATATATTCGGCTCGTGATACCCGCGTGGTAATGCGTCCAAACCCATGATGCCAAAGGGCAAGCGCTGTGATTGCATCTTGGCTTGTTGGTGATTTTCGAGGAATTCGGGGGAATGGTGAGGTTAAGCACGCATCGGTGATGAGGTTCTTGCCTGAACGTATGTGGCGTTTTTTAGACATGATTGAGCGCATAAACATCCACCGGATTCGGAAATGAGAACGGTCTCTGTAGGTGTTTTTCGACAAATGTTTCTTTTCGAAATCATAGATTATGTGTTTGATGATATCCCAAACTTCGCGGGTCATGACATAGCCCCAAAAATGGCGGTTCGTAGCAACTACATGCTGCATTTGCTGAGTTTGTAATTCTGTAGAATCGTGGTTGATGTTGTAAGCCATTACAGTTCCAATATCACAGTAATCTTGAGACCAATCCGAAAGTTCTAGTACCGTTTGAATATAACTCGGTGCAAGCAGCATATCATCCTCGAGAAGAATGATTCGGTCATACGAAAGAATGTCAAATAATGTTCTTCGTGCATCGATAAGATGCCGTCCTATACCCCAATTCTCCTCTCGAAGAACGAAAGTTGGGTTGCTGAAAGAAGAGTTCTTAACCAGTTCAACGAGGTCGTTTTGACGCGCTTTTTCTCCACCGTCTAGGTAGACATGGAGGTCGCAATCATGAGCGGCCTTATTTGCTTCAAGAGCAGAAAGAGTTTGTTGGAAATAGTCAACTCGGTTAAAACCAAGTAGAATAATTGCGGTCTTCATTTCACGCCCTCCGTTTCAAGTAAGTCATCTAAACAGCGACTCGATTGTAATTGGCTGTGATGTGTTGGCTTCAATTCATCAAGGCGGTGACAAGACTGGGTCCCGCCTGATAGAAGTCCGCCCATGACTCGCCATCTTGTTCTTGATGATGAATCAACCGACTTTCTACCCACATTACCTGAACCAGTTTGTCGTCGGAGTTCGGTTCAATGTGAGTGGCTAGCCTTTACAAAGGAGAGCGTTGAACACCGCCCGATAAGATGCAACGTTGGGCCCCTCACCTGCTTGGTTTAGTCACTCCTTTGGTGGCTATTTTTGGAGTTATTATGGGTGGTTGGTGGTCTGCCAGTGTGATTGTATTATTGCTTGGCCTCTATCCACTCTTGGATATTTTATTTGGAGATGATGCTTCTGTTGGTCGCGTAAACAAAGGTCGTGCTTTTGATATCATTCTTCACCTGCATGGCCTTCTTGTTCCGATTGCCGTAATGATCTTATTATGGCAAATACATGTGACTGGTTGGAATCAATTCATGGCTTTAGGCGCTGTTTCAATCGGGTTTTCCTCTGGTGCGAGTGGGATTGTAACGGCCCATGAATTGGGCCATCGTCGCCCTCGTTCTTTCAGTTGGTGGCTCGCACGACTTGATTTGTTATGCGTAATGTATTTGCATTTCACAGTTGAACACAACCATACACATCACAAACATTGGGCGAGAGATGTTGACCCCACATCTTCACCGATGGGGCGGGGCCTCTATACTCACGTTATCCGAACTGTGCCTTTACAGATAGTTGGTGCATGGCGTGCACGCCCTGTGGATACTAGACGTTCCTTTGCAATAGAGGGATTGCTAGTTTTTGGGCTATTTATGTTCAACCCTACTGTTCTAGCAGGGTTTCTTCTCCAAGCAGGGTTCGCTGTTTTCATTCTTGAATACGTCAATTATCTTCAACATCACGGTCTTCGGCGCGGGGACGAAGAGCGTGGGACTGCTGCTCATTCATGGGAAAGCCGTTCGCGCTGGTCACGCTGGACTCTGTTAGAATTGCCACTGCATCCGGCGCATCATCTAAAATCAAGTATGCCATACTATGGTTTGGAGACTCATGATGATGCCCCAAGATTGCCTTTTGGATACTACATGATGTTTTGGTTAGCACTCATTCCTCCACTGTTCTCAAGGGTGATGGCGGCAAGAATTTCTCCCTCTGAATAATTACAATTTCGTATTATTTGCCAGTAAACCTTCCCGGCATCGATGATGGCGGCCTTGTTTTTTAAGCGGGAAATTAGAGCAAGGTATCAATAGTAAACACATATTGGGCCTATTATGGTGAATAAGCAAGCAGCGATTCTTCTTCTAAGTATTCTGCTTTTCTCAATTCCTTCTCATGCTACAGCATCTAAGGAAACCCCCTTAGTGGAGCAGTTTGGTACAGGCTTCGATGAAGTGGTCATCGCCGACTCCTCGGATGCTCTTTCCGACCCACGCGACCTAGAATTTCATCCGGGTCGAGCAAATGAATTATGGGTTGCAAATCGAGCCACAGACAGTATAACCATTGTTGAAAATACTGGGCTTGCAAGCCAAACTTCTCAAAACCGTCTGGATTCAAATAGAAATCATTTCCTTGAAGAAGTGAGTGCTATTGCATTTGGAGCATATCATTCAGAGTTTGATTGGCAATGGGGTTCTGCTCAAGAAACGAGAAATACCTTCTGCGGCCAAGGTGCTGCTAATAATTTCATGGGCCCAACATTGTGGCCATCTTCCTTGAGTCATTTTGCAATGGAAAATCAGAACAATGGCGACGGTCTTCTCGGCAGTCATATCGATATGAATCATGAATCACCATATGGTGTAGGAATCGCTCATGACTATGACAATGTCTACTGGTACAACGATGGATATTACGGTGAGCTCGTTCGCTATGATTTCAAAGCAGATCATGATACAGGAGAGGACGATCACTCCGACGGTGTTGTCCGCCGATATACCGAAGTTCAACTCACTCACGCATTTGGCATACCCGGTCATATGATTATGGACAAGGATTCTGGAATTCTTTACATCGCAGATGCTGGTGCAAATAGAGTCTTATGGGTCAACACTGATGACACAACCTACAATTCCCAAACCATTCAGTCAGGGTATAATGCAGGTTTCGAAGAACTTGCTGAATACTCATCAATTACTGGAATCGAATGGGGGGTTATCGCCACCGGCCTCAACAGGCCTTCCGGTATCGCTCTTGATGGCGACCAACTGTTTGTCTCTCAGAATGGAAACGGACAAATCGTTGCATATGATTTGAGTACGGATGGGAAAAGTGCATCTCAACTTGATTCTGTCCAGACTTCTGCAACTTCGATAATGGGTCTTGAAATTGGGCCAAATGGACACCTTTACTATGTTGATAATGGGCGAGATGAAGTAATTCGAATCGATCCTTTCTCGGACGAAGATGGTGACGGAGTCGGTGATGAAGTGGATAATTGCCCCTTCATTGCTAATTCAGCACAAGCCAACTATGACGGTGATACATTCGGCGACCTTTGTGATGCGGATGATGACAATGATACAGTCCTTGACCTAGATGATGACTGTGTTCTTGGTAATTTGTCTTGGATTTCTTCATCAGCGACCGATCATGATGGCGACGGTTGTGCGGATTTAACAGAAGATGTTGATGATGATAACGATGGTGTAAATGATGCTACGGATTACTGTGCGACTGGAGACCTTGCTTGGACCTCTTCCTCCTCATCAGACTATGACCTCGACGGCTGTAGAGATGCTGGTGAGGATTACGATGACGATAATGACCGAATCTGTGATGCTACTGACTCGGATGGGTTTTGGACTTGTTCCCTGTCTTCTGCAGATGAAGACCTATGTCCAACTAGCCCCCCTAATTTCTTTTCGACCACGGCAAATGATGTCGACAGAGACGGTTGTGAAGATGCGGGTGAAGACCTCGATGATGACAACGATGGTTTTTCAGATATCCTCGATAATTGCCCCCGCAATGCCGGCACAAGTGATTCTGGTTCACTAATCGGTTGCGAGGATTGGGACGGCGACGGTTATGCCGACACAATCGATGTTTTTCCCACAGAATCTACCCAATGGTCCGACCTCGATGGTGATGGCTATGGTGATCAAATTGACGGGTTTGAGGGCGATTATTGTGTTGAGGTGTCTGGCATTTCATTTGAAGACCGACTCGGTTGCCTAGATACTGACAGAGATGGTTGGTCCGACCCTGATGATATTTGGATGGCGGCGGCTGGTGCTGATGCATTCCCGACGTATAGCAGTCAACACGCCGACCGGGATGGAGATGGTTATGGCGACGCTGCGGCAGGATTCCAAGCGGATATTTGTCCTGATATCGAAGGAAACTCTACAGAGGATGTGTTGGGTTGTCTCGACTCAGATGGTGACGGTTGGTCGGATGCTGGTGATGTGTTTCCTAATGATGCAACACAATACCTTGACGATGATTTAGACGGGTACGGTGATTCAACAAATGGAAACTTCCCCGATAGTTGCCCCGGATTATTCGGCACTTCGACAGAACAGCAACTCGGTTGCCCCGATTCTGACGGTGATGGTTGGGCAGACCACCTCGACGCTTTTTCAGATGATGAAAGATTCTGGTCTGACCTCGATGAGGACGGACACCCTGACCAACAAGGGACGAATATGACAGACGATTGCCCTGAAGTTGCAGGAAATTCGATGCAAGACCGAATAGGTTGCCTTGACACAGACGGTGACGGTTGGTCGGATGATGGAGATGTGTATCCTAATGATCCGGCCCGTCAATTCGTTGAGGAAAGTTCATCTTTTCCAATTTTATTGGCCCTAGTAGGGCTTGTTGTTGTGGGGCTATTACTCCTGGTCTTTTCGCAGTCCAGTCGTCGAGGAAAAAATAACCTTCTAACTACCGACTTCGCTCAAAAGATTCCAGTTCACTTCAACCCAATTGGAACCCCTACAATACCAGCAGCTCCAACAGTGCCAACAGTACCAGCAACACCAGCAACACCAGCAACTCCACCATTGCCGCCAGAAGGATTACCTCCGGGCTGGACGATGGACCAGTGGACTTGGTATGGCGCTGATTACCTCAAGAACCGTTGATTCTGGCTCGCCCCATCTTTTCACATGAGTGGTGCGTTCGAGGTGCCCTTCGCAAAGCCCTTCAAACACCATTCGCATTAGGATAAACGCATATGGATGCTTGAGAGTTTTATTGAAGAGATAAGCCCAAATAATAAATCCAAATAGGGTTTTGTATGGATGGTGTTGCCGGCATGATTGAAATTGGTGATGAAGTAGAATATTACAGCCCGACCAATGAAAGATGGCTGGGGAATACAGTAGTCAGTGCAGTAAACGGGGATGGAACCTATCAAATTGAAGTCACGAAAACTGTTCGCAGAGTCGAGAGTAGACCATCTGTGAGAGGTGGTGATGCCATCCGGAACATCCGAATCGATTATACTCCCTCGATTGGAGATGAGGTCGAATACCATAGCCCCACAAACCAGCGCTGGCTCGATAGCAGTGTGATTAGCGCTATCAACGGCGATGGTACATTTCAAATCGATGTATGGAAGAATACAACTGACGGAATAATTATCGAAAACAAACCAGCTGTTGTCTTCGGCAAAGCACCAGGAACTATCCGCAAACTCCAAACCTTCGCTATCGGCGATGTTGTTGAATATTACAGCCCAACCATTGAACGGTGGGTAAGGGGATGTACGATAACAGCATTGAATGAGGATGGTTCATTCGACATCGATGTCGTCAAACTAGTCAAGAAAGTCGAGGTGAAACACGCCGTAGTCTTCGGCACTAGCCCCGGTACTATTCGGCCCGCTACACCGACCTTAGGCGTCGGCGATCTAGTCGATTACAATAGCCCCACAAACCAATGTTGGCTTGATGGAGGAGTGGTTAGAGCCGTGAATGGTGATGGGACTTATGACATCGACCTTTGGGTCAACACACGGAAAGGCCTCGTAGTCCAGACCAAAACATCGATCTTGGCTGGAAATAACTCTCGAGAAATTAGACCACATGCAGCATCTGAACCTACCCCTGGCGTCCTCGAAGAATTGGAGCGGCAGCAGAGCAAAGCCGACGCAGAAGCGGTGGCGAAGCGTGAGCAAATACAAAGTCACACCGTTTCGACGGATTCTGAGATTAAAGAAATGAAGGCGGAGATGTACAGATTGCAACAAGAAGCGGAGAATGCCCGTCAGACCAAACTTCAGATGGAAAATGAAATGGCCGCCATGCGCACCTCATTTACCTCTCCGGCAACTTCTAGCATACAGGATTCTGCTATTGGCGGGGATATGCACGTTGGCGCAACCCACACAACCATCACGACAAACAATGACCCTGAAGCGATTGCGCGGGCTGCAATTGAAGCCTATCGCATGGCGATGGAAGACCGGCGTTGACAAGGGATATTGTCATCTAAGGATTGATTTCGAAGCGAATCTGCATTCTCGCTACCGAAGCAGGTTCGTTTTATTGGGTATCGTCAAAGAATCTATTTATCCATTTTAATTCATAATAACTTGGTTAAAACGCGACATTGTCACTTCGTGGCAGAACACGATTATGAATGGGTTAACTCTTAACTATGATAAGTTGGACCAAAACCCATGACCAATGGCCCAAAACCCATGACCAATGGCCCGAAAGCAAATCAAGTGCAAGAGCGCGCTTTGATAAAATTTCTCCTCGAAAATCGAGCGATGATGAATTACATGTCTATTTTAATGCTGGTCTACGCTGTTTGGGCTACTATTGAAGTCATTACCAATGCTTCAGGGGCTATGTGGTGGCCACCGGAAACAGGCATTCCTGCTGGTGATATTTTCGGTGATCCTGACCGAACTCAAAACATCAACAACGGCTGGGTTATTGGATCCGGCGCAGTGTTTGGCACCGTGGGCTCCATGATTCAGTATTTCTATCGAGCAGCGCCTTATGTTGATGCTTCTATGCAAGCAACAGCAGCACTCATTATTTCTGCAGTCAAGGAAGAACAAATCCAAGAATCAGCAGAAAAACTTGCTGAGGAAATCGTTGCTGAAGCAGAAGAAGCGGCTGAAGCAGAAGAAGAAGCGGCTGCTAAAGCGGCTGTAAAAGAAGTAAAAGCGGCTGCAAAAGAAGCAAAGGCGACTGCAAAGAAAGCAAAGGCGGCTGAGGCAGAAATGGCTGAAGAAGCAAAAGAATCAGCGGTTGCTGAAGAAGATAGTGAAGCCAGCACCGAAACCGAAGAAGCGGTTGAAGGCGGACCAAAAAAGAAATTCTGAGGTGAAATTATGTGGGAACATCGAACTGTATCAAATAAAATCTATAATGAAACTAAAGTAATGCGCCCAAGCGAAACTTATGTTCGCTTGATGGACATTGTCGAAGAAGCAGTTTCAAAGGCTCAAGTCGAAGAATTTGACCATAATGAATTCTTGAAATACATTCCTCGGACAGGCCCTTGGGAAGAAGTCCCGGCTTCTGACATATCCATGTCTGACCCTCGAACACGCTATATCGGCCCAGCGCGAGCACGTTTGCTGAACACCAATTTGATTCTCGGATCGAGTTGGATTGAATCCGAGCGATTCAAGTTCGAACGCCGAATCGCCAATGTCGCTGAATTTCTCAAGCAGAAAACTATTCTCAATGCAAACATGTGGACTCCAAAGCAATTGTCAACGACTCAAACCTTGTTTGTTTGTTCAGCAGGAGACGAAGAGCGCATGGGCGGTTCCTTCCTAACAGGAGACGGTCCAAGCAGCACTCATCCGTTCCTAGGAGCAGAAGAAGGTGAAGAAGCAGAATGGGAAACTATTCTTTGGGGCCTCGGTCATCGTGGAATCGTTCCAGACTCTGACCCATTGGACCAATGTTTCTACCCATCTCTTATGCACAGAGGCGTTTCGTTCAACAACCGTCTTGGTTGGACGCGATTCTCCCCTGCAGGTTTTGGAAAGGACGCAAGCGGATACATCATGACACGACCAAGCACTTGGATTTGGCCTGCTGTTAACGGTAACCGTGAATCTCCAACCGCCTTCAACCTCCTCGTCAATTTACCTGACCGTCGTCTTTCATTCGGTGAAGAGGGAATTACTGATGTTTACATGACCACTGGCAAGACTTCTCTTTACTGTTTGATGGGAATGATGAGTTCAACTACTGTTCGCCAGATGTTCGGCGCAGGTTCCGAAATGGTTCCGCTCGAATTCCACTGCATTGAACCTGGATTGGATGAATGGATTGCAAGTGCCAGCGATGAAGACAAGTATGCTCGTTTGTTCGAAGTCTGT
>Ga0114997_10002296_pt1 | contig 15478 bp, 10 predicted proteins | sample ArcticOcean_MG_C_2_FD_87045 | JGI IMG/M metagenome (GOLD analysis project Ga0114997, IMG submission 87045) | Marine microbial communities from western Arctic Ocean - ArcticOcean_MG_CB4_136 | ecosystem: Environmental > Aquatic > Marine > Oceanic | place: Arctic Ocean: Canada Basin | collected... | reverse complement strand
TAGGATATGATCCTGCACCTTCTGCTGGCGTAAATTCTATTAAGATGTCTCTACCATTCATTGGGTCTGTAATATCTCCATAATCTGGATCAGCGATCACTCCTAACAATTCTTGGTAAACTAGTTTACCGAATCCCCAAAACTTAACACCTTCTGATTCAGCACCTCTTACAAGTACCGGTGCATAACATCTCATTTTAGGTTCCATCTTCTTCCCCAATTTCCATTCATCCGAATTACCAGAAGATTTCAATTTTTCGGAAAATTCTACTACAGGATCTGGATGGCCATGCGTTATCGGTGATAGAAAGTTTTTCTTACCTAAGTCATAATGAAAATACAATTCACTGAATGGATTATCTTTATTGTGCTGGTATGGTACGATCCTGATTATTTGTTTGCCTGGTTCAGGTTTCCATAAGTTTGACGATCTATTATTCGTCGTTTGTAATTGATTAAGCTTTGCCTTAATCGCGTCTAAGTTAATTGCCATTTTTTTTCTTTTTTTTTAATGGTTAATAATTATTAATATAATAACTTTATTTCATTTATCCTAAGGATTATCGAAAAAAGTTACAAAAAAGTTTTTATTTGTTATTTGTTAATTTTTATTTAATATAAAGAATATATTTCAATTATCCTAATCTAAGCCTTCTTTTCCTATATATTCATTAATAGCATCTATAATCTCTTCATATACCTCTTCTCTATCATCTTCCATATTTTCTCCATCTGCATCATAGACTGATGTAAATATTGCACCATCACCTAAATATTCTTTAGTTGCGGTCCATTTTTCTCCATTGTAAGTACCTTCAAAAGTTAATTCTCCTTCAAATCCTGAATCATTGTCCGAAGTCTCTCTCATATCATCGTGATCTAACACTTGTATTTTAGCTGATCCTGCTGCTTTTTTAGCTGCTGCCTTATCTATCTCTATCTCATAACCTCCGACGCCACCTTTCACAATATGTGGATGTCGTCCGAACAAGCTGCCGGCACCCCACTTATCGGTCACACTATCATCTAAATTCTTCCTCAAAGCATATGATGCTAAAGTACGATAAACCATAATCCAAAAATCATCAGCCGGAAGATTCTTTCCGTCACGTTTTGCTTCCTCATCTGTTTTTTCAGTATAAGGATCAGTAACTTCTTCATTTTTAGCTGTGTATATGAAAAATGGTATATGTGGTATAATTCCGAAACCGGTCTTAAATGGTCTCTTCTCACCATTTATAATTATTACTCCTTTATACGCCATTCGTTTAGAATCTTTTCCAGAAGTGGAATGGGGCTCATGACTATGTACCTCAACGTCCTCTACTCCTGGTATATATTTTGGGTTTACCCTGCCAGGTCTGTGTTTCACAAATGAAACTATTTCGTTGATTAGGATTGCATCATTAGACATTGGCTTGCCTTTAAATAATCTTTTGTATTGTTCTTGTAATTTCATTTCCGTTTACTACTTTTTTAGTTGGCCTTTTATTCTAATCCTAATTCTGCTAAAACATTAGTATGAATAGCATCAAATAGCCCATCATCAACTTCCATTGCATCTATTGCTTCTCCATTTGGGTCTATTGTTACATTTGAAAAGGAAGCTCCTTCTTCTCTATCTGGGTCATCGTCCTCTACATTTTCTGTGTCTTTTGTCCATGCCCATTCATATTCTACTCCATTAATTTCAACAGTTCCTACTGCTTCCATAGTTCCTCTACCATCATCAGATGTATCTCCAACAGAAATTGTTTTTCCTTCTTTATTATAGTCCCAATCTATATCTTCTAAAGGACTTTTTGCTGAAGCTGGTCTGTTCTTTAGATTAAACACAATGTAAATATTGTAGATATCTTTATCAAAATCATTATCCATTCCTATTCCTGCCCACCTTACTTCAATAGGTATTATATCATCAAGGACGTCTCTGTCCTCTAAATATTTATTAAATGTCATTTTAAGTCGGTTGTCAGACGTTATTTCCGCTTTCTTCAATCCTAATTGTTTTAGTTTAGCATTTGCCTTTACTATTGGTAAATATGCTTTTGCTAATCTGATCTTGTCATCATTTTCTGTTAATAAGACTCCATCATTACTTCTAGGTTTACCTTTAAATAATCTTTTGTATTGTTCTTGTAATTTCATTTCTGTTTCCTACTTTTTTAGTTGGCCTTTTATTTTATCCCATCTATCTAATGCTACACCTGATGCTCTTTCTTGCACTTCAGCAAAAAACTCTTCAGAGGCGTCTTCCATTTTAGTAAATTCGGGAGCATCTTTCCACCATTCAGATGCGCTAGTGTCAATAGATGGGTTTTCAAAGAGTGATATTAAATTTCGTGCTATATGTACGCCTTCATGAGGAATTACTCTATTAGACCATCCAGGCTTTGATATTCGTTCTGCGTTAAAGAATTGAAAGAGTTCAGCTCCAGCATAATTTACTAGGCCGGCGATGAATGCATCATCTTTCTCTGTCTTGCCATCTGCTGCCAATTTAGCTAAATGTGCTTCACAATCCTTTTTATTTAGGCCGGCAATTGAATTGAGTCCAAATGCAGTAAAAATGGATAGGCTACTTTCACCAAATATAAGATGATATGGACGGAGCTTAACGGCCATTCGATAATTATCTGGTAGATCAAATACTTCAAATGTTATAACTTGATGTAACAATATGCCATCTTTTTTAGGCATACGTCTAACTTTAAACTTAAACGATAAGTCCTCTACTTCCTCAGGTGAGCCAAATCCTATTTTCCCAACTTCCTTTTTTGTGATTGGGGCATATTCACTTTCGGATAATAATTTTTTTAATTTAATCATAAGTCTATTCTTTTATGCAAATTTAAATGAATATGTCTTAACTCATCTCCATCTGTTAGTAACAACGAATTTTTATAATTTGGCCATTTGATTATAAATTTCTTATCTAGAATGCCATTATTAGCTTTCAATATAATACAATTTAATGCATTGACTGTATATAATGTATTTGTATCTTTCTTTCTATGTATTAATATTGTATTTGGAATTTTTTTATAATCTTCAGATGGATCTACATTATATGTAACATACACATCATTTGGTTTTGATGTGTCATTGAATACAAATAGTTTTTTCTCAACAATAGTATAGCTCTGTTTGACATAATCTATTATGATACTTAAATCTTTCTTATGTGCAAATGTACATAATAAATTTGTCCTGGCCATCTATTCATTCCTCGTTGTTATTAATCTATTATAAATATAAGCTTAGCTACTTTAACCTGGTTATATTTGACTATACTTACCAATTTCAACTCTAAGAGACCATTTATCAAATCTTAAATCTAACTGTGTTGCATGAGTTGAATGTTTTGTATTGCCATTAAACACATCTACGTTATATGCTATATTATATCCACCGTAATCAAGGCTATCATTTAAAATTAAGTCATTGTCCTCAGATAATCTTAGTTCTCCATCTCCATGGAATATTTCAACCTTGCCTCCATCAAGTGATTTTGGAGATCCATATGTTTTATAAAATGTAGGACTTGCACCTGACTGGCCAACTGCCATCATAGTTAATGCAACAAGTGGTCCTGAAGCGACTGCTAACTGTTTTAGTACTGTTCCTTTGAAGTCTCCAGTATTAAAATTTGCAATTACATAATTAAAGTATTTTGCAACTGTAAGTTTCCGCATCATGTTAATTTCTGATAAATCATTTATTTCATTAGATTTGTCTTGGAAGTTGATAGATGTATATTTCTTAAGGTTGGATGCAAATGAACTTCTTTGGGCTGTATACTCCTTAATCAATGTTTGCCTAACTGTTTGTTTATATTTGGCATGGACTGCTACATTAAACCATTTTTCATTTATCTCACTACCAAATAATGATTCGGCTAATTTATCAGTCTTAAGACTATTCTGCAGTTCTCTTGTACTTTCGGTCCATTTTTTAGAATAATATTCTTCACCACGATTATTCTTAAAAACTTTAGGTGTTATGTTCATTCCCACTTCTTGGCTATATGGGCCGGTATGATCGCCATATTTTGCAATTGCTGGGACTTTTTGTCCTGCTTCCTTTGTTACTAGGTATAATGTACGTAACTGATCTTTTTGTTCTTTTGAAATTTCCGCTGTCACTCCTTCTGGCCATTGATCATTTGGGTTTATAGTTTTTACAAGTTGAGTAGCCTTACCTCCTTGGGCATTACTCTCTTTCAATGATATTCCAATAATCTCTCTATCTGATCCAGGCTCATTATGAAAAATTCCATTTAAAGATTCTTGGCCTTCCATTGTAGGAGCTCCTGGGGCAGCTAATTTTTTATAACTAGGAATCCTTCCTTCTTTGAAAATCATTATATCAGATGGATTCCATCTATCAGGTCCAAATTCTAACTTTGCATCACCTTGCCAACCATTTTCAATGGCCTTAGATGCATATTTTTTTATATCATCTAGATCTGTTCCTCTATTAACAGTAGCTGATGGTGGAAATTTGAATTCACTAGTATTTAATATTGCATTACCAGCTGAAAATCCATTCATGAATGTTTTTTTACTGGTCTTTGCTTGTGATATAGGAGTATTAAAAAACCAGTTTAGCCACTGTGAACCTCCTTTCATTCGATATGATGGCTCATCTGCTGCTAACATAGCATCATTTAGAAATGGAGATAAAGCCTTTTCTCCTAATATCTCCTTCATTGATTGATCAGAACTAGGTCTGGATAGTTGGTCAGCTATTTTATAGATGATATTTTTATGATTCTCAAATGTCTGTATTGCAATACATACGAGGCCTTCTTTTAAATCAGTTGCGTTAATTGATGGTCTTTTTAATTTTTCAGCTGGCCTTGTGTCGCCACGTAAACTTTCTAGAATAGGCTTAGGGTCTATAGAATTTTCTGTTAAAATCTTAGATAGAACTTGTAGTTCCATGTCATTATATGGTGGTATTGCATACCCATTAGGTAATCTATAGAACCACTCATTTAATATATCTGTTACGCTTCTTTTCATTTAATATAAATATACTCTAACTAATTTTATCGGTCATATTTTGTAGGTCTTGCAATGTCTTACCGGCTTTAATCTTAACTGGAAATTTATTAGATGTCATGGTATTTTTAATATCTAGTATCAATTGTTTACCATCTTTAATTGCAAAATCAAATAACAACGAGTCATATGTATATAAGATCAATTTAGTTTCATATGGACCTAACAATGCATTAATTTTATTTATAACACCCATATTATATTCCGTCTCCATACTTTGTAAATAATAATTAAACAATTTACTTGGATTCATATCCGTCATTGCTGTTTTAAATAACTTTCTTTTTAGAATTGCAGTTTCAATATAACCTTGCTCTTGAAATATATCCCAAAGCTTATAAGTATACTCTCTTACCTTTCCAAAATATGGAATCTTTGCAAAATCTTTATCTACTCCTCCATATAATAATCTAAAGGATATTGTCTTGCTTTGATTATAGTCTTCTTCTGATAATTCCTCTTTACCAAAATATTGTTTACCTAAATATGTATGTACAGAGGTTTCTGGTAATTTATAATCTATTAGATCTCCTATTAACCGTAAATGATATGAATCATAATCAAATTCAATTAACATGCCATATTCATGCCTTGAAATAAATGATTCTCTAGAGCCGTTTTCTTTATTAATTGCAGCATAATTTACACCGCCATGTTTATTAGAAGGACGACCGGTGGATGTATAAATATTATACTCTGTATATGCGGTTGAATTAATTAAATTATTTGTATGAAACTTTTCTACAAACTTAGCATAATCAACTTTTAATCCGTTCCTTTCTATTGCATATAAATTATCTATAAACAATTCATTATAATATTCAAATGAATCAGACATCTTAAATGTATTATAAGATTCTACAAATTTATCCTTCATTGCAGAACATCTTTCAAAGTGTTTAACAATAGGAATATAATCATTTACATTAGTTTCATTGTAATACCATTTGTTATACCAGTCATGTGCATTGGTATCTGTATCATCTAACTGTAACATCTTATTGCTTTGGAAATACTCTACTAAATCTGCGTCAAACGTCTTATGATGGTAAGAATTTACAAAGCGTTTCTTGCCGAGTACAAAGATATTAGCGTTACTTGTAAGGTGGTTTAGATGTTCGGATTCTAGGCATAAGCAATCCTTATGACGGTATGGGACTATATATTCCGTTTTGGTATCAAATATGTAAATATAAACAAAACTTATTTCATTATTTACATAATGTCGATATATATCAGAAAATATAGGAATCCAAAAGCTATCAGATAACTTTAAAGAGGCTTGCAACTCTTGTAACCGAATATCATCTTCTACAATCTTCATTATATAATTATAATGAAAATTCTACAAATAACCTAATTATTTAGTAGCTTTATTTTGCGCTGGCCTGGATAATTGCATATTCCGAAAAGGATAATAATTTATCTTGGCGAAATGTATTACTATGTTTCTTTCCTACTAATGCACCATATGTTGGATGTATATGATAGAATCCAGTATATGGCGATCCATCAGTAAATACAAATTCCGATCCATTTGTTTCATAGAAATCAGGAATGAATATACCTGGGCCATTCTGAACCGCAATTTGATCATATTCAGTATACCTAGTTAAATCTCTTAAGAGGTCCGCAAGGCCGTTGAATAATATATTTTTAGCATATACAGTTCTGCGATTTGTATCTTCTACGCCCTTGACATTATCTAGATCTCTTCTTATACCTCGTATCTTCCACCTCAATGAGATCTTGTTAAATAAGGCTCCGTTGATATGCCGGCCTGGTCTTGCGATGCATTTTCTATATTGCTTCATATCTATTTCGATAACCGGAGCAGAAACATCATTTGATTTTTTTATAAAATACCGCATCATATATCCAGTACTAATATCTGCAGATGTCGGTACAGGCTTTTTGGAGATAGGTGCTATATATTCTCCTAATGATATATCCGTAATGCGATTGTATAGAAAATTTTGTGGATCTGTAGCTACATTAATATAAGGAATTAATAATTTAGAGGTTGCAGTTTTTGATGCTCCGGTAAATACTATATCATATTTTCCATAATAATGATAAGGTCCTTTATATTCTTCGAAACTAATAGGATGCATCCATTCCTGGCCAGAAGTGAACTGGCCTAAATGTCTTTGTGATTTAGGATAATATCTTTGTGCCATAATTAAGGTTCCGCTCTACAAATTGTTTCTATATCAGTTATCCAATCATTACCAGATATAGAATGTGATGTCTTGATCACAGTGAAACATACTTTTGGTGATCCTAAGAAATACCTACTAGGTACAAGATCAGATTGACATGCATTTCCAAACTGTATTCCATTTATCCCATCTACTGTTGCTGATAATGATAATGGGTACATGTCCTTTCTAAATTCGGCCTTTTCGGTTGGAGTTGTTCCTCCCTCTACATATGCTTTAAGATTTGTCTTAGCTGATGATATTTCTTCTTCGCTATATCCATTATCATGTATAAGTTCTCTATTAGTTAGTAAGGCTTTTTGAAGCTTTGCGGCTTCACTAAAAGCTTCTAGTCTGCTCACTGAGCCGCCTACTGTTCCTTTAAGGATCTCTGATACCACCGTTCCTTTCTTTCCAGATACAGTACCTGTTCCTCCTACAAATGCAGCTGCTGCCATATCTTTTGGAACTTTACCTGTTATAGCAACATTCCTAGTCGAATTATCAAATGATGATGCATTTAATGCATTTAAATGTATCTTTTCAGCATCTGATCCGGGAGCCCAGTTCCTATCAACAATGTACATAGAATCTCGTTCCCATTTTGTATCCATCTCGCGAGCTTGTACTTCTGTCAACAGTGTTGCTGTCAAATCCCAGGCTCCTGCAGAATTAGTATATATCTCTTTGAATATTTCTCCTAAAAAACTATTTATGCTAGTTTTACTTCCTTCATCACCTGAAGCTCCTGCTCCTGCACATTTTCGTAATACATCTCTGCTAATTAATATGTTAGCTAAATGTGCAGTCTTTCTTCCTGTTAGTACTGGAGATTCGGCGGAAGACTCGAATCCTTTTCCCCACCATTTGCATGCACCGAACATTCCTGCCCCTTCACCTCCATATTTTTCATTGCGCTTATTACCAGATGTAATTAACACCTTCATTGGATTTGCGGAGAATATAAGTGGATAATTTCGACCAATTGTAACGACATTATTACAAATGTACTTCATATCTAATCTACCCTTGCGAGTCGTGGAGTCTGCTTCTGCATTTTTTGTCAAGAGATCATCATTAATTAACTTATTAACAATATAACCAAGAGAACAATATACTATATTTCCACCTACCATGCCATCCTCCGTAGGTTCTGGTGCAGCGTCTGGGCAATCTGTGCCGGCCACATGAGCGGATGGATATTTTTTTGATGGATATGAAAATGATTCATCTTCGTCTAAATCTACTTGGTCATCCATATCATTTTGCACATCATAATCAAATACATCGCATATATTTATAACGTCTGAAATGGCGTTCCACCCATCATAATTAGATGTAAATGTCTTACCGGATTCCAATTTGGAATTAACGTTCATTTCAGTTACCATACTTCCTTTTGAAATAAATTTAAGTTCACAATCATATCCTAACTGATTATTTAATTTGAATGAGTAATCATATACTACACCAGAAAATTCTCCATTATTTGCTTGTCCTGGTGTATCAACTCTCCCATATTTAATTTCAATTTCCGTTCCGGGTATTAAAAACTCTTGTTCAAATTTTTCGAATGATGGCTTATCAAAACATTTAACTGTGGCATTGCCCTTTTTTAATGAGCCATAATCACCTGACATTTCTATGTTTAAGTTTTGTAAGGCCGGCGTTGGCTTTCCGGTAGATCTTGAATATCTACTTGCAAGAGACGTAGAATTTAATGCATCTAAGGTTCCACCTGAAGAAGGTGAGGCCATTTTAACATAAACACCCTTTTGCCTTCGACTGTCTACATACCCCTTAGACTTTCTTGCTGAAAGTTCATCTAATACAAATTGTTGTGCGCCTGAGTAAAATATCCCCATTATTACCTTTCATTATTATATTGCTTGATTACTTCATGGTATTCACGTATAGATGGTATGCGAATTCTAATGCCTGGTTTAATTGCAAATGTCCCCTTTCCTATATGGTTTGCTTGTGCGATTACCCACCACTGTGCTTGGTCCCCATAATATTCATATGCTAACATGTCCAATCTATCTCCATCACGAGAAATTATATATACATCAGATTCTAATTTTTTAATCTCTGGTGGTAAATTAGAGTTAAACCTTTCTCGGTTCCGGGTGGTATCTAATCGTTTGTTTATTATATATTTATATCTATTCATTATTTCTATCAATCAAATGGGTTTATAATCCGAAGAAGTTAGATGTTTTCTGTGGCCTTTCTTTTCCTAAGTAGGTGAGGTCTAAACTAATGCTTGCATACTTAGGTCTTCTCTTGCCGGCTGTTATTTCCCATGGCGTCTCAGAATCAATATCAACAGAAAATCCAGTTAAGTAACATGGTACTTGTTGATATAAATCTCCTAATGTCAATTCTATAAATGTACCTGTATATCCATTTCCTTTAGAATAATCAGGTGCAGTCCAGCTACCCAATACATTTAATTTTTCCCACATAGGGTTTAATTCTCCTTCCGAACCAGCCGCTAATGTCAGATCTAAAGAAAATGATCTAGCCCAACCTTCAAGGACTACCTTTGGATCAGCTCTACCAATCTCAGCTAACTGAGACCAACTCGGTGAAAATGAATCACCAATTGAATTAATTCCTGCCCTAAAGTATAAAGTTTGTGCACCTCCAAGTTCTGAAATATAAAATGGGACCATATCTTCTGTTCCAGGCGATTCACCCGGCATTGTCACATTAATCATATCAGCTGTTTTTGCACCACCATATCCTAATATTCCACGGCTTCGGCTTTTAATCTCTGCAGCTACTTCGCCAAGTACATTTTGACGGAATTCATTAACTCGTTTTGGGTTATTAATTGCAGATTCTTGGCTCCTGAGTTTTGTATAGTCCATATAACTATATACAACTGGTGTGCCTGCTTTTGCATCAGGCAGGCCTCCAATGATACGAGGCCCTACCGAATTTGGTAATTTGCCATTTTTAAGTGGATCTAGTTTTGTTTTTATAGATACATCTACTTTAGTAAGAGGCTGAGAAGTTTGGTCTGGTATGGCTTGTTGTCCGACATCAGGACTTGGTCCTACTTTTGGATTACCGGCGGTATATTTTGGTGAATAATCTTTTCCGTTATATGTTAATATATCCAGCGGTTGCCTGTCATGAGCTCGCATTCCAATGCTATTATAGTCATGCCCTGCATCTCCATCATCTAATTGAATACGTGTAACACTACTAAAATATTTTAAATCAGGTGTAAAATAATTAAAGATGTTATCACCGGACTTTGTAGATCCTAATGCATTAGAGATTAGACCCATATCCGATGGTGATGTTATAACATGTTGGCCTTTCGGGTCTACTGAAAAGCCTGGTTCAAATACTCTTTCGGCAGACTTTCTTATTTGTGGTGTATTTGCGGCACTTACATCTATGGAAGCTGGATCCAACCGCATATGCAAATTAGTCCTATCAGCAGTATCCCAATCACTACCATCAACCTGAGTTGAATTTAACCAGTTAGCATTATAACCAAGTTTTATAGTATTGATAACAGCTGTTGATACAGAAGTCGCACTTGCTCCATATAGAAATGAATGCACATGTTCATGTATCTTTTTACCATTTACTTGTGTACGGACTTGTGATTGCTCAGCTTCTATCGTACGGAATATATTATGTACTGAGGCCCCGGATGGCTTTCCTCTTGGGCCACCACTTGAATTCATTAAACTATAATATCCCTCAGGGTAATCATCACCTCTATTTTGATATACATGGTATTTATGAGCAGCTTCTAATATATCTTCTCCTGACACATCAAGGGTCCTTGTATGAGTTTCTTCAGATGCATCTGTTGATGTACCAGTATATCTTCCACCTCCTGGGCTATCAGAAAGTCCATCTCTTTTAGTTTTATTTTGTGCAGGCGAATGACTTTCTAAATAAGGTGCACCTGCACCAGTTACCTGTTCCAGACCCTTCTCAATTATCGATTCTCCTCGTGCATCAATTTTTGCAGAGCTTGGATTAATTTTAGGTCTAGCTAACTCTGCTTCATCTGAGAATGTAAACGTTCGGCCACCTCCTGGACTATTGTTTGCAATGTACCCATCCGCATTAAATTTATTTTGTACACGTAATAATCCATATCCACCTGTCTGTGCATCTAAGTTTGGAAGCACATCATCAATGATTGAATATGACATTAATGGATGGCCGGAAAAATCAAATGTTTTAGATATAGAATTTCCTGGTGCGGTTTTATCTGCAAGTGTCCTAGCTGAGCCATTATCTGCTTGATATGGTGCAGAGGCATTATAATGTATGCCCCAATATGAGTTACCTACGGGATCTTTCAGAGCCGTTCCGGTCATTGTAGTTCGATGCATCGTCGTATAACCAATACCATAAACAGAATGCGGTCCACCAGTTCCAGATAATGTTTCTATTTTAGCTCCCTCATGTCCGGCCTCCAACTTTTGTTGAGGAGAACTGAACTTTGAATCTCCTTGAATTACCGTATTCCATAATGCGGTAGGCGAGGATTGGCTTTCTGCAAGCGCAGATTCATTTCCTATTAATTCTACTTTTAGTTTTGCTAGTCTATTTCTAACTACATTTTCTGCGTCATCGCGTATAAACTGAGCCTGTACATCTCCATACTTTCCTCTGGTATCATCCTTTCCGTGTCGTGCACTATGTATTCCTATAGGAGCTCCAGGGATATTTGCGAAAAGTCCAATTGGATCAAATACCTTGGTTGGTCTGGCAAAATGGCCTTTTCCACCAGCTAGGACCGATTCTACATTAGGATTTGATGCATGTAATCCGAATTGCTTTAGATTCCAAATTAACCCTTTTGGTGATATTAATAATTTTGCAAATCTTTCAGAATCCTCTGCTAGTCTATGTGCAAAAGTATCAACAGTACCTGAACCATATCGCTCCGAAACACCATGACGTTTTTGTATTCCTCTTATAATAAAAGGTTGATGAGTTTTGTGGCCTAATGATGTACTATTGATATTTTCTACATCATATACATGTAATTTATTATACTGTACATTTAAATCTTCTTCTTGAAAGGAAGTAATCTTATTCTGTATTTCTTCAAGTGGATATTTGCCTGGCGCCTTTGACTCTGGACCCCTCCACGTCAAATCTGATTTCATGTCTATTAGCATTATCCTTCCTCTCCTGCACTTCCATGCATTATATTATATGATCTGTTAACATTTACCTGGCTACCAATTTCTTCAATTACTTTATTGCCAATTACAATTTGTACAGGACCTGATGATTTTCCTCCTGAATTGCCTGTTATAGCAGTAATTAATTGATCTAACTTTTCGGCAACTGTATCTAATGTTGCACTTCCTTCTGAGCCACCACTATCTGAGCCACCACCTAACATCGATGCACCTGCTCCTAAAGCTCCTCCTAGCAGTGCCATCATTCCTCCCATTACAGAAAACGTCAATGGATTCAATTCAAACGTCATTTGTGGTATTGCTTTCAACACTAACCCAGAGGCCATTGTTCCTATACCTACGGCCACGGCCATTTTCTTTATTGCATCGGCAGAATAATCGACAACCATTGTTTCTGGTGGATCTGGCATATCGCCTCCACCAGGTCCTATCATTCCATCATTCATTTTAATTGCACCCTTTGGAGCTTGTACCATATCATTTGCAAATAAATTTGTTCCTGCTACAATTGTATCTTTATTATTAAATGATATTGCTCCTTCTGGTCCAAACAATGTTCTAGATCCGTATCCTGATCCTCCGGATGGTTTAGACATAACATCATCTCCTTTACTCATCGATGCAACTAGTCCAACCAATCCTGCTACAGCTGCAAACGCTAACGGAATACCTAATCCAAATGGTACCATACCGAGTCCAGTAAATATTGCAGGAATAGCAGCTGCTATTGCCGCACCTGCTGCTGCCATTAATGGAGCAATTGCTCCAGCTGCTATAACATTACCTATTGTTTTTGCTGCATTGATGGCAAATTGAACGGCTAAAATACCTTGCTCTAGAGCGGCTCTTCCAAATGCTAATGCATTACTCGCAACATCTTTGATAAATTGCATTGCCTTTTGTGCGCCTATTGCAATTGTTGTTCCTAATTCCGTATTCTTTAAAAAGTTTCTTGTAGCCTGTATTGCTAATGTAGCTTTATCCATTACCCAATCTTTCATCTTAATTGCAGATTCTTTTATAGTTGTACCTAATGCCCTTGCCTTTGCAGAGCCAAATAGGTACTGGGTTAGTAGTTGTCCTTTTGATACGATAGCATCCTTCATATTTATTGCATTGGTTTGTATCTGCTTCAATAATCCTTGGTTCTTATATAAATTCATTGTATTGGCTTGTGCTAAATTACCTTTACCAATCATTGACTGTCGGCCCAATGCTAATGCCGATTGTTTATCAGAAATTAGTCCTAATCCTTTTGCAACATTAATTGCAGTTTTTGTAGCTAATTCTTTAGTTCCAAATAAAGCTTTCATCTTTTCTCTAGCCAAAGATAGTTTATCTCCTGCCCATATTAAAGCTTTAATTCCATATATTACTCCAAACAATCCTGCTATAACTTTTAATACTGGCGCAATTGTACTAATTACCTTTGCTATTCCTTGAATTACCATAAATACTGGAGTTAATACAAACATCATTCCTTTAAATACTCCTCCAATGACATCTAATACTGGAGCTAATATACTTGTAAATATCTTTGTAATTGCTTGAACAACTGGCATTATAGCTTTCAATAATGTATTTTTGATCTTATCAAATTGTGCGCCCATTTGTTTGGTGGCCAAAGCTGCCTCTTGTTGTGCAACTATATCCTCTGGGGATAATGTCGCTCCTTCTAATGCTTTACCTGCTTCTTCATATCGCTTCTTTTGATCGGCAGTCATGTTATTTAACATTTCCTGCTTTTTAGCTGCCTCTTGTAATTGACTTACCGTCAATCCGGCTGCCTTTGCAATGGCCTTCCTCTGTAATGGCTCCATTGCATTAATTTCTGCAAGCGATCCAGCTTGTTCTAATGTGGCTGCAGCTGCACCAGCTATATCTCCTTCTAATGCTAATGTCCGTGCCTTGTCCATATTAATAGTTCTGCCCAACATTGCTGATGCTTCAAATTCTGCAGTTACTGAACTTTCTATATCTAATAATCCATCCGAAATATCAACCATATCTGATAATGATAAGCCTAACCTTGCTGCTTCTACAGCTGCTTTAGTTAATTCCTTAACACTACCACCTAAATATTTTGATGCCTTTTTGCTGTTAGTAGCAATATCTTTCATTACCTTTCCAGGAGCAACTCCAGCTGCATCAGCTAAGTTAGCTGCTAATGCAGAAGATTGGAATGCATCCTCAGAAGACTGTCCCATATTTTCAAACTGGGCTTGGACTGCGGCTGCATCATTAACTGCTATTCCAAATGCAGTTGCTAAGTTAGAAACATTCATTGCCGTTTCTGCAGAGGCACTAGTTGTATTACCAAATGCATCATTCAATGCAGCTTGAGATGCTAATATCTCTTCTGTATTTGCTAGTTGATTACTAGAGGAAGATTGTGCTGCCATTGCTGCTTGATGTTGCTTTTGTGCATTAGTTGCCGATACTCCTTGGTTTTTAGATATCTCTAATGTAGTCTTTTCCATCTCCTTGAACAACATCAGTGCAGCTACTATAACTCCTACAGCAATTAATGGACCCAATGCAGCCTTCAATGACATTCCAAATACTCTAGTTGAAGCTGTCATTTCTTTAAATCCTTTCATGCCTGCTGCTACACCATCTTTCATGCCATCCTGTAATGAGATTTGTATTATCTCTTTCATTTGGCTATCGAAGACGTCTAGCCCTAGCGCGCCGGACAAGAATTTACCGCCCGGAAATGATTCAATTGTAGATTTTAAACTCTGGAAGGGTCCTAATATTGCATCTGCCAATGCATCTCTTTGTGATATTTGATAATCTAGTACATCTGCTTGGGCCTTCAGGACCGCGACATTTTCCTTTGCTTTATTTACTGCATCTTGGGCCATTGCCAAGTCTTGCTCGGTCATTGATAGTTTTCCGGACATCAATGCTAATTGTGCATCTTCCAGCCTGGCCTGAGCTGAACTAGTATTTAATGATTGCATTAATGCACTGCCTCTATTCAATTCATTTAGAACTGCAGTTTCCTGTACAG
>Ga0114997_10002295_pt1 | contig 15486 bp, 14 predicted proteins | sample ArcticOcean_MG_C_2_FD_87045 | JGI IMG/M metagenome (GOLD analysis project Ga0114997, IMG submission 87045) | Marine microbial communities from western Arctic Ocean - ArcticOcean_MG_CB4_136 | ecosystem: Environmental > Aquatic > Marine > Oceanic | place: Arctic Ocean: Canada Basin | collected... | reverse complement strand
TCTGTAATGCTAATATTCCATCTATTATTATTTATAAAATTAATATGATTAATTATTGGATTATGAAATTTTTAGTAAAAGTAAAATTTGCTAACATTATAAATATTATAAATAACAAAGAGGTGATTCCAGAGTTATTACAAGGTGAGTGTAATGCAAAAGAGATATTCAATTCAGTAAATTATCTTTTAGGTCACCCAGATTTAATCAATTCACAACTTGTAAGTATTAAAAAAACCCTAAAAAACATCAAATCAGGAACCCCTTCTACCGAAAAAGTTTCAACTATTTTATCGCAATATCTTTAAATTTTTACAATAATCATTTTTTTCAAAAAATAATTATGCATTTTCTGATCTTTAAATTCTATTCTTTTATATTAGTTTTTTTTATTCTTTTTAATACTCAAGTTGTTTCTACTGAAGTGATTATGCCATCTACATTAACCGCCGACACTTCTAGTTTTGTTTTGTTATCTGACTCCGGAACCACACCAAGTATTAGTGGTTATTCAGGAACACTTCTTATTTCTGCCGTCGCCTCTGCTGGGAACATCAAGATAACTACAACTTCTAATATCTTACAAGCCTCTGGTTATTGTGGATATACTAGTGATGGAAGTGGAGCTCCTGCAGATTGTTCTGGTAGCTCTCTTACTGAAGTAGGATTTAGAGGAACTCAAGCAAATATTAATACGGCTCTTGCTACACTTTCATTCAAAGGAGATGGTTCAACAGGATCTCCTACAATTACCGTTTCAGTAACAGCCGCTGGAAACAACTATAATTCTGCAAATGGTCATTATTATAAAATTGTAGGTGCTGCAGATGATGAAATTGTATGGGCTGATGCAAAAACAGCAGCAGAAGCAAGTTCATATAATGGACTGTCTGGTTATCTGGTAAGTATAGAAAGTGCTGCTGAAAATGCATTTATTAGTGCCAAGGTGAATCAAAATGCTTGGATTGGCGCCTCTGATAACTCTACTTATACGTCTAATACACACTCGACAACTGAAGGTACCTGGGAGTGGGTCTCTGGGCCTAGTAATGGGAAAACATTTTACTGCCAACTTGCAAATATAAATAATTCAGTAGCTGCACATAGTGATTGTTCAGTTCACGCTGATACAGATTATAATAATTGGGACAGTAACGAACCTAATGACTATAGCTCATCTACAACAGGTGAAGAAGATTGTGCACACATGAAATCAAGTGGTAAATGGAATGACTTTCCATGTGCGACCAGTAATGTAGATTATTATATTATTGAATATGGAGGTACTGCTGGTGAATCTGCTACTGTTTCAGGATTAACTACATTGATTATTAATTCAACAGAAGCAAGTGGCAGTACATTTAATGTATTTGATGACAAGCAATTAACTGGAGTTATTGATGCACAATCCGAGAGTGCAAAAAGATTTATGCTTAATTCTACAAATACAATATTAAGTCGAATGAAGATTTATAGAAATACAAAAGCACATAAATTTATTAATTTTAAAGATCTAAATATAGATTTTAATATTAAAAATAAAGAATCTTACCCTTATGCAAAACTTCTAGATTTGTATCTTATTAAAAATGATAACAATATTGAGACAAAGTTATCAGAAAAAAATATAAAAAAATTTATTAAAGAACTTCCTCTATCACAATATTTAAAAAATGAATTTGGGCTGAAACCAACGAAGTGGAAGGTTTGGTCCTCTGGCTCTATGACTAAAGGTAGAACTAAATTATCAATAGATAAATTAGGTAAAATCTCTTCTTCAGATGGATTAACAATAGGAATTGATAAGATTATAAGGAAGAATACTCTTTTCGGTATGGCTATTAGACGAGAAAATGAAAATACAAAAATTAGCAATCTTGGAACAAGAGTAAAATCAAAAGTAAAAAACTTATCCATTTATACTAGTTGGCACAGTAATAAATCTATTTATATAGATTCGATGATTGGTCTAGGGATAATAGATAATTATATATCTAGAATTACCGATACAACCAATACCTCTTCTAAGGTAACTGGTGAAAGAGATATTGATCAAATATATGCTGCCATTAAAATTAATTCTAGTAAATTACATAAGAATTTTAAAATAACCAATTATTCTAAAATTAACTACGTACATAATACATTTAATGAATTTTCTGAAACTGGCAACAATCAAGCATTACACTTTAATAAACATAAATTACTTAATCAATTTATTTCTGTAGGATCAGCAATTAACTATGACAAAAATATTAATAGTAATCTATATTCAACTTTTTTAGATGTTGAATTTATTCAGGATTTAACAAAAAATAAAGAGATCAAAGCTAATTATACCTCTAATACAAGTAAAACTTACGTATATAGTTTAAAAAATGCCTATTCTTCAACAATAAAAATGAGCACAGGGATTAAATTGGATACAATCAATAATTGGACATACAGTATGAATATAATGAGACTGAGAAGAAGTAATAAGAATTTTGAAAACTCTTTAGATATTCTGATAGCTAAAACTTTTTAAACTATTTTACCCAATCTTTTTTTTATTTCTTCCTTACCTAATGAAATGATTATATCGTAAATGCCAGGACCAAACTTTGATCCTGTCAAAGCAACTCTTAATGGCTGCCCAACACCTTTGAAATTAGTTTCGTAAGTATTAATAAGATGGTTTAGGATAGGTTCTAAATTTTCCTTGTTTAATAATTTCAAATCATGAACTTTATTAGTAAATTCAGATATTATTTTTTTAGCCTTATCATCAATAAGTTTTAAATCTTCTTGATTAAAATTGATTTCATCAAAAATTATATATTTAGCATTATTATATATATCTTCTAATGTTTTAGCCTTATTTTTAAGAAATACTAAAGAAAGTTTAATTTTCTCTTCTTTATCTGACTTAATCTTTTCTTTGTAAAGTTCACAATATTGTACAAAGTGATTATAAAGCTCATCTTCATTAATACTTTTAATGTAGTGCTCATTCATTGATAATATACGGCTCATATCTAATTTAGAAGGAGATTTGCCGATACCTTCTAAGTTAAAGTGGTCAATACTTTCTTTTAATGTAAAAATCTCTTTATCTTTATAAGACCAACCAAGTCTTAATAAATAATTTCTTAATGCATCAGGCATTATTCCTATTTTTGAATAGTCATCTAATGTTGAAGCATTATCTCTTTTAGATAACTTCTTACCTTCTAAAGTATGAATTAAAGGAATATGTGCAAAAGATGGTAGGCTCCATTTCATTGATAGATATATTTGAATTTGTTTAAAAGTATTTATTTTATGATCATCACCTCTAATAATATGAGACATCTTCATTTGATGATCATCAACAGTTGATGATAAATTGTATGTTGGTGTTCCATCATTTCTTAAAATTATAAAATCTTCTATATTTATATTTTCTATCTCCACATCACCTTGCACTAAATCTTTTAGTATTGAAGAACCTTCAATTTTGCTTTTAAATCTTACAACGGGCATAATATCTTTTGGAGTATTACTTTCAGTCAGTTCTCTACATTTTCTATTGTATGTATAGGGAAGTTTTTTTTGTTTAGCTCTTTTCTTCTGATCTTCTATTTCTTCTGTTGAGCAGTAACATTTATAAGCATGACCATTCTCAAGAAGTTCATTAGCAACACTTATGTGATCTTTTATTTTAGTGGATTGAATATATAGTTCTCCATCATGTTCTATGCCAATCCATTTTAGTGATTTTATAATTTGAATTTTATGTTCATCTTTAGATCTTTCCTTATCTGTATCTTCAATTCTTAAATGAAAAGTTCCTTTCTTATTTTTTGAATATAACCAGCAAAATAAGGCAGTTCTTACACCACCAATATGAAGGGCCCCAGTAGGTGAGGGAGCAAATCTTGTTGCAACTTTAGACATGTCAGATTTTTAGACTATTTTCTTAGAAGTTTCTATATAAAGATACTAGAACACCTTGAACTTTTACTCTATCAGGACCAAATATTTTAGTTTCATAGTTTCTATTTGCACTTTCAAGAGCAACTGTTTTACCTTTTCTTCTAATTCTTTTTAGCATGGCCTCGTGTTCATCAATTAAAGCGACAACGATTTTACCATTGTCTGCGGTATCAGATCTTTTAATAATAACCGTATCACCTTCGTTGATACCAGCTTCAATCATTGAATCTCCTTGAACTTTAAGTCCAAAATATTGACCATTTTTTTCAAGATTGCTTGGAAGTGGTATTCTAGAAACTTCATTTTGTATTGCCTCAACAGGTGTTCCTGCAGCAATGCTACCTAATACAGGAATTTCCATTTCATTTATGTTATTATTTTCTGTATCCAAGCCACCCTTAATAACACTTGGTGAGAAACTATTATAAATATCATTAGCAGAAGCCGTTTCTGGAAGCTTTATCACCTCTAAAGCTCTTGCTTTATGAGGAAGTCTTCTAATAAACCCTCTTTCTTCTAAAGCACTTATTAATCTATGAATTCCTGATTTAGATTTTAAATTTAGCGAATCTTTCATCTCCTCGTAAGAAGGGGATACACCTGAAGCTCTCAACTTCTTGTTGATGAATAAAAGCAGGTTTTTTTGTTTTTTAGTTAGCATAAGAACAAATAAAGTACAAAATCTGTTCTATAAGTGTTCTCCTATTATAACAATAGCTAATAAGTGTTTAAAATAGTGGTTTATTTGATTAAAGAACTGAAAAAATTGAATTATTATTCAAATTTTTTAAAAGTGATTCACCAATCAAAAAAGTTTTAATTTTAGTTTTGTCACTTAATTTAAGAAGTTCTTCTTTTGTTTTAATTCCACTTTCTGAAATCAATGGTTCAGGGTGATTAACCAAAATATTATGAATATCATAAGTTGTATTTATATTTGTCTTTAAAGTTTTAAGATTTCTATTGTTTATTCCAATCAAAGCTTCTTTAAAGTTAAGGGCTTTTTTCGCTTCTTCAGCTGTGTGAACTTCAACAATTATTGACATATTAAATTTTAACGCTTCTTCATACAATTCAAAAGCAAGATCGTCAGAAACACCAGCTAATATAATTAATATCGCGTCGGCACCATAACTTTTTGCAAGTGGCACTTGAAATTTATCTATAAAGAAATCCTTACAAAGAATAGGAAGATTTATTTTTTCTTTAATTTTACTTATGTGAATTAAATTTCCAAGAAAGAAATCTTCTTCAGTTAAGATTGATAAACACGTTACTTTGTTTTTATCATAAATTTCTGCAATCTCTAGAGGATTGTAGTCTTTTATAATGATCCCAGCTGACGGACTTGCTTTTTTAATTTCAGCAATTATTGAAATTTTTTTATTATTAATATTATTTTGGATTTTTTCCTTAAAATTAATATATGATTTATTTTTATCAATCTTTTCATTTAATATTTTAAAAGAAATAGTTTTTTTAAATAAATCAATTTTTTCGATTTTTTTTTTAATTATTTTATCTAAGATATTTTCAAACATTTTGAATCTTTTTTAAATTTTCATATATTTTTCCTGATAAAATATGTTTTCTAGCATCCTCATAGGCATTATTAAATAAAGAATGTTTTTCTGCAACAATTAGTCCAGCAGCAGCATTTAAGCTAACAGCTTTAGAAAAGTCATTATCCTCTCCTTTAAATATATCGATCATTTTACTTGAATTAAATTGAGCATCATCTCCCAATATATCTTCAAATTTATTTGCTTCTATATTTAATTCATTTGGGTCAATAGTAATTTCTGAAATTTTTCCATATTTTAGCTGAACCACATTTGTTTTTGCATAAGGTGATATTTCATCTAAACCATCTTCACTATTCACAATCCAAGCAAATTTTATATCTAAGTCATTTAATGCTTCAGCAAAAATTTTAAGTAGGTCCTTATGATAGACACCAATAACCTGTCTTTCTACAAGGGCAGGGCTACTTAAGGGGCCAATCATATTAAATATAGTTCTTTTACTTATCTTTTTTCTTGTCGGTCCAACAAACCTCATTGCACTATGATAGTTTGGGGCAAACATAAAACCAAAGTTGTTTTCATTTATTTGCTCTTCTATTTCTTTAGGTTCTAAATTAATCTTTATATTTAATGCTTCTAAAACATCACCTGATCCGCATTTAGATGAAACTGCTTTATTTCCATGTTTAGCAACTTTAACTCCCATACTAGCTAGTAATAGAGCTGAAGCTGTTGATATATTTAGTGTGTTCATTCCGTCCCCACCAGTACCACATGTATCAATGCAGTCTTTAACGTTAACTCTTTTAGATTTTTTTCTTAAAACATAAACACCACCAGCAATCTCTTCTGAAACCTCACCTTTTGCCGAAAGTAATGTTAAAAAATTAAATATTTCATTATCAGAGGCCTTACCTTCCATTAATATTTCAAAAGCAGCCTTACTTTCTTCAAATGATAGATTTTGTTTATTATTTAACTTCTCTAGAAATTTTTTCATTAGTTTTTGAAATTAATAAAATTTTTTAATATTTTAATACCGAGAGGAGTTTTTATACTCTCAGGGTGAAATTGAACACCGTGCACATTATACCTTTTATGCTTTACTCCCATAATAACACCATCTTCAGTTTGTGCAGTAATTTCAAGCTCATTTGATAAGGTTTTTTTATCGATAACCAAACTATGATACCTGGTTGCTTCGAATCGTGAGGGAAGATTCTCTAATATACCAATTCTATTTGATTTAATTATACTTGTTTTTCCATGCATTATTTTTTTTGCCTGAATTATTTTTGAGCCAAATACCTGTCCAATAATTTGATGACCTAAACAAACACCCAATATCGGAATTTTTTTGTACAATGACTTAACAATCTTAATACAATTTCCAGTTTGATTTGGGTTACCAGGACCTGGTGATATAACAATTTTATCGTATTTATTTTTAACTATTTGTGTACCGGTTATTTCATCATTTCTTATAATATCTACTTTCACTTTCTCCGATGATAAATAGTGGTATAAGTTAAATGTAAAACTATCATAATTATCTATTAATATAATTTTCATTATTTTAGTGCATTAAGTAAGGCTTTTGCTTTGTTTATAGTTTCCTCATATTCTTTAATTGGATTACTATCAGCAACAATTCCTGCTCCAGCTTGAACATAAAATTTATTATTTTTTGCTACAGCGGTTCTTAAGGCTATACACGTGTCAAATTCACCATTAGCCGAAAAATAACCTATACCACCAGCGTAAACCTTTCTTCTTGTAGATTCAAGTTCATCAATTATTTCCATAGCTCTGATTTTTGGAGCACCAGACACAGTTCCAGCTGGAAAACCAGCTAACAAAGATTTAAATTTTGAATATTTTTTGTTATAAACTCCTACAACATTAGAAACTATGTGCATTACATGAGAGTATTTTTCAATAATAAAACTTTCGGTAACTTTTACACTATTAATTTTAGAAACTTTTCCAGCATCATTACGGCCTAAATCCAATAACATTAAATGCTCAGAAAGCTCTTTTTTATCCTGTAGTAAATCTTTTGCATAATAGTTATCTTCTTTAGTATTTCTACCTCTTGGTCTGGTACCAGCAATTGGTCTAACAGTAATTTTATTATCTCTTAGTCTAACCAGAATTTCTGGACTAGCTCCAATGATTTGAAAATCCCCAAAATTAAAAAAATACATAAATGGAGAGGGGTTAGTAATCCTTAGTTTTTTGTAAATTTCTAATGGTTTTTTTGATAATCTAGCTTCAAATCTTTGACTCAAAACTACCTGGAAAATGTCACCAATCTTGATATATTTTTTTGCTTTATTAACCATTCGTAGAAATTTACTTTTAGAGGTATTAGACTTTACTTTTATATTTTTTGTAGTGGTCAATTTTGAATCAACTTTTTTTAGTGAGGCTTGTATTAGTAAATCATTAATTTCACTCTCAATTTCTAAATACTTATTTTTATAATTAATGATTTTTTCATCCTTAAAGATATTAATAATATAAAAAATTCTCTTTTTTAAATTATCATGAATAATTAACGTTTTTGGCCTTAAGAGTCTTACATCAGGTAATTTCAAATCATCAATACACTTGTTGGGAATTTTTTCTATATATCTAATAGAGTCGTATGAAAAATAACCTGAAATTAAAGAACAAATAGGTGGCAGACCCACCGGTGTCTTAAATTTAAACTCTTCAATAATATTTTCTATTATTTTATCTGGGTTACCTTTAATTTTTCTTTTGATTTTATTACTGATTAAATAAGAATTTTTATTATTGAATTCCCAAATTTTATCAGGATTTTTACCAAAAATAGTATATCTACCTTTTATCTTACCTTTTTCAACTGATTCAAAAATAAAGCTATTTTTTTCTTTAAGAAAACTATCAATTAAATTTAAAATTTCACTATCATCTGTTATTTTTTTAGATGTATAGATTATCTGGTTTTCGTTTCTTTTGTGTCGAAACCTAAAATCTTTGAAGTTTCGATTTAACATTATTTAAAATAATTTTTTATTCTATCTAGAGTTTTTTCGTTAACAACTACTTTGTATTTTTCATTTAATAGATAATCATAAGATTTTAATATTCCATTTCTATTTTCGGCACTTGCTTCATTAGAAATTGAATTAAATTCACTAGAACTTCTGGAAATGTTTATCTCTTCATATTTTACAGTTTTTGCAACGAAAACGTTGTCTTTGTCATCTGCAATTAATGTAAAGGAATTAATTGGAAGTGAATATAACATTTTAACAGAATTAATTTCAAATTTTTTACTATCTTTATTCGAACTTAATTTGATTTTTTCAAAGCCATTAATTCCAAGTTTATCAAAAGAACCTTGATTAAATTGTTTTTTATTTATTTGGTCTAGAATAATTTTGTTAAATTCATATTTTTCTTTTGTATATAAAAAATTTTTAATTTGTGAAATAAATTTATCGTCATCTAAGCTAGGTAATTTAGTATTAACTTTATCTATTTGATAAAAAACATATTCATCACCATCTTCCAGAATATCAATTTTATTTTTTCTTGAATTATAAATTTTATTTATAATTATCTTTTTATTTTCTAAGTTTATGTAATCTTTTTTTATAATTGGTGTAATTTTAAATTCATTAATAATAGTTTTAAAGTCAAAATTTTTAGATATTTTATTTTCTATATCATCAATTTTATCAAAAAAAGCTTGATTGAATTCCTCTAATCCTGTCAAATTTTTAGGTGTAATAATTACATATGAAAAATCAATATAATCTAGTTTTAGTTTTTCTGAATTTTCACTTACAAAAGTTTTAACTTCTTGTTCTGTAAATTTATCTTTTGTTTTATAAAAATTAGTAAGATTTATATAGGCTATATCTAGTTTATTATTTTTTTCTTTGTAATATTTATTTACCAAAAACTCAGGAGATTTTGCCCCACCACTCACGTACGTGAATAGTTGTTTTTGTAATTCATTATTTTTCAATTTTATTTCAAAAATTGAAGCAGACGTGTTATTTGTTAATAAATATTTCTCATAAAGTGTTCTTTTAAATATTCCTTTTTCATCCTGAAAATTTTTATTTTTTTTAATTCTATCAATCATTGCTTCTTTGGACATACTTAGATCCAAGTCTTTAATTTCAAGATCAAGCAATGTTGTGGAAACCAATGCAGATAAAAGTTCTTCAAGTATATTTTTGTCAATATTTTCTTTTATAACTTTTTGACTTAAGCCTGACTGATTCAGGTAGTTCATAAAATCTTGGGTTGAAATATTTCTTTTATTTATCTTGGCAATGTTGTTTGTATTGCCGGTATTAAATACACTACCCATACCCATGAATACAAATGGAATAATTATCAATCCAATTAATATTCCAGCAAACTTTGAGCTTGCAAATTTTCTTAGGCTTCCAATCATTGTATTTTTTTTATATTATTGATCTGTAAAAAATAAAGTAATAGATTATATTTTTCATTATGACAAATAAATATATGTATTTTATAGCCAATTGGAAAATGTATGGTGACTTAAAGTCAGTAAATACATTGGATAAAGTTATTAAATTTTCAAAATCTAAAGAAATTAACAAAGGTAGATTAATTTATTGCCCCCCATACACTTTAATTAGCTCTTTTTCTAAAAAGTTTCAAAACTGTCAAATTGGTATTGGAGGTCAGAATTGTCATGAAAGTGAAAATTATGGCCCATATACTGGTTCTGTTAATGCTAAAATGCTAAAAAACATTGGTGCACACTTTGTAATTATTGGACATTCGGAAAATAGAGAAAACGGTGAAAATAATAAATTAATTAATTCAAAAATAAAAAGTGCACTTGATGCAAAATTAAAAGTTATATTTTGTATTGGTGAAACTTTAAGTGACAAAAGAAAAAAAAAGACACAATCAATTCTATCAACACAAATTAAAATTGGTTTAAAAAATGTAAAAGAAAAATCTAAAATCTTTATAGCATATGAGCCTGTTTGGGCCATTGGTACTGGCATTGTTCCAAAATCTAAAGACCTTTTTAAAACAATTAATTTTATAAAAAGTAAATTTAAGGATAAATCACCTAAAGTTTTATATGGTGGTTCAGTTAATCTTCAAAATATTAAAAATTTAAAAGAAATTAATAACATAGATGGTTTTTTGATTGGTGGGGCTTCTCAAAATGCCAATAAATTTATTGATATAGTTAAAAAAACATATAGTTAATCCACATGGAAAATATTCTATTAGTATTTAATTTAGTTCTTGCTCTAATATTAGTTCTCTTAATCCTTGTTCAAAAATCTGAGGGTGGAGCCCTTGGTATAGGTGTTTCGCAGGATAATTTTATGTTTTCCAGAACTGCAGGCAGCTTTATGACAAAAGCTACTGCCGTAGTTGCAACATTATTCATTATCTGTAGTCTTGCACTTACAATATTATCTAGAGGTGAGTTAACTCCAACTTCTTCGGTTTTGGATAAAATTGAAGAGAAATCAGATGATACACCATCGATACCAGAAAATAATAATTAATACTTTTCAATTCTCTAATTAATCGTTATAAGATATTTCCATGGCGCGATACATCTTTGTCACCGGCGGTGTGGTTTCATCTTTAGGAAAAGGTCTCTCTTCAGCTTCCCTAGCATATTTACTTCAATCAAGAGGTTTTAAAGTTCGTTTAAGAAAATTAGACCCTTATTTAAATGTTGACCCAGGAACAATGAGTCCATTCCAGCATGGTGAAGTTTTTGTAACTGATGATGGTGCAGAAACAGATTTAGATTTAGGTCATTATGAAAGGTTTTCAGGAATATCTTCCAAAAAAACAGACAACATTACAACTGGAAAAATTTATAGTGATGTTTTAAAAAAAGAACGTAGGGGGGGATATTTAGGCAAAACAGTTCAAGTTATTCCACATATAACTGATCGTATTAAAGATTTTATAAAAAATGATACAGCTAAAGAAGATTTTGTAATTTGTGAAATTGGAGGAATAGTGGGTGACATCGAAAGTCTCCCCTTTGTAGAGGCCATTAGACAATTTGCAAATGATGTAGGTAAAAAAAATGCTTTATTTATTCACTTAACTTTAGTTCCATACCTTAAAGCTTCTGATGAAATTAAAACAAAACCTACTCAACACTCAGTAAAAGAACTTAGAAGTCTTGGTATTCAGCCTGATATTATTATCTGCAGATCTGAAAGACCCATACCACTAGAACATAGAAAAAAAATATCTTTATTTTGTAACGTTGATATTAAAAATGTAATTCAAACTGTTGATGTTAGAACTATTTATGAGGCACCAATTAGCTTTAATAGAGAAAATTTAGATAAACAAGTTCTTGAATACTTCAAAATAAAATCAAATAAAAAAGTTAATTTAAATCCTTGGAAAAAAATCACAAAAATTATTTTACAAACAAAGAAATCTATCAACATTGCTATCATTGGAAAATATGTAAATCTTAAAGATGCCTATAAATCTTTAGATGAAGCATTAACTCATGGTGGTATTGATAACAATATAAATGTTAATTTAGTTAGAATTGATTCAGAAAATTTAAAAATCTCTGAAATTAAAATAAAATTAAAAGCTGTATCAGGAATTTTAATACCAGGTGGATTTGGTAAAAGAGGAACTGAAGGAAAGATTGAAGCTATTAAATATGCAAGACAAAATAAAATTCCCTTTCTTGGAATTTGTTTCGGTATGCAGATGGCAATTATTGAATTTGCTAGAAATAAATTAAATATTAAAAAAGCTACTTCAAGTGAATTTGGATCAAGTGGTGTTCCGATTGTTGGCCTACTTTCTGAATGGAGTAAGGATGGTAAGTTAATTAAAGGTACAGATAAAGACTTGGGCGGTACAATGAGGCTTGGCCTTTATGAGGCTAAATTAAAAGAAAATTCACTAATTAAAAAAATCTATAAATCAAAATTTATTAAAGAAAGACATAGACATAGATATGAAGTTAATATTAGCTATAAAGATCAATTTGAGAAGAATGGTATGATTTTCTCTGGATTATCCCCTGATGATAAATTACCTGAGATAATTGAGTTGAAAAACCATCCTTGGTTTATAGCAGTTCAGTTTCATCCTGAATTTAAATCTAGACCTTTAGCCCCACATCCTTTATTCTCATCTTTTATCAAGGCATCTAAAAATCATAAATGAAAAATATTAAAGTAAATTGTAAAAATATAGAAATTTCAAATAATAACAAAATTTGTATTATTGCAGGACCATGTCAACTTGAGACGGAGCAACATGCAATGGATATGGCAGGTAAAATTAAAGAAATTACTTCTAAATTTGGTATGGGTTTTATTTATAAAACTTCTTTTGATAAGGCAAATAGAACAAGCTTAAAAGGAACACGAGGAGCGGGCATTGTGCAATCTCTACCAATTTTTGATAAAATAAAAAAAGAATTAGATGTCCCAATACTGACAGACATTCATAATGCCGAACAATGTATGTCTGTAGCACCACATGTTGATGTGTTGCAAATTCCAGCATTTTTATGCAGACAAACGGATCTACTAATTGCTGCTGCTAAAACAGGAAAAATTATTAATGTTAAAAAAGGACAATTTCTTGCTCCATGGGATATGGTAAATGTTACGAAGAAGATTGCAGACTCGGGTAACACTAATATCTTAGTTACAGAAAGGGGTGCAAGCTTCGGTTATAATACTTTAGTCTCGGATATGAGATCCTTACCCATAATGGCAAAAAATGGTTACCCAGTTATTTTTGACGCAACGCATTCAGTACAACAACCAGGTGGATTAGGTGAGACTAGTGGTGGACAAAGAGAATTTGTAGAATATTTAGCAAGAGCAGCTGTCGCTGTTGGTGTTGCTGGAGTTTTTATTGAAACTCACCAAGATCCAGACAACGCACCTTCGGATGGGCCTAATATGGTTCCTTTAGATAAGTTAGAAAAATTACTGTCTCAACTTTTTGAAATTGATAATTTAATTAAAAAATAAATGAGTAAAATTTTAAAGATAAAAGCTCGTCAAGTTTTTGACAGCAGAGGCAATCCAACTATCGAAGCAGAAGTATATACTAAAAACTTAAGTGCCTCAGCTATTTGTCCATCAGGAGCATCAACAGGAACATATGAAGCTTTTGAAAAAAGGGACAAAAATAATAAAAAATATTTAGGAAAAAGTGTTTTAAGTGCGGTTAACTTAGTAAATACAAAGATTTCAAAAAAACTAAGTGGTAAAAATATTCATGATCAAGTTCGTATCGATACACTGTTAATCAATCTTGATGGTACAAGACAAAAAACAAATTTAGGAGCAAATGCTATCTTAGCAGTATCGATGGCTGCAAAAAAACTTTCTGCAAAGATTAAAAAATTACCACTATATAAAACTTTTTTAATAACGAATAATTTTAAATTACCTTATCCATTAATGAATATTATTAATGGTGGAGCTCACGCTAATAATGGTTTAAGAATTCAAGAATTTATGATTAGACCTGATAAAGCTAAAAGTTTTTCAGAAGCTATGAGAATTTCTTTTATTGTAATTAATAATTTAAGAGTACTAATTAAGAAAAAAGGTCTATCAACATCTGTTGGTGACGAAGGTGGGTTTGCGCCAATGATTAATAATAATGAACAAGCATTAGATTTAGTTGTTGGTGCAATTGAGAAATCAGGCTTTAAAAACGGCAAAGATGTATCTATTTGTTTAGATGTAGCTGCTAGTGAATTATATAAAAATGAAAAGTACTCAATCCACTCAAAGAAATACATTTCAACAGATGAATCAATTAAACAATATAAAAAAATGATTAATAAATATAAAATAAAATCTATTGAAGATCCTTTTGCTGAGAACGATTGGTCAGCATGGAGTAAAATAATGAAATCTATAAAAAATGTTCAGATAGTTGGTGATGATCTTTACGTAACAAACTTAGAAAGACTTAAAAAAGGTTTCTTAAGTAATTCATCTAACTCTATATTAATTAAACTTAATCAAATTGGAACAGTTTCAGAAACACTTGAAGTTATTAAGTTTGCTCAAATAATTGGATATAAAACAATTATATCTCACAGATCTGGAGATAGTGAAGACACGTTTATTGCTGATCTTGCAGTCGGAACTAATTCAAATCAAATTAAATCTGGTTCATTAGCACGATCAGAAAGAGTTGCTAAATACAATCAATTACTAAGAATAGAAGAAGACCTTGGGAAAAAAGCCATAATGAATAAAATCTAAAAATGTTTAATAAAATAAAAAAAAATTATTTTTTACTAATTTTTATGTTTTTTATACTTTATTTTTTCTTTAATCTTTTGGGAGGTGAAAGGGGTCTTTTTTCATATTTTAAAAAAAAAGAAATATTGATATCATTACAAAAAGAAGAGGTTGCTTTAGTGGATAAAATTAAAAATTTTGATTTTGAAAACTCTTTGTTAAGTGATAAATTGGATCTTGATTATGTTGAAACACTTATTAGAAAAAAGTTTTTATTTGGCAAAGAGGGTGAGACCCTTTATATAATAAAAAAGTATGACAACTAGACATCCTGAGAAAGTTAACAAACCTATCAATCCAATTAAAAAGAAACCATATTGGATCAGATCAAAACTAATAAATAGTAAAGAATTTTTTCTAACAAAAACCATTGTCAATACAAATAATTTAGTAACCGTCTGTCAGGAAGCAAACTGCCCTAATATTACTGAATGTTGGAGTAAGCGTCATGCTACATTTATGATAATGGGTGACACATGTACAAGAGCTTGTGCATTTTGCGATGTTAAGACAGGTAAACCAGCTAAACTAGATCTACTAGAGCCTGTTAAAATTGCTGAAGCAGTACAAAAATTAAATCTTAAACATGTTGTTATTACTTCTGTTGATAGAGATGATCTTGAAGATGGTGGTTCTAAGCATTTTTATAATGTGATTAATCAAACCAAAAAACAAAATCC
>Ga0114997_10002294_pt1 | contig 15490 bp, 11 predicted proteins | sample ArcticOcean_MG_C_2_FD_87045 | JGI IMG/M metagenome (GOLD analysis project Ga0114997, IMG submission 87045) | Marine microbial communities from western Arctic Ocean - ArcticOcean_MG_CB4_136 | ecosystem: Environmental > Aquatic > Marine > Oceanic | place: Arctic Ocean: Canada Basin | collected... | reverse complement strand
AACAACAAAAAGAACGACCCAAACTTATTCCGAATCTTAATCGCCACGGACAACCACTTGGGCGCGCACGAACGAGACCCGATTCGGAAAAACGATTCGTTCATCGCGTTTCGAGAAATCTTGGAAACCGCGAAGAAGGAAAAAGTGGACGCGCTGTTTCTGGGAGGAGATTTGTTCGACCAGAACAAACCGAGCCGAGAAACCTTGGTACAAACGATGGAGGTTTTGAGAGAGTACGTGTTCGGGGACGATCCGATCGAGTTTGAAGTTGTTTCCGATCAGAGCATAAATTTTCCGAACCGAGGCATCGTGAACTTTGAGGATGAAAACGTGAACGTCGCGCTGCCGATATTCGCGATTCACGGGAATCACGACGACCCGTCCGGGCAGGAGAATTTATCCGCGCTGGATATTTTGTCCAGTTGCTCGTTGATTAATTATTTCGGTAAGCACGCTCTGAGTGGGTCGAACACGGGTGCGATTGAATTGAAACCGGTGTTGTTGAGGAAAGGCGAGACGAAGTTGGCCTTGTACGGGTTAGGATGGATACGAGATCAGAGATTACACCAGATGATGGCGAGTAAAGGGAACGTGAAGTGGATTCGACCGGGGAGTTCGGACGAGAAGACGCCGTTGGCGAACTGGTTTAATCTCATGTTGATTCATCAAAACAGAGTGTCGCACGCGCCGAAGAATTCAATTTCCGAGAGGCACTTGCCGAGTTGGATGGATTTAGTCGTTTGGGGACACGAACACGAGTGTTTGATTGAGCCGCAGTTGTTCGACGGCGTGAGCGTTTCGCAGCCTGGGAGCTCGGTGACGACGTCGTTGGTGGAAGCCGAGAGTGGGACGAAGAAGATTTGTATTTTAGAGTTGAAACCGGGGAAGGAGAAGAAAGATCCGCCGCATTGGCGGTTGTTGCCAGTTCCGTTACAAACGACGAGACCGTACGCATTTAAGAACGTCTCGTTAGCAGAACAGGAAGATTTGATTAACGAGGAGGACGATGGGGGAGGTCAGGATCAGGAAGCCATCGAGAACTTCTTGATGATTACGGTGAATGGCATGATTAAAGAGGCGATGCAAAACGCGGCGAGCGGCGTGAAAAAGTTGGCGCAGTTGAACCAACTGCCATTGATTCGATTGCGAGTGGATTTGACCGGTGGTTTCCAGAGCGTCAACGTCCAAAAGTTTGGGCAAAAGTTTGTGGGTAAAGTCGCGAATCCTTCGGATATGTTGTTGTTTCACAAATCGAAGAAAAAAAAGGGAGGGAACAAAGACGAGGAAGACGAGTTCAACGAAGGGATGATGAAAGAAAATATAAACGTAGAAGATGAGGACGAGGATTTAGACGACGCGAGAGCAGGGCCGAGACAGGACCAAAAACGGATCGAACGGTTGATCAAAGAACGAATGGATAAAGGATTACAAATTTTAGACATTCCAAACTTAATGAACTCTTTGGACGATATGGTGAACAGAGACGACAACAAAGCGGTGAAAACTTTGTGCGAGTCGACGATGAAACACTTTCAAAGAGAGTTGGCGTCGACCGCGCAACCGTCGGAGTTAATTGAAGCGAGCGAAGTGCAGAGGAAAGTGCAAGAGTTGACGAAGAAGCACACGCAACAGCAACAACAACAACAACAACAACAAGATGGAGGTGCTCGTGCTAAAGCGAAGAAAGGTCAGCAAGCGGCGACGCAACAAACGCAGCGCGCGCAACAAGTGCGAGAGTTTCAAGACGCGGCACCAGCGAAGAAATCCGAGGCGACGAGACGGTTAGACGAAGAAGAAGCGTTAGAGCGTGTATTATTAGCACAGCAAAAAGAAGCTGCCCAGGACGGTCGCGCGCAAAGACCAGTTCCGGCGTCTCGCAGAGGAGGCGCAAAACAACCTCCGCCGCCGGTTCCGGAGACGAAGAAAAAAGGAGACAACGACGATTACGTCGTTTCGGATTCAGAGGAGGAAGACGACGACGTCATCCCAGCATCTGCGCAGCCAGTAGCTGCTGCGAGGCGTGGGCTAGCTGTTGGAGCGAAAAGTGCAGCCGCCGCAGCGGCGGCGGCAAAAAGGAAACAGCGACAACAATCGGATTCGGAATCTTCTCAAGACGAGGAAGTGCCTGATTCGGAAGAAGAAGAAGACGAGGATTTCGCAGATGCGAAACCCGCACCGAAGAAGAGAGGTGGAGCTGCAGCAGCCGCCGCCGCCGCAACGAGAGCGACAAGACGTGGTCGTGGCGCGACGCCGTCGACGCAAACGAAGAGCAGAAAAGTTCCAGAAAGTATCGTCATCGACGACTCCTCGGATTCCGACGAAAAGGCCACACCTTCTGTCGCGGCTGGAGCTGGAAGAACATCTGCTGCCGCTTCGAGAGGCAGAGGCCGCGCGCGCGGTGCCAAAGTTTTGAACAACCCAACAACAAAATCGGCAGTTGGGGATAAGCGCGGCAGAGGTGCCGCCTCGTCGAAGCGAGGTGCTGGTAACAACGCGGACGACTCTGACTCGGAAGAACGCGCGAGACCGACGAGAAGAACGCGCGGCGCGCCCAGTACTCTTCCCACAACAGGAGGCACCCAGAGAAGCACGCAACGATCCGGGGCGCCCGGTGGCACGCAAAGGACTACCGGAACTGCCTGGGGTCGCTCCAAGAAATAACATTATTAGTGTACCAGAATATCAATAATAGAAGAACAACAACAAAACGCGCATACACGTAGCGTGTTTTCGCGACGAGAGATACAACAAATACAAACGATACTACTACTCATACTAAATCATCCTCCTTTATTTTGACTGTCGATGATGACGGTCACCGGGCCGTCGTTCTCTATGTGCACGTCCATCATCGCTCCAAACTTGCCCTCTTTTATTCCATTTTCTTTATATTCCTCTTTCGCTTTTTTAAGGAACTCGTCGTACATTTCCTTCGCCTCTTGAGGTTTCATCGCTCGACTGAAGGAAGGTTTTTTCCCTTTCGAGCACTCGGCGAGTAAAGTGAACTGACTCACAAACAAGACATCTAATCGGTTTAAATCGAGTAAAGACTTTGTCCACTGTTTATTTTCTTCATCATCAGGGTCCGGCCAAAGGCGTAAACTCATCGTTTTTCTTAAAACGTAATCGCAATCCGTGAGCGTATCTTCCGCGCTGATGCCGAGGAAAACGACCGCACCTTTTCCAATTTTAGTTATCGATTCCGGAAGCGGTTGCGAAGGATGGGAGGGAGGTAACGCGTGATTGTGCAACTCGGGGTGTCGAACAGAGACCGATCCCGAGTGCACGCGTTGAATCAACGCTCTCATTATTTGCTTTTGTTCGCGCTTTTCGCGTGTGTGTGAGTTGTAAGGTGTTCAATCCATTTTTAACGGTTTCCTCTCAAGTCGTACTACGCAAAACTCTCTGATGACGATAAGGCGCGAAAGGCGTCGTCGTCCACGAACGCTTGGACGTCCCAAGCGTCCAAGAGACTGTCGAACAACAACAATCCATTGTCTTCTTTTTCTTCTCCTTCTTCTGTGTTGCTACTTGTGCTATTGCTAGTATTAGTATTCGAGGAGGAGAAAGACCCCCGCAAACTGTCCAACGCCTTCTCGGCGACGACTTGCTTTACGCGGAGTTCTTTGCGCGTGCCTTCTAAAGCGCTCGCGCAAAGGAAGAGCCACTGTTCGAAAGACCGTTTATTGTTGTTGTTGTTGTTGTTGTTCATCTCAACGGTATTATTGGAGAGAGAAAAGCGAGTGGAAAGTGCCGCGTTGGGGACGTTGTGCATCCAGTGCACTTTTGTCGACGGCGCTTCGTTGTCGGTCTGTTCTTTTTTCGTCGTTTCTAAAAACGATAAATGCTTCGCGAGGACGACGGCTTCTTCCATCTCGTCTTCTTTCTGCTCTGTTTCCCTTCCTCGCCGTCTGTCCTTTCCCCTGCTGCTTCTGCTTCTGCTCCTCCGTCTCCCCCGAGGTTCTCTGTCCCTTCCTTGCCGGCTGCGCCCTTCTTCTTTTTCTTCGTCTCTTCGCGCTAGGTGTTCCGGCGGATTCTTTGCTTCTTCTTTAACTTCTTTTCCGCCGTTTTCAAACGCACTCGTAAAACTCTCGAACGTTTCCTCCATTCGCTTCGAAATACTTTCCAATTCTTCCACGATTCTTCGCAACTTTTCGCACGCTTCGTCCACGCGTTCCGCGTCCGCGGCGGAAAAAAAATTCGCGTACTTGCCTCGTTTCATCAAACAGTTCAACATATCGTCGCTCGGGAGTATCGATTTAATCTTCTCCTGGACTTTTACGTGGTACGGTGAAGAGGAAAAGTCCTCGTCTTCGTTCTTCTTGTTCTCCTTTTGCTTCTCCTTCTTCTTCTTCTTCTTTAACATCGACGATAACTCCTCTTTCGCCTCTTTCAAAATCGTCAACGCATCCGTTCCGCTCTCGTGGGCGACGAACCATTCTCTCGCTAAAGACGCCATGGTGTATATTGCGTCCACATCAATCTCAAATTCTTCCGCGCTGTTCGTGTCGTTATTGTTATCATTATTATTATCCACTGTCGTCATTCTTTCTTTTTCTCTCAATCAATCAATCAATCAATTCAGCTCTTCGTCGTCCCCGATGGTCCTTTAAACACCTCCCCGCCCGGAACGCTTCGCAACGCGCTTTCGATCCGCCTCCCAACTTGCTCCTTTTCCCAAAGGCCTATATAATTCGTCGATGCGAATAAAACCGACACCAAGCTTAAACTAAATCCCGTCGCCACTGCTAAAGCTTTTAACCCTTTAATCGATGCTATCACGTGTACTCCTCGCGGTAAATCTCGTTCTAACTTGTGTTTTCTGTTTTTCAAGTGCACGACTACAGCGGTGGACACGGAGGAGAAAACAGTCACGAGTGCGGCAGAGATGGCGAGGTTTGGATGCGACACCTGATAATACTTTTTTTTGTCGTTTTTGTCTGCTTCTGCGAGAAAGGATTGAATGAACCGGAAGCCTTCTCTTTTCGTGCCTGTCGTTTGTTCTTCTTCTCGTTGTTGGTGTCGTCGTTCGTTATTGGAAATCGAATGCGAGGACGACGGAAACGAGGACACTTCTCCTTCTTTTTTCTTTGTGTTGGTCTTCTTTGAAACAACAACCGAGGGAGACGAGGACGAGAACCACCACCAAAAGAGCATATATCGCCTTTAGAGGACTTGGGAGAGTAAAAAGAAGGCGCAGAAACAGAGGTCCTTTCTCTTCTTTTCCTTCGGAAAGACTTAAATCGAATCGAATGTAAAGAGAGAAACGAGTGAACAAAAATGAGGGAAGAAAGAGAAATAAAAACGTAAAAATAATACAACGAAAAAAGCGAGTCAACATCTATCTCTTCCTCTTTCGTTCTCTCTGTCAAACAAATTACCAGCTATAGAACGCGTCGTCCTTATCTCTCACGATTTCTTCTTTTTTCCTACCTTTAATCAATCCGTACGTCATGAGCCCTCGATCGAACGCTCGATGCATGCGCTCGAGCGTAACAATCTCGCGGATGGTTTTGTACCAAATCCTGGGACCGGCGAAAACGACCGGCCACGGGTCCCAGACGCCGACCCAAATAGAGTGTCGCCACGAGGCGATGGTATTTTTGACCCAGTTTTCGCCTTGAACTTTTTCCATGACGTTGGTGATTCGCATTAATCGTTCGTATTCTTCGTAGGAGACAAAGTACGGGTGCGCCCACTCTTCGTATAAAAATTGTAAGTTTTTCTTTTCGTCTTCGGTGAATGGGTTTTTTGTTTCGTCGGCTTCGCGTTGGCACCAGGTGGCGACGACGAGCACTCCTCCCGGTTTCAACACTCGAATCATCTCTTCCACGTATTTTTTCTTATCTGGCATGTGTTCGCCGCTTTCGCACGCCCAGACGGCATCGAACGTGTCGTCCGGGAACGTCATCTCTAACGCGTTCATGACTTTGAATTCAGCGTTTGGAACGTTTTGTTCCTTGGCTAATTTAGTCGCGCGGTATCTTTGGTTTGGCGATAACGTGATCCCAGTGACTGTAGTTCCGTTCCCGTACCGTTTCGCCAAGTGTCTGCTTGCGCCTCCAATCCCGCATCCCACGTCTAAAATATTCGCAGGTTGCTTCCCGAACAAATCTTGAATGGACCAATCGCACATTTTATCCACGAACGCAAACTTAGCTTCTTTGAAATCCGTCACGTCGTTTCCTAACAACGTTCCAGCCCCGTTCGCTAAATCTTCGTCTTCGTACCACCCAAGATGGATGTGTTCCCCCCAATAGTACTCTAAAATGCCTTCCTCGGTCCACGCGTCGTATTCCGAGCCTACCGTATTCGCTCCGTCGACGTACGCGCGCGACGGCGTATCCAAAATCTTCTTAATCGTCACCGCCGCCAACGCGACGTACGGAAGGTAAAATGCCTGCGCACTCAACGCGTTCGCGTTGATGAGCGCGTTCTTTATCACCGACGAATTAGAATTTGCCCCGCTCGTCGGAGTTGAAACAACATTTTTCTTAGCGGCAGCCAACTGCGAGACGGTTTCGTTCGGTTTGCACAAAAGTTCTTCTTTGGATAATACAATTGTTGGTCTTCTATTATTTGTCGTCTGAATCGTCTGAGCGTCGTTTTGCTTCGCTAAAATCGGGGCTAAATTATTGTTTCTTCTCCCGTGTCCTCTCGTTTGTCTTCTTTGTCCAGTCGTCTGAATCGTAAACGTCGTCGTCGTCGTAAACAACAAAGACGATTTCATCATCGCGTGACGTCTTTGATTTTGATGATGATTTCGATTACTCCTCGGCGACTTTGATGAGAAAGAAGAGGAAGAATATAACGACAACAGAGAAGAAGCAGATGTTGTCATGACCGAAACGCTCCTTTTATTATTAGTATTAGTATTATACGTGTGTATATATATCGCGTTTTAAAGCGCGCTCTTTCGGGTGTGTGGTAATAAAGTTGCTTTTTTTGGTGGATAAAAAACGACCGTTCAGAGGAAAGATTTTAATAAGTACTATGGAGTATTTTATTTACGCAGGACGAAAGCGGGAAAGCGCTTCTTTCTGTTTTCTCGCGCTCTCTCGCTCTCGCTCGCTCTGGCACAGACACACGCGCACTCTCTCTCTCTCTCTTTCTCTCTCGTTATTGTTCGTACTGTTTCGTAGTTATTATTATTATTATTTCTTACCGAAAAGGTTGCCTAAAAATTCCGCGGCGTTTTCGTTGAAAATCGGTTCGTCGAACTTGTTCATCAACGGGGTAAACTCAGGATTCGCTCGGACGTTCTTTAAGCTCGGGTCGGTGCGAATCTTTCTGTAATCCGTCCACCCACTCGCCATGCACCTTCTCAAGGCTAACAACGACTCGTCCAGTTTACCGATGTTGGAAAAGCAGCAGGCGATGTTGTATTGGCACACTCGGTAAATTTCCGTCGTCGTTTCAAAGTTATCGCTCATGTAGTTCTTCGGCTCTAACGCGGCGACTTCTTCGAACTGAATCAACGCGTCGTCGAAATTCTTTTGGTTGTACAAAGCAATCGCTTCGTCGAACATGTCTAATCGTTCGTTCTCCAACTCTCTCTTCTTGGAGTAGTTATTCATCTGTTGTTCCTTCGTCCCGGCGCCGTAGTTCCCTCCCGCTCTTTCGGATTTGAACTGTGAGTTCTTCTCCACCTCCATGGCGCTGAAATCGCCAAACATCTTCTTCATCTTCAAATAAATGTCTCCGTTTCTGTTTTTCATCGCGTACATGACTTGACCGAAAGATTCCGCCGGCCACACCTCGTCGCCGAACGACGCCGACACGCCTTCTATTTTGTCTCCGATTTCAAACACCTCGTACTTTGGATCGTTCGGCGGGACGAACGCGACGTACGCGCCGCCGTCGTTCCCGCGAGCAAATTTCACGTCAACTGGTTTCGGCAGCGTCACTTCGTAAAACTCTTCCGTCGCGACCGCGGATTCCGCCACCTCGGACGCGTTCACCACTATGGTGACGTGTTGTTTTCTTTTCGATGGGGAGATTAATGCCCCCGGGGCCAAAGATCTCATCTTTTGTTTTTGTTGTTGTCGTTTGAACTTTGACGAAGTCGTTTTCGTCGTCATCATCGTCGTCGCCGTAGTAGTAGTGGTAGCCATTATTGCGTGCCGTGCGTGATAAAAGTAGAGATCTCAATAAAAGCTTATGCGACGAGACAAAACAAGTGACGACGAAACGAGATGAATTTTTGCCAAAGTGGATATTTTCTGTTTTTTTGAGAAGGATTCTGAACCACGAAAAAATGAAGCAGAAGAAAGAAAGCTCGAACACGACCATCGTCTCATCGTCACAACAACACACAACAACAAAGAAGACAGATGAGATGGAAAAAAGATGATGCTTCCAATTTTAAGAGAGCGTTGTTCTTTTCTCGAAAACGGCTTTGTTGTAAACACACAAGAACAGTAGTATTATATATATTATTAGTTCAAGATGATAAAAACCGATCTTTCTCGATCCTATTCGTGGCGAGATCCAACTGTCTATCGATGTGCTTCAACGCGCTGAGTTGATTGTTCAGCGCGGAGACTAAACTTCGCGTGGCATCGCCGTCGCCTTTCCGTAACCCTCTCTGCTCGTGCATCGCTTGGTAACGAGAAATTGTTTTGCTCGCGTCTCGCAAGGAGTTGCCGATTTGTAAAATCTGCCCGGAGACTTGCTCGGCTAATCCGTATAAACGAGCCGTGGAGCTGACGTCTCGATCGACATCTAAAGTTTCGCCTAATTGTTGGTACAAACGATCGACGCCGTTTTCCATGTCCGTCAACGCGCGTTCGGTATCTTCTTGGTGTTGTTCGATGACGCGAATTTGCCGTTCCATGACATCTTGTTGGGATTTCGCGTTGACTAAATCGACTTGCATCTCGAACAGTTCCCTCCGCCGTTCGACGATTTGCTCGTCCCAATCTGCTATTATTTGTGCTTTTTTCTTAAAATCCGCGGTTCTTTGCGCGAGTTCTTTGTTCCAGTATTGTAACGTTTCGCCGACGGATTTGCCGACCAAGTCGGTCGGTCTCGATAAATTCACCGGCGGAGGCGCCAAGGCGGAAGATGTTGCTTTTGTCGTTGTTGCTGCCGCTGCTTTTGTCGTCGTTGGAGCAGCTGGAGTAGATGCCGGTGCTGCTGCTGCCCCAAAAAGACCGCCACCTGTTGCAGCAGGTTTGGCCGCTTCTGTTGTTGTCGTCGCTGGTTTGGCTGCACCAAAGAGTCCACTTCCTCTAGCACCAAAGCTAAAGGATGGCGCGGCAGGTGTGGCCGCAGTTGGCGTGGCTGCAGGTGCCGCACCGAAAAGACCGCCTCCCCCAGTTGTTGTTGCTGCTGCGGCCGGTGCTGCTGCTGGTGCTGCGCCGAAAAGGCCGCCTCCTCCAGTTGTTGTTGTAGCAGTTGTCCCAGCACCAAAGAGACCACCTCCAGTGGAAGTCGTCGTCGTCGTCGATGCTGGCTTCGTTCCAAAGCTGAACGATGGCGCAGCAGTAGAAGTTGTTGTCGTCGTTGCCGCAGGTGTAGCAGCCGTACCAAAGCTGAACGATGGCGCAGCAGTAGAAGTTGTCGTCGTCGTTGCCGCAGGTGTAGTAGCCGTACCAAACGAAAACGCGGGAGTACCACCAGCCGCGGGTGTCGCAGTAGGTTGAGCCCCAAAGGAGAAACCTCCGGCTCCGGCCGGCTTCTTAGCTTCGCCACCGCCGGCACCAAAGCTGAACCCGGACATTGTCTTTATACTCTTTTACTGTTTTCCTCCTGTGTTGTTGAGAGAGTATAGAGAGGTGAGAAACAAGAGAGAGAGAGAGAGAGAGAGAATTTAGTCCGTGAGATTGAAAGTGATCCGCGAGTATTGACCACCCGCGAACCGTGGAGATGGACCACAAACCGGTTTGTCGTCCGGCGCTTTTTACGGCGAGATTAATATCCGCTACGGAAGTTAAAAAGACTATCCCATTCGTATTTGAGGATGCCTTAGGCAAAGCAGCGTTTAAAGAAAAGAAACGCGCGTTCACATGCGTATACATATCGCTCCTCGCGGTGAAAAATATAGAAAGTCTCAGGAAGTTTGAGGCTTAACGAAAATCACAGACGTGTCTCACGTTATTGGAAATTCTCGTCACCGACTTTTCAATACTTTTCTCACGCCATCGAGAGCTAATATACGGAACACATACGTGAAACCAAATCGATCGTGTAATAATAACTCATAACTTCTTAGAGGTTGAATAAGCCCCAGCGACAAGAGCCGTCAGCTTCGGTTTTTTCGAATCACAGTTAACACACGCAAAACGAAATCATACGAGGACAACAGAAAGAATGTCGCATCGGAGATTGAGAAAGCAATAGTAGTTTTAGACTACCACCTCCTCACCCATTCCAAAGCTGTCGGCTTTACCTGGAACTGACGGCACCGCAAAATACTTGTTCATTCAGCCGTGTGCTTTTGTCCAGGAAAAAATACGAAACAAAGACGAGAACGAGAAGACGAAAATTCCTCCTACACCTACCTCTTCCTTCTCCTTCTGGTGTTTGTTATTAGAGCGTGCTAATATCTTTTTCCTTCCTTCCTATTTAATAACGCTGTTTGCGTTACTATTATTGTAGAGGAAGTTTGTCTTTGGTAAGTTTCAAATCGATACAAAAATTCGCACGCGAGCGGTACTGAAAGAACGAGAACGAAGAAGATGATGATGACGAAGCGCCGACGTAAATTCTCCCTCTCTCTCGTTCACACGCGTAGATATATATTTAATTTCTCAGTCGAAAGATGGTGATTTTGTTTTGCTCGGCATCGATTAGTGGTCTAAGCCTAGTAAGGACAAATGACTTCTTCACGGAAAAAATATATACAGTCGTCGTGCGCTCGGCGCTTCATCATCATCAAGATCTTCTTCTTCTTCTCTTTCTTCTTTCCACCTCGTCGCAATAACAAAAAACAAACGCAAAAGAGAGAGAGAGAAAATGTGAGGAAGATGGTTGTGTGGATTCGGAACCGAAGGAAAATCCGAGCCAACCGTAGTATCTGCCTCTGACGTTCACTATAGGCAATCGTAAATAAAACCTTCGGAAGACCACACGACGGGTATCAATCGTCCAGCGGAACTCCGTACACAAGCTGCCAAAAATAAAATACGAACGACGATAAAACGAATACGCGTAAAAGAGAGAGTGTTTGTGTGTGTTTTGTGCACACAAACGCACGAATGAATGCTCTCTCTCTAAATCTCTTTTTCCTCCAATTTTGATGATGATTCGGAATTCGTTCGCAAGTTTCAGCACATCTCGCTTGAAAATGTTGCCCGATAACTACTCCGGTTCCAAGCTCGATACTAAGAAGCCAAGCGTTAAAATGAGTGCTCGTCATCATCATCATCTGTGTCGTCTCCTGAACGTATTTACGCTACCCGTTCACGACACGTTTTGTGTATCGTAATAAATGCGCGCACAAATAGAGAGAGAGAAACTGAGAGAAACTCTGATGAGAAAATCAAACGAATCGATTCCCCACCGGGAACATCTCGAAATCGAATTTTCTCTTTCTCTCTTCTTTCAAAAAACAACTCTCTCTCTCTTCTTCGCGTTCGTTAAAGAAAGAAAGAACAACAAAGATGAAAGCACTAAACAGGCAGCAAACAATACTCTCTCTCTTCTTACCTTACTTCTTTATGTTTTTATATACGAACACTTATACGAGAGGAAAGATTTATTTAACGTGTTGTTGTTGTAGAAAGTTTCTCTCTAACGACGAGAGCGCAAAAAAAGCAGAAAACACTAAACACACAAGAAGTCCAAGAAGCAAAGACCTGACTACATTTTACTCGAAATTCCCGCACAACAACAAAACAGAAAACACAAACATGGGCGTAAGTATATTATATATCTAATTCTCTCCTCTTATTCGCATACAAACGATATCGCTTCAGACGAATTCGAAGGTTTCGATGCGATGGTACCTTCGCGGCGCGATGATCATCGAGAGCGCGCTTTGTTTCGCGTTTCCATTTAGATTTTTTCTTTAGGGCGAGATGACACGGGAAAACACATTTTCTACGCGTCGGGGTTCTCAAAACATCGATGCGAAGTTTCTCGCGACGTGAACTGACCGTAATTTCTCTCTTCAAACTCTTTTCTTTCGCGATTTAATAATACAGGCTTACAAATACGTCGAAGAACTCTGGAAGAAGAAACAATCCGACGTGTTGCGATTTTTGCAACGCATTCGCGTTTGGGAATACCGTCAGCTTCCGTCCATCTGCCGCGTGACTCGACCGACGAGACCGGACAAGGCGAGAAGATTGGGGTACAAGGCTAAGCAAGGCTTCGTGATTTACAGAGCGCGCGTGAGAAGAGGTGGCCGTAAGCGTCCGGTGCGCAAGGGTATCGTCAATGGTAAACCGGTGCATTGCGGCATCACCAAGTTGAAGTTTGCGAGAAACTTGAAGTCTGTCGCGGAGGAGAGAGCGGCGAGAAGATGCGGCGCGTTGAGAGTCTTAAACTCGTATTGGTTGAACCAAGATTCCGTGTACAAGTACTATGAAGTCATCATGGTTGACCCGATGCACAAGGCTATTAGATCTGATCCGAGAATCAACTGGATCTGCGCTCCGACGCACAAGGGCAGAGCGATGAGAGGCTTGACTTCGGCGGGGAGAAAGCACAGAGGTTTACACGGCAAGGGCCACAACTACACGAAAAACAGATCGTCCAAGCACGCCCAGTGGAAGAACAACAACAGACTTTCGCTCAAGAGATATCGTTAAACGACGATGTGTCAAAATCGAGGCTTTCGAGAATAGCTGTTTTTGGGTACCTTTCGTTATTAATAATAGACAAACCTACAACTTTAGAACTAATCGTCGTCTCTACTTCCTATTCTTCGCTATTATCGCCTGCAACGCGCGAAGTCTCGCCACGGCGATGAACCTGGGGTCGACCGAAACACCATTCACGTTCAAATCTTGGAACTTTCCGTATATGAAATCGGCGCCGCGGTGACCGCACATCTGACCACACGCGACGACGTCGATGTTCGGATTTACTTCTCTCGCCTCGTTAATAGCTGATTGTACGAGCCGCCCGACACCTTTATCGTCCCATGCGATGAAGGGATTAAACTTCCATATGATTGCGTTTTCCTCCTCTTCCTGCTCCTCTCTGGCGATATCTTTCACGTCGTTCTCTTCGTCGTCGTCGTCGTCTTCATCGAAATCGAATTCGTCGCCATTAATGTCCATATCTTCGCCACCGTACAAGTAGCGCGGAAAGAATTTGTGACTATCTTCTACGCTGACGCCGTATGTTGTTTCTGTGAGCTCGTCTAACCCAACGATTAAAAATTCTGCTCCCATTTTTGCTAAATCGCCCGCAATCAAACACGACCTCGGCGTCTCGAGCATGGCGCCCACGCGGTAGGCGATTTTTGAGTTGGTTTTCTCCTCCAAGAATGAAAATTCTTCCGCAACGTTCCGGATTAAGTTCAACTGGTGTTCAAATTCCTCCGCCGAGGCGACGTTCGGTATGCATATGTCCACAACCGGTGGTTCTGCTACAAACGTGAAGAATTCTTTCACTCCGTACGCGGCGCCGAGGAGAGCGCGCACTTGCGCTTTCGTGATTTCCGGATAGAGAGCTCCAACCCGACAGCCTCGAAATCCAAAATCGGGATTTACTTCGTCCAGCAAGTTTTGCTCTATGATTTTTACGACGTCTCGTTCGTCCTTCCCGGAATCAACCGCTAATAATGGCACTAAATCGTTCAAATTTTCCGAATCCGGCAGAAACGCGTGCAGCGGTTCGTCCAGTAAACGCACTATGACCCTCGAATTTTCTTCGTTCTTCTGATCAGGTTGGAACGAGGCCTTGAACATGTCCTCAAAATCGTACCGCAAATGCGGCGAGAGCATATCCAACGCTTCGTATCTCTCATCTTTCGTCTCTGCACACAAAAGCATGTGTAAAGCCTGCCTCGCATCGCCGCCTCGATATTTCTTGAGGACGTTCTCAACTTTCACCAAACCGACGCCGATAAAGTTCGACGCGTCGCCTCCGCCAACGCTCGTTCCGTCGCGATTATTATTCTCATCAACGTACTCGTCGATGGCATCCGCAGAATCGCACTCGGCAAATATCCGAATCGCGTTTAAGAATTTGGATTTTTGCGCGAGCCATTCGAAGAACAGCTTGTTTCGTTCCGACTTGACCGGCGGCACGAGTTCGACGGCGCCGCGATAGACGACGCCGTTTTGACCGTCGATGGTAACGTAATCTCCGGTGTGCAAAATCGTCGTGCTTTGTTTTTTGTTGTTGTTATTGTTGTTGTTGCTATTGCTGCTACTAAAAGTCGTCGTCGTGAACTTTGCAAACTTGCGAGACTTTTTATCAATTTTTATCGAATATCCTCCTCCTCCGCCATCGTCGTTGTCGTTACCATGATCGCTATATATATCATCGTTCGCACCGGACACGCACGCCAACCCAAACTCTTTCTTCGATAACTCCGCGCCAAACCGATCGTCCTTCAAGAATATAACCCCGGCCACGTCTTGCAACACGTCCACGACGTCTTCCTCGTCCTCGGCGAATCGTTTCTCCTCGTCCGTTTTGAGTAAACTGGAATCCACGCACTCGCAACACAAAATTACTTTCGCGGCTTGCGAACCACCCCCTTTGCCTCTCTCGAGCATTTCGCGCGCGTCTTGAACGGTGAAACAAATCTGCCCGGTTTCGCACTTGGCATTTTTTACGTGTTGTTGTTGTTGTTGTTGTCGTCCTCCTCCCGTTCTCTTCAAAAGCTCCTCTTTCTTCCACTCGTCCGCGGCGATGACATCCGACCACCTCTTCTCCGCGTTCTTCACTCTCAACAAACTCGCCGTCACCACGTCTTCCTCTTTCACGAATAACAATCCTTCCTCGACCGATTTTATCAGTTTCTTCTCCACTAAATACACCGCGATATCGATCGCGTTTATTCCTTTTGACTTGTTGTTGTTGTTACTCGTCTCAGAGTACGACTCGATGAGTTCTCGGAAACGTTCTTTGGTCATCATCATTTTGTTGCCATTTTCGTGTCTCTTCTCCTCCTCGCTCTCATTCTCCTCTAAAATCCGCGTGATTTGTTCGTCCTCATCTTTCGTCACGTCGTCGTTGAGAGGAACATCATCATCATCATCATCATCGAAAATACCGTTACCATTATTAGCAGCGGCGAACACAAATACTAAAGTGTTGTTGTTATTCTTCGTTCTTTTTCTTCTTCCTCCTCGCCGAAACGTTCGTTTTTGTCCGCTAAAGCTGCCGCTGCTGCTCTTCTTCTCATTAATACGAATACTACGAGTAGTAGTAGTAGTAGTCCTCCTCATCGTCGTCGAGGTGGTCCTCATCATCGTCCTTTTCAAAAGTGTCGAAAGAACAACAAAACGAATAAAGAAAAAGAATCAGCTGCTTTTTTTGTCTCTTTTTTGGTTTTGAAACACCGGTGAAGGCCTTAAAATTT
>Ga0114997_10002293_pt1 | contig 15496 bp, 10 predicted proteins | sample ArcticOcean_MG_C_2_FD_87045 | JGI IMG/M metagenome (GOLD analysis project Ga0114997, IMG submission 87045) | Marine microbial communities from western Arctic Ocean - ArcticOcean_MG_CB4_136 | ecosystem: Environmental > Aquatic > Marine > Oceanic | place: Arctic Ocean: Canada Basin | collected... | reverse complement strand
TACTCATTGGCTTGGCGAAGTCGTAGATAACGTCGACCCTGATAATCTTGGAAGATGTAGAGTAAGGGTGTTTGGTAAGTTTGACTTATTAGAAACTGATAATATCCCATGGGCAACTCCTATGAATAGAGATAATGTAGGCTCTCATCACACTCCCAATATAGGCGACGTCGTTGCTGTTAGGTTCGACAACGGAAATATATACCACCCAGAATATTGGTTTCAAATCAATCAAAATAAAGAACTTAAGGGTGAGGTGCTAGATTCGTCAGGAGAACCTGAAAATGTAGTTTCCCTGGTATATGATGCTAAACGAAACATTAGGATATATCAATCAGATGTCGATGGTTTAGTTATATCACATGGAAAGGATGGTAAAGATTCTGAGCCACTCATTAGATTCTCTGATGATGGTAAGATATTTTTATATGCTGCTAATATTTATATAGCTACTCCAGAAGGAAGCGATTTTAATGATATGGGTAATACTAGTCAGCCTGCCGTTCGTGGTGGAAGTTTAGAGGAGTGGTTAGACGACTTTTTGGATTTATTTGATTCTCATACGCATCTAACAGGTACTGGACCATCAAGTGCTGCAAACATGGATGGACCAAATCTGGGTTCTATTTGGGTTAATAAGTTGAGAAGCAAACATGTAAATTATAAACAAGACAATAAGTCTACAAATGCTAACGAATAATGCCTGCAAATTGGACCACATTTATAAGTAATGTCGAGAGTTATATCATAGCTGCTGACCCTGGAAAAGATCATGCTGATTTTGGTGAACATATTGCTAAAGAATATCATACTGCGATTAAACAATCACAATCAATATATGGACAAACTCATGTTTCTGCTAGTGACAGTAGTTTAATATCTGAGTATAGGGCTCAATTTGATACAATGTTCCAAAACGATCCTCAAGTAGAACCACCTCTTATAAATATGATAGATGATGATGGAAATGAAGTACCATTCACTGGAAAATCTAGCGATCCAAGCAATCCAAGTCCAGCTGAACCAGATCCAGAGTACGCAGATCCTGACATGACTGAAGTAGAAGAACCAGTTATAGACCCTGAAGAAATGGCTATATTTTTAAATGAATATAGTTCTACCTATGATTTATATACATATAAATATTTTGAGTTTCGTTTAAATGGAGGTGAAACAATAGAGGAGTTATCTAATATAATATCAAATAGGATTTTATTCTCTTTTCTCTTAGAAGGCAGCGGAAGTAAACGTGAAGATATGTATCACTGGATTTCCAGCTTTAATTCTTGGCAAACATCTACAGAAAACACAAGTCTTAATAATAGAAGAATAGCTTTCAAAAATAAATTGTTAGAATCTATTGCTGCTAATGGGTATGATGCAGAATCTCTTATCGATAGCGTAAAGTCGAAAACGCTTGAAAAACTTAGAGTATCATATGAATTAGAAACAGTTGCTGAGATATATGGTGCTGCTAATGGACTACCACCTAATATGGAATATAATATAGGTGCAAAAGATTTTAGAATTAGAGTGGTTCAAGAGGAGTTTGACGAAGATAACGATTCTGATGACTATATAGTTTCTCCTATTATGACAAAAGAATTTATAACATATTTTTCAGGTAAACCAGGTTTAACAACATCTTCGGATTGGGATGCTGGTTTAGTAGAGAGTCGATATATTAATGCTGAACTTAAAAATAAGTGGGGCAAGGTTGAAGACGTTCAAAGTGCTGACGATGTTGTTAGTAAAAAAAATAGAGGAGCGCCTTATATGTTTACTAGACAGAGAACTGTGGATGCTCTTGCAGAGATTGAAGCTGGAGAAGTTGGGGAACATCCATATGAATTACTTGCAGATGCTACTATAGATTATTGGAAGTCTACTACAGCACAGCCACTATCTGCAAACCCGCCCGCTCCGCCATGTTTATCAAATTTACCATTAGGAGGAACTTATATTCCGGTTTATTATGGTAATAAAAAGAAATTAGCGGAAGGAATTAGAAAAGCATTGAACGCAGGTAAAGATTCTAATAATATACCAGTAGCCGCTAACAAGGTTGCAATTGCTCTTTCATTAGCATACGCAAGACATTTAATGTCTCTTAAGTTCATATATCAGGGAGGAATACCAGTTCCATTCGTTCCATATGTTCCTATGATTGGTTTTGTGCCAAACGTGTTCTAAAACCTAGATATATATTATGATATTACAAATTAAATAACCTATAAAAAACAAAAAGAATGTCAAAGGAAACTGTTGTAGATTGCAACGACCCCAACCCAGATTTCGACTGGTCAGCATATGAAGCGGACTGCCCATCATCAAGAAAAGGCAACACAAGAATAAAAACCCCAAATGGAATAAAGTTATATTGTACGGAGCCCTATGCAGAAGAAGCTCTGAAGGCGTATATCGGCGATTTTACCGAAAATAATAGGGTGGACGAAGCTAAACTCGATCAATCATATGAAGGAACTGTAAGTTCGATTAACGTTGAGTGGTGTAGAATCGATATTGGAGCCAGAGACGACGTATATATTGATATGGCAAAAGAATCAAAAGAGTACAAAGACCTACTTAAATTAGGTGCGAAAATTAATGTACAAATCGTAGAATCTCGCGGTTCTAAACAAGGAAATTACACACTAGGTTCTATTGAAGCCGGATTTAAGCGAGCTATATTTGACGAGATACTTGATAGTGTAGAGAATTCTAAAACTGCATATAACGCAACTGTAAAAAGTTTAATTCCAGGTGGAGGTTATATTGTAGAAATTCAAGGTGTTGAGTGTTTCATGCCAGGTTCTTTAGCTGGGATCAATAAGCTACATGATTTCGAATCAATATTAAATACTGAGATGTATGTTGTTCCTATGAACTACTCACCAGATAGAGGTACAATTGTAGTTTCTCATAGAGAATATTTGAAAGCTATGATTCCTACTAAAATTGCTGAAATAAAAGAATATGAAAATGGAGTCGTTGTTAGGGGTTTAGTTACTGGTTCTGCTAAGTTTGGAGTATTTTGCGAGTTCAATGAGTGTTTAACTGGTATGATTCACATAAATGATTTAGACGAGGAAACAATGAGAAGACATATTGCTAGAGATGTTAAACCCGGAGAAGAGATCGAATTCTTTATCAAGAAAATTATATCTGAAAATAAGATTACATTGTCGCAAAAACCGGTTGAGCCAGTTAGCGATCCATGGTATAACGCGTCAGAACGGTTTAAAACTCCAGTTATTATAACTGGAAAGATTAGGTCTGTAAAAGATTATGGAGCATTTGTTGATATTGGAGAAGGTCTTGTGGGTTTACTACATGTGTCTGAATTCCCTGAAGGATTTGATTTGAATAGTTTAAACAAAGGAGAAGACATCACAGTCACAGTCACAAGAATCGATGAGGAGACTCGCAAGGTTTTTATGGAACTATAGTATATACGTACATATGAAAATTTAATCCCGTTCAAAAGAGCGGGATTTTTTTATCTACATAAACTAAGATATATAAATCAACTCAAGTTATATAAACACAAATGAATAGATTTAACGACGCTGAAATATTATCCAAATGTAGAGTTGGTGTAGAGTTTGAATTCTATTCGAACAAAACTATTAAGGATACTGCAAGAGAACTTGCAACATTACTTGATAAAAAGATTAGAGTTGAGGATAAAGCACACAGCGATTTTGTTCCTACTGATAAAGAGTTCAAGATAGAACCTGATTTTAGTGGTGGGGAAAAGCTTATGGAACTTGTGACTGGTGCCCAAGATTATAAGTCTTCTAGACTTATGATTATAAAAGTTTCTCAATGGATTCAAGAGAATGGTTTTACAAATGACCTGTCTTCAATTCACTTGAATCTTTCGTTTGACTCCGATAAAGTAAATGATACTAGGAGAATTATTAACATGAACGTTCTTAAGTTTATATTAGACTTTGATGAAGATAGTGTATTTGATTTATTTCCAAAGAGAGAAAATTCAGCGTATGCTAAATCAATTAAGTTTGTACTTCCAAATTCAGAAACGTTTAATATTGATGGAAAACTAATTGACGAAAATAATTTTACATTTCCTAAGTCAAAATACTATGGTGTAAACTTTGAGAAAAGAATAAGCAATTATCTTGAGTTTAGATATATTGGTGGAAAGGATTGGGAAAAGAAAACCGCTAAGGTATTACATTTATTAGATTCATTCTTAGTTCAATTATGGAAAAGTACTGAATCTAAATGGTTTAGTGGATCAAACTCATTAGAACTTAAAAAGATTTTATCGAAGAATAAAAGAATTATAGATGCTAGGCTTGATAGCAGTGTTATAGAGAAGAAATGGAAGAATATTGATTTCACCATTGATTTACATAAGGATAAACAAATAATAGACCTGCACTGGGCCAATATACAAAAAAGAGTGCTAAGATTGTTTACCCACGGTGCTCTTAAAAAAGGGCATATAAATTATGACTCAGATACTGGTAAGGTTCAAATCAAAGGTGGAGAACTTTCATATTGCGTTGGTCTTGATAACTATGATTTTATTGATTGTGATATTCGAGGAGAGTTGGAAAACTGTGATATATTTGGAGGTACTATGGATGGTTCAGACGTTACTCATTGTAATTTCTACAATGGAGCCAAAATACATTCAACGAAACTTAAAAATTGTTATGTTGGTTCTGATTCAACAGCTGAAGATTGTTATGTCTATGGTAGAGGAATCTTTAAAGGTAAAATGATAAAAGGTATTTTCAGAGAAGGTACATATGATAAAAAAAGAGCAAGATTCAAAGGTACTGAGAAACTTAGGTACGTTGAGGTATAAAAAAATAAAAAAGATATGAGCGATATATTTCTAGGTGGAGCAAGTGGAATGGAAACTGAACATGATTATGGTAGTGCATGCATTACTAACTTTGTAAAAGAGTTGGCTGACGAAATCACAGGGTCTTGCATGATTCCTATGCATCTTCCTGAGGCAGAGGTTACAAACATAATTAAAAGAGCTAGAAAATGGTTCTATAAAAAATATGAGTATTCTGTTCAAGAGAATTTCTTTGTTATTCCTAAGGCTGCCTTTAGTACTGCAAAATTTAAGTCGTCAAGAACTATAAATATGCCAGAAGGTGTATATTCTATATTTGGAGTTCATAAAACAAATGCAAGCAGTTTAAGTGGTGATGTGAATTTTACTGAAGGAGATTTTTCAGTAGAAAGAATGTTTGCTGCAAATATGTATGGTAATTCAGGAACCGCAGGTTCGGCTGAGGCTTTAGAATATTATGTAATTAATCAGAAGTTCTTTGATCTTGCGAGACAAATATTAAATAATCCATATAGTTTCGATTATAATAGACTTAATAGAGCTTTAAGGTTTACTGGAGAAACTCCAACGACCGATGTTATTTTGGAGATTTATGAAACTATTCCAGATTGTGCGTTATACGAAGATGAGATATTCTTTAGATACTGCGCTGCTAAAATTAAGATTTCTCTTGGTAGCAAATTAGGTGTTTTTGAATTCCAATTACCTGGTAATATTTCTGTAAATGCAGATGCAATCCAAAGTCTTGGTGAGTCTGAATTGGAGAGTGTTATTGAAGAAATAAATGGCGATGAGGGAGTAGACTGGATGATGCACTCATAAATAGGATATATAGTTATATGGAATTTTACATAAAGAAAGAAGGAGACCCTAGATTTGATATAAGTCAAATGGAAATTGATGGAGATATTTCAGAGATATTGATTCAAATAGAGACTTTATTATTTACATCAAAGGGTTCTGTTCTTGGAGACCCTGATTTTGGTTTAAATTTAGATGATTATGTATATTCGTTTAGATATAACGATAACATGTTAGTCGCAGTAGTTCGTGATGCAATTTCAAGGTTTGTACCACTATCAAAAAAATATAGCGTAGATGTGACTGTTGATTTTACTGATGAGGTTGACAGGCACTTAGTATTTATTAGTATTGTTGTTGATGCTAAATATCAAGTAGGCCTCTATATATAAATTATTAATAAAAGAAAATGGCAGAATTCAAATTTTTAGAAAAGTCTAGAATTAAGACAGTTGAAATGATAGATGACACTCAAGCATTTATCAGTAGGGTGTATGATAGAGCAGGTACTCTATTTACGTCAGCGTCTCCGTTTGCACAGATACTAAATGTATTAAATGAACTTACAACATTTGTTTTCTACTATATTGAAAATGCAATGGTAGAGCAAAACATATTAACAGCACAACATAAGGAATCTGTTTATGGTTTATCTAGGTTGGCAGGCCATGACCCATTTAGAGGTTCTTCGGCTACTGGAGAAATCACAATTAGATTAAACCCATCATCTCTTGATGATGTTGCGGGCGATGCATTAAATATATTACCAAACTCTATGATTAAGATGGAGGCTAACGGTTTAAAATATACAATGTTAACAGATACTGATAAATTTAGAATAGCAAAAAATCTAAACACTGCTATACGAGTTCCTATAATACAGGGAACAATCGAGTCACAGACAGTAACAGGGACAGGTGAAAAGTTCCAATCATTTAATATTATAACTAAGGGAAATACGGACCATGATGTGGTAAGAGTTTCTGTAAATGCAAAGCCTTGGCAGAAGTTTGATTCTATATATGATATGAAGGTAAGTACTAACGGTTTTATAGTTAAGACTGGTATAACAGGTGGATTGGATATTTATTTTGGAAATGGAAGTTTTGGTAGTGTTCCTAATTCTGGAAGTTCTATAGAGATAACATATGTTAAAACTGAAGGAGCTAATGGTAATCTAGTCAATCATAAAAACTTGACGTTTAAGTTTGTTGAGGAAGGATTTGATAGTATTGGAAACTCATATGACCTAAATGAACTTATGGTTACTGATGTATCCGTTGCTCCTATGATGGGCTCAAATCCAGAAAGTATAGAGCTTACGAAACTTATAGCGCCTCTGCAATCGCACTCCTTTGTATTAGCAACACCTGATAATTACGAGGCGTTTTTAGCTAAGTATGGTATGTTTTCTTATTTAGATGCATACAATACAACCGACGACGGTTATTTAGATGATGATAACGTGATATACTTATTCATGTTACCCGATGTTAAACGCAAGATAAGTGGAAACAAGGATTATTTTAGTCTTGAACCTGCTGAATTCTTCTTTAGCGCAGAGGAAAACAATTCAATATTAAGTTTACTTGAAAAATCAGGTAGACAAATGCTTACATCAGAAGTTAAGATTGTTGCACCATCTCCTCAATATTTTAGAATGGATATTAAGGTAAGGTATTTTGAAGGATATGACAAACACACAATTTTTAATAACGTGAGGTCTTCTATTTCTGATTACTTGATTAACATAACTAGAAGAGATAGATTACCGAAGTCCGATATTATTGCTATTTTAGAAGGCGTCGATGGTATAGATTCTGTAAACATTAAATTTACTAGTAAGGCTGAAGAAGATGCTAGGAGAAACGGGTATTATGTTTCGGAGACGGTTACAGTTACCCCATCTACTCCAGTTCTTGAAGACATAGGTAATGGAAAACAAAAGTTTGTATTCTTTAAAAGAACTGTTAGTTCTATGAATGTTAGTTTTGAACCTGGCGCAGCTCTTCCAGAAAATGTTATAAACTTAGATTCATTTGGGGATATTTTGTTAGAAAAGGATGAGGTTGCTTTATTTAGAGGAGGTTGGGTTGATAGAGATGGTGTTATTGTGGAGGATTCCGCAGTACTTGGAGAGATGGGAGCGCTTTCAGTTTACTTTGACGAGCCTGCCGTTCCAAATACAACCTTCCGAAAGATACAAGCAAAAAATAGAAAAAGCATATAATGGCTAAGTTAACCGATAATTTATTTAAGAGTAGACGTGAAAAGGTATATCAAGTAACTGATAGCGTTGCTGATAACAGAAAGCATCTCCCTAATAATTACAGAACAAATATACTCAAGAACTCGATATCATCTCATATTTTTAGAAACAATCAAATGTTTGATTTTATATCTTATATTCAGCTTATCGTTGCTAGCTGGATCGATGGAGTAAACTCAGTAAAGGTGTTTAAATCTTTCACTGTTAAAAAAGACTATAAAAATATTAGATAATGCCTAAGTATTCAAATCTTAAATTCTTTGATAGTAATTCAGATGAGCTAAATCTAAAATATGACTCAGCTACTGAGTCGTGGGAGGGTATTGTATATTTACCTGAAGTTTCTACGGGTCTATATGAAACCTTGACGGTTTATATATTAGAAGAGGCCGTTGGCGATTTGAATGAGATTAAATACATTAAACCTCTGGCTGAGTCCACTTCAACAAATAATGATATTCATGTTAGTTTCGAAAATGGATATGATTCTAGTGGAAACATAATACTATATAAGTCAACACTAACTGCTGGAGAATTATATATTGAAAGTGAAAAAACGCAACTTAAAACAAGGTTAGCGAACCCCCCATATACTGAAAACGCAGATGGATTAAATATTGTTTCGAGTACTCTTACAAGCGAACCAATCCAAATAAATGTTGCTTTAAAATCTGATGAAGAGACATATCATAAAAGAACTTTAGTAATAAATGAGATAAATGCTGCTGGTTCAATAACGCATAAAATTGCTAGTATTAGAATATATGGTGAAACTGTTGGAGAGGACGAAAGACTAGAGACATTACTTTCAAATATTGGTATGTCGCTTTCCCCAACTGACCATTTTGTATTTGAAGATGCTGATATTAGAGAGTCAAGTCCAGATTGGAAACTTATAAATAGAAAGAGAAGAGAACTTCTTTTAGAGGCTGCGAATATTAAACCATTCATTGGAACATACAAAGCTCTTTTAAATGCTATCAAGTATTTTGGCTATGAGAATATAACTCTTAAGGAATATTGGTTAAATATAAACGAGACTGCCGAAAACTTCGGTAAATTAAAAGCAGTTGCTATTCCAAACCAAGATGTCAAAGGTTTTTTAGCCGCCAAAAATTCAACGAGCCAACTTCCAAACTCGAATTTAAAAAAGACTTCGAGATTTTCATTAGTATATAGGCTAAATAATGCTACTGGAGAGTACGATGAATGGGACATCCCTAAGGTTAAAGAGGCACTCGACTTTTCACCCGATGAGGTTTTAATTAAATTATATGGTCTTAAAAATAGGTTGCAAAAGAGCTATATCCCTATGCAAGCCAAGATTGTAGACATCGTCGGAGAGGCAGATTACTTTTCTCAATTTAATATAAATACATGGAATAATCAACAGAATATTTCAACAGTAAATGAAGGTGTAGATGTCGGATACGAAGTTTTTCCAGATAGAGGCCTTTATTTAGAAGACTTAAGAAAGGTAAGTTCATGGTTAACAGGAAAAGGACAAGATTTTGAAGAACTAGTAAAAAGAGATAGTGGGGCTTATTGGAAACTTGGAGATTCTAGCAATTTTCCAAAGACAATAGACTCAAGAGACGGGGATAATGACTTAGAGCATTGGAATATTAAATTAGAAGATTATGTTTTACCAGCTTCAACAGAACCTGATGGAATGACAGGAGGTTCTATTGCTTTTTCACCGACTAATGGAAATTTAGCAACGTCACAGCATCCTGATTTTCGTCTAGAAAATGAAATAACGGCATCGGCATGGGTAAACTTTTACTCATGGAACTATCCAGGCGCAAGCAATGATACATTTACTATAATGTCGTGCAGTGAATCGAGTGGTTGGAGCTTGGCCTATGAAGACAGGCGAGTAGTGCTTGTTATTAATGTAAACGGCCAACCAATAGAGACTAATCCCGGTAACGTCACTAAGCTATGTACTGATTCTAACTTATTTGCTTCATCTAATACATATGACACGAACAATGGGTGGCATCTTATTTCGTTTACGTTTGATGGAAGGCATGTTAAAATATACATTGACGGAGTTCAAGCACCGGATCATTCATCTTATGCGGGTTCAGCCGATAAAGATTTATCTCTCTCTCCATATTCATTTCCAACATCTGGAAATAAAATAACATATGATAATAGTTCATATAACTCTAATAGTTTATTTATAGGAGCAGAACCTACGGGTAATCCAGCATATGTTAATCCAGCATATGAAGATTATTGGTATGGAAATATAGGAGAAATCGGAATAGTTGGAAGAGCTTTAACTTCAGATGAAATGCTAGACTGCTATACTAATGGTATGAAAAAATACTTCGGTAATAATGTAGAGGCAGAGATTAAATCTTTTTATGATGGATACGAAGAGTATGATATGTCTACGTTTTCAGAGTTAAACATACCAGTCGGGTGTCCAATTATATTAAAGGCTAATTCATTGAAGGATAAGTGGGATGACTGCGATTTTACATGGGAAGACGGTGAGGATGAGGGAGAAACTCAAACAACATGGGATAAGTGGTGGCATAGAAACGTGTATGAAATAGAATGGAGATTAATAGGACCTAACGATTATGATAGAACATTTAGAGGCCCAATTGAAAATTATTATGAATTTTACACAACGTTACCATACATTGGTAAATATAGCGTCGAACTTTCATTCTATGATTTGTATAATGTTCGTAGCGTTAAGTTTGATAAAGATGTGATAGAGGTAAAATCTAAAGAGGTTGAAACATATGGCATTACACAATCAAAGTCTCCTGTATTAAATTGGAACGGGTACCATAAGTACTTGTGGTCGACTGCGGGAGCAGACTGGGATACTGCAGCTGAAAATACATTTGAAGTTCAAGATTTTGTAGGCTCATATTACCTTACATTGGATAGGGCAAACTATATGAATAGCGATAATAACTGGCAACACTCAACTGTCGTAAGAAAAGAAGATACTACAAGCACTAGTGGTTTTTCTGAAACTGCAGGACCTTATGCATATAAGAATATGAAAAACCACGATTGGAATGACGGAGAGACTATGTCTTGGGACATGACGCGGGTTGGTAGTGACATGATAGCTGCGTTTAAGATAGATTTTGTGTATGTTGCAACGCCACAATCGTATCAATATAGTAATATTCGAGCGACTATTGATGGAGTCGTTGGAAGCGTTTTTTACTTCACAGGCGCAATGCACCCCACATCAGACACTGATATCACATCATGGCAGGCTCTGGAAACCGGACTAAATACCCTTAATTCTACAACATACCCTTGGCTTTCTCAATTTAATTATAACTTAATTGCTGAAGATACTCCCACTGCAGATGGTGTTGCAGATACTGCACATTACATTTTAGCTGTAGCGAAAAAAGACACTACTCGAATGCGCCCTATTACTATTACCAACCCACAAGATACAACCTTGGTCGATCATGCAATACTATCAGGCTTCAACGACTATATAGCATATAACCCCTCATACGTCGATACTAAGGTAATAAATCAACATGATATATACAATAAGCTAAACCATTTCACGTTCTCGTTTGATAACTCAAAAGTACCGGGAATTAAAACGCATGAATGGTCTATCAAAAATAATAACAAAAAAATCACAGATATATACTATAATAATAGATGGCTGACATATGTGTTCGACGAGAAAGGAGATTACACGATTGGCTTGAAATTAACCGACGTAAACGGGAACAAAATGGAAACATCAAAAAACATATTAACAATAAAATAAAACTATGGCAACTATTTATACAATCAAAGGAACAGACAGTATATCTTCCTCTAGGTTAAATATCAACGACAATTTTAACGTAATAAATACTGAACTCGGTGAGGTTCATGGTTTATTTACAATTTCATCACAGGATCTTGGGCTTACTGGGACTTTAACTATAGCCGGTAATTCTACCCTTTCCGGGAACGTTAGCGTTGGCGGGACTCTTGATGCAACTGGCGTAACTACAGTAGTTGACCTCGTTAACGATGGTAGGGTTAGATATTCGATATTGTCGGGAACTACTACTGCGTTACCAACTGCAGGGAACTGGACAAAATCAATATATCAATTTACTTTAACTGCAAATGCTGTTCAGGCTTTATATAATGGAGAACAGGGCCAAGAAGTATTTATAACTGCAGTAGGAGGATCATATACATTAACATTAAATGAAGTTAGCTCAAATCTTAATAGCGCGACTTCCATTGTGTTAACTGCAGGTGATGACACGAAAGAGTCTGTTTTATTGAGGTTCATAGGTACTACATGGCACATCGTATCTATTGGTTCTGGAGCAACAGTATCGTAACATTAAAAATTAAACCTAAATAGATGGCTACACCGCTAATAAGAATACCGAAAGCTCAAGGAGGTACCATGTACGCCTTTGCGAGTGCAGCGAAAGACCTCACTAGAGCGTATTATAATCCAGACATAAACTTCGAATACTCAAAGTTTGCTTTGATTGATATTCCGGTAGTTGACGCTCAATCTAATGAAAATAATTATATTGTGTTTCAGAACTTAGTAACCTCTGCAGGTAGCTCTGGTAATGGAACACCATATAGTCCAGCGGCAAGTGGAGATGTAAATGTTGACTTTGCTCAGACTTTTCAAAACTATGCATTAAACTTAGAGAATTATATTCTAACTGACGATGACTTTGATGTAGCTCTTTATCAATCAGATGCCGAGAAAATATTCTTTAAATACTTAAACGAAATTGGGGCGTTTAGAACTAGAGTTGCAACATCGGCTGAGACAGCCACGGCACCAATAGTTCATTTGGTTGAAGAGAATGACTCGACGACAGGTACACAGTATTCTAGAGTCGTAAAATATATTGGTGAGATAGATGTTTCAAACGATAAACAATACGGTGGAGAGACATATAACGAGATTTTTATAAATGTACCATCTTCTGTTGGATATACTCCAAATATTCTTTTTAAAGAATCTAACTATAATACAACTGCTACTTCATATACTCCTCTTACCGACTATATAAATGGTAGAGCTGGACAAACACACCCAGACCCTTACTTGGATGTGGATGCTATTGCTGAAGGAACAGGATCTACAGTAGCAACGTATGATATTAATGAAAATACATCGTACCACTGTGGTATTGAGTGGGAAGCTTCAACGTATGCTAAAATAGTAAGTGACCCTAAATTAAATAACTTATTTGAATATTCAAAAAGAGGTGGAGACTTTAGATTTAATGCAGTTTTAGTCTACTATGACATATATTCAAAATCAAACCCTGCATTAAAAGCTACAAATTTATATGGAGTTATTTTATTGGATAACTTTAAAGATGCGGGATCTGGTGGAACTGGGTGGTATATACCAGAACTTACTAAGAATAAACCAAATGATATAACAGGTCTTAACGGTAATTCATATGCTTTGAAATTGAATGTTAAATTTAATTCATCGCTTGATAATGTTGGAGTCGAGAGTAATATCAATGACTACACCACGTTTTCTATGGATTTATTCTTCGACACAACTTCAACACTTGAGAGCGCTGCTAGTTTATTAAGGTCAGCAAATGATAGATATACTAAAATTGCAGCAAGGTTAGATGATATGGAGGTTATGTTATTGACATCTCCTCAATTATTAGACCTTAGTACTAAAATGACAAAACTACAAACTGATGTAGAAAATGCATCGTTAAATTATGCAGACTCAGCATCATTATTAGACCTTATAACAAGCGCTAATAATAGAATTAATTCATTAATATCTGGTGAAATTGAGGCTTCAGTTCAAGTAAACACTGACGTGATACAAACACAAGCGAATAGCGGTATTGAGGTAACACGGTCTACTGCGGATAACACTATAAAACTAAAAGCCGTTAATGATGGGTATACTCTTGCTGGCGGTTATATTTATGATATTAGCAGTAACGTCGTTGGAGCGGAAATGACAACAGCAACTCTATTTGATCCCGGCGTTTCAACATCTAAAGGTATTTGGCACAGTGTTAGACCATTTAGTAATTTATTAAGAATACACTCTACTGTAGGTACTACTGAAGATAATCTTAATATATACCTAGACGATACCAATAACGGTTGGTCAAATGGTCAAGTTTTACGAATAGCATTTAGAAATGATATGAAATTAGCAGCTGGTAAAAATATTAAGATCTTCACAGACAAGTCGAGTGGAGTTTGGGACGCAGATGCTAAAATAATAATAGCATCATCTGATAGGTTAAGTATTAGAGACTATATTGAAATTATCTGCGTTGATGCAGTAACAAAAACATTCGAATACGACATTATTAGATAATAAAATATGAGCGCTAACAATTCAATATCACAACTACTAGAACAATTTCTAGAACTAAACACAAACTCGTTAGAAACGTTTGAAAGAATCAATGAGGCTATAACATCTGATAAACAGACTGTCACAATAACCTTATATGATCAGAAGACCGGGGAGATGAAGCCTATTCAAATACCAGCGTTTGGTTATCTCAAGAGAGAAATTGAAAGGCTTGATACTAATGTAAAATCTATAAGTGGCTTAGATTCGGCTAACACAAATATTAGACTTAAAGATGGTTCTTATAGAAGAATACACACTTCAAAACTTAAAGGGCCTTCAAAATCATTAACTTCGCTGGCTGCTCCTGTAGCATTTAACACAAAGTTAAACGATTTCTTCGAGGACTTTTTGAATCCGCTACTAACAATTGAGTTAAATGTCGATAATCAAATACCAATAGAAACTGAAAAAGTTTATGTTGAGAGATATTTATTTGATGATACAGATACTGATTCAATTGAGGTGTTTAAGAGTAATTATATAAATGCTAGCAATATAAATTATGTTGATTTCAAAAATAAATTATCAAGCGAGAGCGTCAAATTCAATTTAGATTCTAATGTTGTAGACATGCCTATTAGAAGTCTTCAATATTCTGGAGCCTTAGACGTTGTAGATATAGTTAACACACAGGTTACTCAGATCGTTGACGGAGTATCCCTCACAAAATCTATAAAGTTATTCACCTTAAATAAATTAAGTTACTCAGATTCATCCAAAACAATGAATGATACTGAGACTTTAAAGGTTGGTGATTCTTTAGCTATAAACTCTGCAGCATATTCTACAAGATATAAAATAACAGGTATTGATTCTTCTAAGTCTCAAGTTGAACTTCAGTTAATTGAAGGTTTTGAACCTGTTAAATTAGGTGCTAATCAATTAAAAGTTTATAAGGGAATAGATAAAGGAGCTAAGATTGAAATAAATATAGGGTACAACGAGTGGCAAGTTATTTTTATAAAGCCAATTGATCCGGTTTCTAAAATTCCCTCTGATGATTTCTCACCTGGTATCGGATTTTGGTCAAATAAATTAGAATTAGCCCTTGAAAATGGAGATAAAATATCTCTTGCTAAATATTACAAAGACGAAGTCGCTGATTTTGGACAATTCATTAAAGCTCTTAAAGTTGATTACATACCGCCAGCTGCAGTTGCTTTAAAGCCTAGTGCTCCCGCGGTTGATG
>Ga0114997_10002292_pt1 | contig 15499 bp, 16 predicted proteins | sample ArcticOcean_MG_C_2_FD_87045 | JGI IMG/M metagenome (GOLD analysis project Ga0114997, IMG submission 87045) | Marine microbial communities from western Arctic Ocean - ArcticOcean_MG_CB4_136 | ecosystem: Environmental > Aquatic > Marine > Oceanic | place: Arctic Ocean: Canada Basin | collected... | reverse complement strand
AGGTCAATGCTGCAGAAACGAACGATACAAGGTGTGTACAATGACGTTGAAAAACAGAGATTGCCTTGTGGTCGATGAGACGAGCAACCCCGTTGGAGCAAGTCCAAACAGCCCCGTTGACGCGGCACGTCGAGGGGCAGGTAGGATGCTAAGTTGAATGCGGTCACCGAAAGGTAACAGAAAGGGGCTTACTCCCTACTCCCTCCACCTTTCAGGCTCTAATCTTCAAGGAGTACCGCTTCAAGTGGTTTCATTGAAAGGGATGATGCCAACGCAATACCATCGCCATAATCCATCCATGATTCATCGCCGCGAATTTTCGCCCGTATCGTATGTTCTGCTGTAATAATGGCTGGAAGTAGGAATGCGCTTGTGATGAAAGCACAGAAGATCAAGAGACACATAATCATGAAGAAATTTTCCAAACCCGGGAAGGCAGCAATGAATCCAGCAGCAATACCACCGACAGTGGTGGCCGTCGTCTCGAAAATAGTCTGACCTGTCTCCTCTATTGCATTTGCAATGCCGGTCGGCGTCTCCCCTTCTTCGCGAATACGATGCATCACGTGTATCGAGTCATCCACTCCAATTCCGAATACAATTGTACCAATCATCGCAGTAAATATGTTGACATTGACATCACCACTCTTCATCAATAACGGTTGCCACAGGATGACAATTGCAACAGGGATCATGGTATAGATTCCAAGTCGTGGTGAGCGGAATACAAAGGCTAAGACTACTGTTAAAACAAGCAAAGTGATAATGGTCGTCAAAGTTTGAGCATCGTGAATACCGTCGTTAATATCGAGCGAGACCGGCAACCCTCCGGTCAATAACGATGTACGAGTTTTTCCGTCAACTGTAGGTTCATTTATCAACAGTGAATCAATTTCATCACGTAATTCACCTGCTACATTGAGATTCATGTAAGGTTGAGTGACATAGACAATTGCTTTTGTTTGTTGTTCATTTAGTAACATAGAACGTACTTCATCAGAAAGGGTATCTAACGCGGCATTGACCATGTCTTTTCTCAACCCCTCTCGTCCGTCTTGACCGGTCAACTCAAGGCTGAGCCAGACATTGCATTCAATTGGATCGTTACTCTCCCAGCAAGGGTCATGAAGTAAATCCCAAAGACTTCCTTCATACAAACTCACTCCATCTACAAGCGTAATCGATACAGGGATTGTTTTCAGGTAGACAATAATACTGGTCGTATTAGTTTCATCAACTTGGTCAATTTTGTTTTCTAAAGCATCGATTGCATCTAGTACAGGAAGGTCGCGGATATTGAGCGTTTTATTTTCTACAGCCTCGGCAGTTCGATCTTCTGCATCAAATATGAAGAGTGATGTTTGGCCTCCGCTAAATTCTCTTGAATATTTTGCAAGCGTATTCAATGAGGCAATACCGTCGGGTGCTTCGGAAGAACCAGTAATCGGCTCATTCATTTCATCTAAATTGAGGACACCCCAGCCAGTAACCAAAAGTGCCCCTACTATGATGAACGCAAATCCACGAACTGGCCAAGTACCGATGTCTTTCCATAGTGAAGGGTTTGTTCGTTTGTTGAATCGGAGCATCCACGCCAATGTTGGAACCAAAATTATACTGAATATTAGTGTTGAGATAATGCCAATACAGAGAGTTACACCTACTGAACGAATTGGGGATATAGTGACAATTTGCGGAGCAATCAATACTGAGAAACCAACGATGGTAGTCAATGCTGAAAGGAACACGGCAACACCTGTTGAACGCGTCATCTCAAGAACACATTGGCGATAAAAGTCTGCATCCCATAGATCCGGCACCTCTTCAGGAGGCTTTCCTTGACGCCGCCGCCGTTCATTTTCATCGTGTGCTTTGTCGATTTCTTTGCGTCGTACTTCTTCAATTCGATTGACCATGTGTAAGGCATAGTCGACACCTAAACCTATGAGAATGGGGAATGTTGCTACAATCATCGGTGTCAATGTAATGTCTAAAAGAACCGATGAACCGAATGTCACTGCAAGTGCCATAACAATTGGAGTGCCAGTGATGACAACCACTTTGAGTGAACGATGGAGCAATGTGATGATGAGAATGGTAAAGAGGACCGAATAGGGGAGAATTTTGAGTAAATCGTCGTAAATTGCATCTGAAATATCCTCGAGAACTTTCGTCAAACCCGTAACGGTCATTTCAGTGTTTTGCATCTCTAGTGAGCGGTTATCAATGACATTTTGGAAATGTTTATGAAGGTCGCTAAAATCTATGAAATCAGCTTCGGTTGGGTCATGGTGCATACCAATAATAATTGCTGTAGTATCCCATATTCCATCACCATCGACGTCATTGGTTTTATTTCCATCGCCATCGCTATCTACATTGAGATCCATATCGTTGGTGTCTTTAAACAGTGCATCAAATCCACCCTCAGATTCCTCAATAATTCTGTCGATCGATTCTTGATTTGGAATGGCATATGCTCCACCACCAGGGATGAGATTACAATCAAAATCCAGTGGAACGCGTGTATTGATGCCATGAACACACATTGAATTGTTAAATCGGCCATCCGCAGAATTGATTTCTTTGATGACCTGTGCCGGAGAAATAATCCAAAGAACACCATCATCCCGGCCATGGTCATCTTTACTGTAATCGACTCCTCTACCTGTATCACCAGCCCCATTGGCGTTATCATCATCGCCTTCGACCCAACTGATTTCGCGTAGATAATCTTCAGAAGTAATGTTAATTAAATTATATTTGGGATCTGATGGATCAAGAGCGTTTGGAGTTTGGACATAGATAATTGCAATATCCGTTGACCATTCAGTTCTAACTTCTTTCAATAATTCAGTCGAAGGTGCACCATCTGGAAGAAAGATTTCAACATCACCATCAATTTGTTCTTGAAAAGTGAGTCCTTGTTGTGCAAAAAAGGCTGCCACAATGACCAGTAGTATGACCACAGTAGCGGGAGAAGCAAGAATACTACTGTATGCGCTGTCGACACGACGCATTGTCGCCTCACTCGCTTGATTACGATACAAGGAAAGTTTTTCGAGAAGATTATCCCCTCGACCCCCCTTCTCCATGTTGATGCGATAGAGGGGCGGGTCTTGAATGATACTCCATGAATTCGGAGTTGTTGGGCTAAAACAATAGTTTCAATCAAGTCCGAATTCACGAACGAGCAAGTGACGCAAAAAGCCACGAGCGCTTTGAAGAACTAAACCAGTGGCCATAAGCGAGAGCCCTAAAACTCCAATCCAAATAGCTGAGAGCCCCGGTCCGACAAAACTGTCGATATGTGTCGTAACTCCTCGTGCAGTATTCATTCCCATTGCCGCACCAGTCGCCAGAAGCCCTGCGCCGGGAATACCCAGCACAAGAAGTGGTTTCTTTTGCGAAAGAGAAAGCATTGCCCATGTGAGAACGGTGAATCCATGTGATACAGCAGTAAAGTTAGACCCTTTCGGAACGTCATAGCGAATCATGGTTGGAACTTCAACTATCTCAAGTTGTTTTTCTCGAGCGTCTTCAAGCATTTCCAAAGAAAGCTCCATTCCCTCCGAATCAAATCGAAGACGTTCCAAAGCAGTGCGGGAAAATGCTCGGAATCCCGATTGGGTGTCTTTGATTCCAAGGTCGCTCGAAAGATTACTCGCAGCGGTGATGACTTTGATGCCGAGACGTCGGTATGCAGGCATATCGGTTCCGCCTCCGCCTTCGACAAACCGCGAACCAATTACAAAGTCTGCTTTTCCAGAAAGGATTGGCTTCAAGAGTGTAGGAATGTCTTCTGAACGATGCTGGCCATCGCTGTCAAGGACAACCATTGCATCCACATCGAGTTCCTTTGCTTTGATGAATAAAGTCTTGAGTGCTCCACCGTAGCCTCTGTTTACTCGATGGCGGATGACGGTAGCACCGCATGCTTCAGCGATGCGAGCGCTTGAATCTGAAGAACCATCATCAATACAAATCACAGCATCAACATGGCGTAGGGCGGTTGTCACGACGGTTCCAATCGTTTCTTCCTCATTGTACATTGGCATGCCAGCCACGATGAAGGGTTTCACCGTATCGGCATGTTCTTGCATGATTCCACCAATCCATCGCGGTTTCCGGTGCTATTTAGTAATATAGTAATCAAAACGCAATATAGTTGTAATTGCGGGAAAGGCTTACTCAGGGGTCGAAACCCCTGAATAAGCGGCATCGTATTTCCATGAAATACGTGAAGGCATCAAGAGAGGTTAGTCCTAATCTTGAAGTTGTGAAACGGTAGTGACTGCTCGTTCCCCGTTGAGAACTTTCTCAAGGGCGTTCAGAGACATCACCAGGGGGACATAGGATTGTCCATCACTGGTTACATAGGTCGAACAATCTGAAAAGGCAGCAGTATTGATCGAGATTTTTAGGGCTCCACCTGCGTTACTTTTTCGGACATATCCGACTAGTAGGTTTGTTGTTTCATCTTGTGTTTTAGGCATCGTGTTTTCATTCTTTTTTGACATTTTTTTCAACTCCACTGCACGGTTTTACCCTTAGCAGTAACCATAGAGGATATCGTTAACGGTTATCAAAGACATCGTTCTTCTTGAAAACAATATTTGCAAAGACTCATACATATGAGTTTCTTGTTGCGACCATGCGAGTATTAGTTACTGGTGGTGCAGGATTCATAGGTTCGCATTTAATTGACCGTTTAGTAGCACGGGGTGACGCCGTTGTTGCGTTGGATAATCTTTCGAGTGGGAAACTACAATTCATTCAATCTCATATCGATTCTGGAATCGTTACCCATGTTAAAGGGGACATCACTGATTTCGATACGGTTCTTGCTGCAATGGAAGGCATCGATTGTGTTTTCCATCTTGCCGCAAACCCGGATATTCGACTTGGTACTCGCATCACCGATACCGACTTGAAACAAGGTACCCTTGCGACCTACAACATAGTCGAAGCAATGCGTCAATGCGATGTAAAGAAAATTGCCTTTGCCTCCTCATCTGTCGTATACGGAGAAGATGCCCCACTTCCAACGCCCGAAACTCATGGCCCTTGCATGCCCATCTCATTGTATGGTGCCAGTAAACAAGCTGGTGAGGGACTTATCAGCAGTTGGGTCGGAACATTTGGCTTGCAAGCATGGATTTTCCGATTTGCCAATATTATCGGGACTCGTGGAACACATGGCGTCATCTTTGATTTCATTCACAAACTCAAGACTGACCCCTCTCGTCTGGAAGTACTCGGGAATGGTTTGCAAGAAAAGTCATACATGGAAGTCGAAGATTGCGTTGATGGAATCCTTCATGTGATGGAACATACCGATGCGCCGCTCAATTTATTCAACCTCGGTTCTCATGATACTGCATCAGTCCGTAGAATTGCTGAAATTGTCGTCGAAGAAACTGGATGCCATGATGCAACAATCGAATATACTGGTGGAGATAGAGGATGGGCTGGAGACATCCCTAGAGCAATGCTTGGGATTGATAAGATGATGTCCACAGGCTATGATGTCCGGTTTAACAGCGAGGCTGCAATCCGCCACACTACCAAAGCACTTATTCAAGAAATTGGAATCAATGAGGAGATGAAAGAATGAAGTATACTTACGATGATGAAGCAGATGTACGAACTACAGCGTTGATTCGAGTGATGGCCCTCTTCTTTGTTGGAATCATGATCATTGCTGCTACAACCAGCCCAATTTCCACAGGGACCAAAGAAGGAGAACGTGCTCCGTCACTAGAAGGTAAATTCTACAACGGCAGTGCATGGACAGATTTCAATTTGGAATCTTATTGGGACTCCGAATGGGAAGAAGGCGATATGAACGGTCAATGGGTCGTTGTTGAATTCATGGATACCGATTGTCCATATTGCGTGGCGTCTGCCGAAGATATGGGGGTCAATGCCAACGACTTTGGCGGAAGCAACCCTCAATGGGATGGAGCAATAGTCAACTTCATTGCCAGTGTTGCTGAACTCAATATTGACGGTCACGATTCAAGTCGTGCTGAAATGGTCGCCTTCCGTAACAAAATCGCCGACTCTGGTGAAACATGTGCTAAGAGTGATTGCGGCTCACGGCCAGGTGCTGCGCATAATTTCCCTTACATCGACGATTTGGACCTTGAAAACATGAAGAAATGGAAAGTTTCCGGCACCCCAAGTTACTACCTGATTCAACCTGATGGCATTATTGCTTGGAGTTCTGCAGAGCATCGAGATGAAGAACTTCGTGATGCAATTATCGTACTAGTGCCTCGGGAGAGTGCTTGAATGGATCCTAATTTTCAATTGATGTTTTACCTTATACCAACTATCGTCGGTTTTCTTTTGATTCTCCCGTTTGGCCGTTCATTAGTTGATCCGTTTACCGAGAAATTCCCTTCGTTAGGAAACGAACGAGGAAGAGTTTTTTTCGGACTCATTCTTACTTGTCTTGCAGGTGTGGCTGTTTCTTTCCAGACGCTTTGGATATCTTCCAAAATAAGCGAAGGTGGGAATTTTTGTGCATCGAATTCAATACTTTCATGCGACGACGTGATTGGCAATTCAAACTATAATACCGACCCAATTTTTGGAATACCATGGGGTGGAATTGGTGCTGTAGTCTTTTGTATTCTTTTGTATTTGGTGTATTCTTCCTCAAAGGAACCGAATGCAAATTGGGTTTTTTCATATCTTAAATTAGGAACCTACATTACCTTTGCCGGCTTCTTTGTCATTGCACTGTTAATCTATTATGAGATACAAATGGGGATCGAAATTGGAAAACCTATAATTATCTGCCAATATTGTACCACAGCACACTTTGCCAATATTGCAGCGTTTATCGGTTTCCTTCGCTTGATGAGGATGAATGATTCCATCTGGTGGAACAAAACCTCTAAGTGAAGGTGGGATGATGAATCGGGAAACGACATTCTGGAGTGTTGTTACCGCATTGGCGTTAGTAGTCATGCTCGTTCTTTTGGCCCAACAACAAGGTCTGTTTGAAATTGATGATGTGCAAACTGACACAACCTCTACAAATCCTTCATCGAATGATGCGAACGATACGGTAGAGGATTCCGGGAGTAATGTGACGAATACAACCGATGATAATGAGACGGTAGAGGATTCCCAGAGTAATGAGACGAATACAACCGAAAATCAATCATCGACGGCTGATTCACCAGACCCTTTGGCCTTGGATTGTGTCCAACACAGTGGATTGGCGCGCCATGACCATGTTACAGTACAGATTTTCATCGATAATAATTCGTATACCGTTGAATCAAACATTGGGATTAATACCGACGCTTGCAATGAAAATGAGAACATGCACACAATTCATACCCACGATGATACCGGAAAACTTCATGTTGAACTCAATGAACCAGGGGATATCTCGTTAGGTGTGTTTTTTGACATCTGGGGGCATAATTTCAACGAAACTGGGATTTTTGATTATCGCATCAATGCTACCCATGAGATGGTCATGTATGTTCATGCATCAGGGGAAAACGCAACCGAGGAAAACCGTGTCCTATCCTTTGATGACTACCTTCTGCAAAACGGTGAAGTGATTGAAGTCCATTACCGTGCTAAAGCCAATTAAGGTGTGAAGCAGCCTTCAAAGAATATTGAATCCGAGGTGTCTTGGATTTCTTCCATTCTTTGAACTGTAACATCAATACGTTCAGTTTCGGCGTAACTTTTTCTAAGCTCATGCAACAGATTCCGTTGAACATCTGCAAGATCTTCACCATACAAAATGCTGAGGTGATGATTCGTTTCTTGATTCACCGATACAGTGTATTCTACAACCCACTCTTTGAGAGGTTGAGTGCCATCCCAGGTTACGTCTTCCCATGTTTCTGCCATTGTGCCTACATTGTCGGAGTAGGTTATCAATGCTACGCAGTATTGCTTCAATATATTTCCGGTATACGGCGAATTACTTCCACATTCCGGCATTTCAAGTGCAATTATATGAGATTCTAGTTCTTACGCGGCCATATCGCCATGAGACCAGCACCAGCAGAGATGAGGAGTACGATATGAACGAACGCCCATGATTGTGGGATGTCTCGTGAGCGGTATGCGAATTCAACAGCACCATATGTGCCAAGAGAAGCATTCAAATTTGCAATTGCATCTTCTGTATTTTCATGAATTAATAGAATACTAAATTCTTTCATATCTTTAAACGTGATTTCAAAATCAATGTTACATCCTTCATTGACATCAGTATTCAAGAGGCCAAGTTGAATAGTGATTGTAGAAGTGTTGAACGCACATTCTGCTGTGGCAACTAATACACGGTCCCGGGTTGCCTCTCCAGGGTTTACAACACCTTCAGGGACTGTTTTCTGGTGTTCAAGAACGAGGAAAGTCAATTGTGAATCGTTAAGGTCAGGATTATGTGCCTCAAAGGAAAGAACTCTGGCAGTGATGCCCTCAGCATTTCGCACCACTTCAAACTGGAGAGTCGAAGTATCTTGACGGGTTAATTCAAGGTCAAGGATATCTCGTTGAACATCACTCCAGGCCTCTGTACCAGACCGAGGGTTCTCACCCTCAACAAAGAATGTAGGCGAAGGTATTGCACCGCCATGAAGAATGCCAAGACGTTCGATGCGATGTTGAGCCGCAGGTGGCTGAAAAGCATCTTCACCGTCTGTGGGGTGATAGGCCACCATCGCAATCCGTGAGCCGTGCGAATCAGCTACGCCCTTCAGATAAGGGTCGATTTCAGCGCAGGTCGGGCACCACGTGGTTGTAATTTCTTCAATGAGAAGACTACGGCCAATAGATTCAGTCGCTACAGGGTAGAGTAATTTATCGGATGGGTCGATGACTTGTGCTTGAACCAAGGCACTGCTTGAAGCCATAAGGAGGAGACATAACGTGCAAGAAAGAACAAAAGTGTGGGGTTTCAACATAGAGAACCTCCCATCATGCCACGCCGAGGATGCCGGCACCCTTCATCTCTTTGTTTCGTAGTTGAATTAAAGCGAGGTTTCATCAATAGGTGCGTGGCGAAGGGGAAATGGGAGGATTGAGTATGGCTGACCACTGGATTGAAAATCACAAGCGTGATTCTTGGCGTAAGCAAGCCAAGGCCAGCGGCTACAGGTCTCGTTCAGCCTTCAAATTGAAGCAGATTCAAGAGCGTTTCAATTTGATTAATAAAGACGATATTATCCTCGATGTAGGATGTCATCCGGGGGGATGGGCTCAAGTGGCAACGGAATTGGTTGGTAAAGATGGCTGGGTCATTGGAGTCGATTTAGAATCTTGCCAACGTGTTGAGGGCGCAGTACTTCTTGTTGGTGACATCACAGAGCCTCATACGCAACAGCGTGTTCTCCAAGAACTGAAAGAACGCCCTATAAATTCAATTATCTCCGACATATCTCCAAACATCACTGGTAAATGGGATATGGATCAAGCCCTAGCCATGAACTTGGTGTCATTGGTATTCGATTTTTCTCTTCCACTGTTATGCAAAGGCGGTTCCTTTGTCACTAAATTGTTCCAAGGGGTCGGTGTTGAGGAACTGATTGAAGTCATCAAGCCATATTTTTATGATGTTCGCCGATTTTCACCCCACGCCTCGAGAAATTCATCCTCTGAAGTGTACCTAATTTGTAGGAATTTTATGCCTTGGAAATTTAGAAAAGTGAGTGTTGTGGAAAAGTATGAAGCAGCATTGAATCTCAAACTCAGTGGCGATGATATCGCTGAAGCCCCTGATATTATCACTTCGTCTTTCACAATGAGGAAAAAGAAACCCGAATAGATTGATGTGCGTTGAGGTTAATTTCACCTCATGGTACAAAACCCCACAGCACAGCACAAGAGTAAGAAAACAACGAGTAGCCGTCAAAAAATCACGGACCTCCAAGCGAACCAACCGGTTCATCGGCTAGAAATTGTCCTGCTTCGAATCTACCCTCGGCGGATGGTCTATTCAGAGCACTATGTTGGTCCTGTTGCTGCGGCATGTGGTCGTGATGAAACGGGCATAGTTGGACTTGTATTATGGGGTGACCAAATACAACGTGTTCAAGTTGGCGACATTCTTTTGCTCGAATCAGGATGGTGTCGTGAAAGAAATGGCGAACTTGTAGTGAGCACTGGTCGCAATGGAAGTTTGAATGTTCTTGGTCGATGAGATCCCAGCGGATTCTCATTGATGGCAGGCCCTCAACCTCGTTTTTCATTGCCAAAGTGAGGTGATTCAGCACGCAACCATAAAGAAGGGGAGGGCGTGGGCCATTTGTTCCTGAGGACCTATTATGACTGAAAGAGCAGCCAATTGCACATCATCCGGAGTTCCACTTGTAGAAACCGGATCAACTTCATTCCCATGCCCTGGATGCGGCACTGCCATCGGACGTAGTCCTCGTTGCCGTAATCAAGGTGTAATCTACATCTGCCCAACCTGCCAATACCAGGGGCCCTGAGGTGATTCTATGGGTATGGTAGCAATGACCTACAAACTCAATCCGGATTCGGAAACTGAAAATGTCGATGCAGATGCAATCGCAACAGCAGTTCAAGGACTCAGTGACGAGATTTATAATATACAATCTGTTGAAGTGAAACCTTTGGCTTTCGGACTCAAGTTTGTTCAAATCCATGTGGTTATGAACGACGGTGAAGGACTTGCAGATGCTTTGGAAGGAAAAATGTCTCAAATCACCGGCGTCGGTGAAATCGAAGTCCTTTCAATGGGTCTTCTTTGAGTTCCACTCAGCAGTATTTCAGTGAGCACATCTCACTATTATTTTTCAGAGATTCATGTTGAACGATTGAATCGTATCACAATTGATGCAGCGGGCATCGCATAAATTCTCTCAACAGTGTAGTTGCGTAGCTTCCCGAAGAAAGGGTGAATCGGAATCTAATACAGGCTCCTTCGGCATGCCATCGGCTGTTGTTAACTGGACCAGCCTTCCAACGTTCACCCATTGAATCATCGTTTGCAATTGCTACACTGTCGACGCTCATTTCATTGAAATTGGTAACCAATGACCTCCGAGTACCTCTGGTTGAGAGTCGAGGAATTGCCTCAACCTCCCAACTTACATCTGTCAATCCCATTTGTTGAATTATTTCTTTTTCAATATCGCCAGTCAGACCTTCACATGTTCGGATTTCACTTCCCGGCAGCGGTCCAGTTGGTGCCAGACGTCCAAGTTGACAATTTCGAATAATTCTCGGAAGTGTTCGTTCTTCTACCAGTACACAACTGGGTGCGTCCAGTTGCCCCTTTTCATCAATACGTCCGACGAAATCGCCTGCAACAGGAGAACTAATTGGATGGTTTGCAGCGAGTCGTGAGTGGAGTGATTTGTTGAACACTACAGATTGTAACGCGTGAACGGTCATCAATTGCAAGTTTCCAGGTAGTTTACGAAACGCTCCGATATAATCGTCAGGGCGATGAAGTAGATGTTCAACCATTTTGCGCTCAAATCCAAGCCATTTTGGTGCCAATACAAGACCTTCTTGAGTTGGGCCATTGTCGCGAACATGTTTTCTGAATGCTGCAACATCTGTGTTTTCTGATTCCCCTTCCATAGAGATGTAGGTGAGAGCTGCTTGCTTCCAATTTTCTGCAATAACATGCCTCCCTACTTCGGCGGTGACCGGACGACCAGCACCAAATCGTTGAGGACCAATCCAATTTGGAAAGGTATCCTCCCCCAATTTCGATGCCATTTCTTTTTGAATCGATTCTACCTCTTGTAAGGCCTCTTCAACTGCCATTGGTGTACCGTCTTCGTGAGCACAGCCCCGTATGACAATTGTAAATCGATTTCCTCGGTGGTTACCGAATCCAATTTTCTGGTGTGTTCGGCCGAGTACTTCGATTTCCACATCCGGGATTTCCACAGCAACAACCTTGGCCTGTGGAGCATCGATTACAAACAACTGTTGTGTCACGGCTCGCTTATCTTTTGTTCCAGCAAAAAAGATACGATTACGAGGGATAGAGAGTGCTTTTGCCAACGTATTACAGAATCTATTTGTCTCCCAATTTGTGAGCATGATTCGAGCAACGGTAAAACGCCCACGGTTATCAAGATGAACAGGTGTAGAGATCTCTTCTACTCGAAAGTCAGCGACCCTTGCTTTCAAGACACCGCCGATACCTTGCGTATCAGTGGCATAGCCGTCAAGTCCAATAGATTCTGCGAGAGAATCAGTCCATGTGGTCATCGGAATACCCCATTCAGAGGCTGATGCTAGAGAATTCACTTGCAAGTCCAGAAACAATTTCCATCAAGACCTTGTCAGATGAGTTTTTTCCAGATGTGCGAATATAAAATTCAGGGTCATCCAATTCAGGGTGGCCTGGGAAATAGTTTGCATATTCCACCTTGCTACTGCAGTTAAGGCGTTCTCGGAGCATTTGCAAAGCGGTATGGCTTTCACCAATGACTCGCAAGCGCAGTTCGTTCTTTTCATTGAGGAGGACTTTAACAGGCATTGCAATCGTTCTTGCGACCTACCACTTTGTTTTGAACCTTCTCCCTCTAATCACCTAGGGATTGGGTGAAAAAGTCTAATGCAGAATTGAAAAAATCCGCAGAAAGGCACTTCTTCGAGAAAATCTACCCCGCCTCTTTTTTAGTGTCTTTGCATCGCAAGACCAATGGATACTGAGTCATTGGAGGAACGAATGGCCAGTTGGGCCCCACCGTTCAAACGTATGGCCCCTGTAATACTCGTAGTCGTATTTCTGTTTACTGTCGCTCTTGGCGTGCATCTTGTAGTATCTCCTCCGACCTTCAACACCGACCTTGCCGATTTTGCACCCGACTCAGAATCAAGTGATGCACATGAACGAATTCATGAATTCTTTCCCAATGAAGCAAGGCCAATGTTCGTCCATGTTTCAACAAAAGACAACTCAAACATTCTTTCTATAGAAAACTTGCAGACGATGAATGAACATCTCACATATATGGAAAATGAATCTTCCAAGCGTCAGGATGCGGTTGCAGTTTGGACCACTGCACCCGGAATCGTTCAATTAGCTCTCGACGAGGAAGCAAATGGCACCTCATTAGACTCTGTTCAATCTTGGAGCGAGATTCTTGACCTTCTCTTTGAAGAGGACACAGTTTGTTCACTAACTGCGGACGACCAACTTCTTTCCGCAGCACGTTATGCCTCATCTGCACTTCTCCATAGTGATTTGAATGTTGATTCGAGTTGTGCATATCTTAAGGATGGAACGGGCGATGCTGCTCCAACCGCCTCTTCGACACTCTGGGTCTTAGAAATAGACCCGGATTTGGATGAAGAAGAGCGAAAAATCATCCAAGACCAATTCCGAACGGAATTCGCCAAACTTTCAGAATCATCTGATTTGAATTACGGAGTGGCCTCACTCGACCTTATTTCATATGATATCGACCAAGGGACGTTTGATAATCTGGCCTTGTTAGTCGTTCTCGCATTATTGGTGGTCATCATTCTTTTGGCCATTGCCTTCAGATCTATTAATGATGTTGCATTTCCACTAATTGGCTTGTCTTCTGCTTTGATTTGGACCTATGGTGTTTTGAATTATCTTGGGGTCCGGTTTACTGCTCTTGAAGTCGCAGTGGCTCCATTGGTACTCGGACTTGGCATAGATTATGCAATCCATTTACAGCGAGCATTTTCTGCTATTCGTAAAGAGCAAGATGACCCTGCTGAAGCGTGGCTACGAGCATGTGCCCGACTCTCAATACCCCTCTCTTTGGCAGTTGTAACAACTGTGGCAGCCTTTTTGGCGAACATCATATCCCCATTGCCGCCATTAGCAACGTTTGGATATGCTCTCGCATTTGGAGTTCTGTGTGCTTTTGTTTCTTCGACTGTTGTGGTCGGTGCACTGCATGTCGTTCGTAAAAAGACTTCAACTGCGCAACAGAGTCATGCAATAACCATGCCACGTCTTGTTGGCGGCATCGTTGCAGTTCAACAAAAACAGCAAGTTACAGTCATACTTGTGACTATTTTAATTTCGGGCATCTCTATATTTGGTGCAGCATCACTTGAAACAGATTTTGATCTCGCAGACTTCGTTGACCCCGAAATGGAAATCATGCAAGTTAGAGAAGATATAGCAACGAGTTACGACAGTGCTGGTTGGAAATTGATTTACATTCTGTTTGAACCCCTTGAATCTTCTTCGAGTATTCCTGGTGATGGATTGATGGTGGATGAATTGAGAGGCCTACACAAGGACTTTGAAGCGAACCATGATGTTGTAGGTACTGATAATGCACCTGCTTCCCCTTCGTATGAAGGGCCATATGTCGTTTTACGAGATGCTATTTTACGAGACAATACGTTTGGTGAATCTCACAACCTTGAAGTTTATGCTGGTGATGTCTATGTCAATAACAACACAATCGAATTGGACTTGGCTGCAGCCTTTTTCGAACTTTCAACCAATCAAACTGTTGCTGATGTATTAACTGGTGAAACTTGGGCGCAACGAATCGAACAAACGGTCTACTTGGAAGATGGACAAATCAAGTATTTCAGAACCGAAGTCCGTGTCGAAGCATCCACTTCGGCAGAATCTCAACTCGTCATCAACAAAATCGAAGAACAACTTGGTAGCACTTCTGAACCGGGTACTCTTCGCTTTAATCTCGAAAGTCATGCTAACTTGTATGTGACCGGTGACCTTGTTATTTTGCAAACTGTGCTCGATGGTTTGAATACCTCACAAATCAAATCGACGGTGATATCGCTCTTTGTATCCATGCTTGTCTTGTTGGTTTTGACACGACGAGTCGTTCCTGCATTAGCAGTACTTTTGCCGGTTGCACTCGCTTCGCTTTGGGTCGCTGGCTCGATGTTTATGCTAGGTTTGAAATGGAATGTTTTGACCGTAATGGTAACGGCTTTGACCATTGGTATAGGGATAGACTACTCGATTCACATGTGGCGACGGATTGAAGTTGAAATCGCTCGAAGAGATTCTCATTGGGAGGCTTTACGTGCTGCGCTTTCAACCACCGGTGTTGCACTGGTGATGAGTGCACTTACCACTGCTTTCGGATTCCTTGTCCTTATGTTTTCACCTATGCCGGTCATTCAAGACTTCGGATTGATTACTGCGGTAACAGTCTTCTTTTCCTTGTTACTTGCATTACTTCTCTTGCCAGTTTTGATTGAACTCTCCGCACGTAATAAAGAAGAGATTCTTGAAAAAGACGATGGTAAAATAATCGAAGGATGATCAACGAATTGCTAATGCATCGGTGATTTCTTTCATAGAAAGATTCTGCTCTCTTGCAACCAACGCAAGGCACATCCAAGTACTGACATAACCCAATGCCTTTTGCTTGCGCTTCGCTCGTCTTTCTACTTCATCAAGTGATATTTCTGATGATTTTGAAATAAACTTGGCCAATCGTTGTGTAAGTTTTGCCCGAGGGTCATTAGAATCTTGGACATGCAATGAAGTATTGCT
>Ga0114997_10002290_pt1 | contig 15504 bp, 11 predicted proteins | sample ArcticOcean_MG_C_2_FD_87045 | JGI IMG/M metagenome (GOLD analysis project Ga0114997, IMG submission 87045) | Marine microbial communities from western Arctic Ocean - ArcticOcean_MG_CB4_136 | ecosystem: Environmental > Aquatic > Marine > Oceanic | place: Arctic Ocean: Canada Basin | collected... | reverse complement strand
TATAACACCCCCCGTAGGTTTTGCTTTATTTTATATGAAAGGCGTAGCCCCTCAGGGAATAACAATACAAAATATTTATAGAGGAATTATACCGTTTGTTATTCTTCAAGTAATTGCGGTTGCAATTGTTTTTAATTTTCCAAAAATTGTAACATGGCTACCTCAAGTGGCCTATGGTCCTTAAAAATATAACTCAAATTAATGAAAAAAATTATTTTTCTAATAAGTTTATTTAATTTAGTATTTTTTTGTGCAAATTTACATGCAAATAACTCTTTATCACTAAAAAATTTTTTAGAAAAAAAAAATATAGATGATCCGGAGACACAAATTTATTTATTAAACAGATGTAGTGCAGTTTATGTTTATGCTTCAGCTATTATTTTAAAATCAGATGCTGTTAAATCTAAAAAATTTATTGATGTGGCCAACAATTTGCTATTTAAATCAGTAGAATTAAGCATTATTGATTATAAACAAAAATTAGAAGAAGCTCAAAAAAAAGCTGAATTAGAGAGAAAAAATCTTTTTGAAGACTATGTTTTGGAAGGAAAAAAAAATTGGAAAAAAAATAACTCATATTTTAAAGGGTCTTATATATCTGAGGATATGTTAATTTGTGAAAAACTTGTTGAAGAAAAGTAAAAATATAAATTTTATATTGAATAATTTATAATTATCTATAGTAATGTTTCATTCATGAGAAAAAAAATTACTTTAATTGGTGCGGGACAAATAGGTGGAACTTTAGCTCATTTAATAGCTTTAAAGGAATTAGGTGACGTAGTTTTATTTGATGTTGCCAGTGGAATTGCAAAGGGTAAAGCGCTTGATATAGCCCAATCATCACCTGTTGATGGCTTTAATATTAATTTATCAGGAACAGATAATTACGAAGAAACCAAAGACTCAGATGTAATAATTATAACAGCTGGGGTACCAAGAAAACCAGGTATGACTAGGGATGATTTATTAGGTATTAACTTAAAGATTATAAAACAAGTTGCTGAGGGAATTAAAAAAACATCGCCTAACGCATTTATAATTTGTATTACTAATCCATTAGATGTAATTGTCATGGCTCTACAAAGATATTCTGGACTTCCAAAAAATAAAATAATCGGCATGGCAGGAATATTGGATTCATCAAGATTTATATATTTTCTATCTCAAGAATTAAAAATCTCTGTAAATAAAATTAAATCTCTAGTCCTAGGAGGGCATGGGGACAGTATGGTTGCTATGATAGATCATACAGAAGTAGAGGGAAAAAAATTAAGTGAATTTGTTAAAGAAGGAAAAATTACAAAAGAAAAATTAGATGAAATTGTAAACAGAACTAAAAAAGGTGGCGCGGAGATTGTCAAGTACCTAGAAAAAGGATCTGCTTTTTATGCTCCAGCAGCATCAGGTGTAGAAATGGCTGAAAGTTATTTAAAAAATTTGAAAAAACAACTTCCGTGTGCGGCTTATTTAAATGGTGAATATGGTTTTAAAGATATTTATGCTGGTGTTCCAGTTGTTATAGGAGAAAATGGAGTAGAGAAGATTATTGAATTAAAACTTAATGAAGAAGAAAAATTAAATTTCGAAAAATCAATTCAATCAGTTAAAGATTTGTTTAGTGCAGCAAAAAAAATTGACACCTCATTGTAGCGCTACCTTTTTTTTAATACTATCCTTCTACCCATACAAAAAAAATTAGGAAATAATCTCACTAATATTTTATCTATTTTATTAAGCATATTTAAAAAAAAATTATTCATAGGTATACACATAGTTTTAGATGTTACACCCCCTGAATTTAAAAATATAAAACATTCTGTTAATTTTTCATATTCAATTTCAAATAAACTACCTAAATGTTCGTTAAAATTTTTTTTATTATCAAATATCAAATGAGGTACAGCGATATTTCCATGCCAAGCATCTTTTTCATCACTCTTAGGCTGTTTTTCATCCCAAACATTGAGTGTAAAATTAAAACCTTCATGTTTCATAATTATTGTAGCTAGTTGGAAAATTAGGGAACAATAAGATTCAAAAATTATTAGCTTACCATCTTTTTTTAATATTCTATTCATTTCTTTAAAAAATTTTATAGGATATGGAATATGATGAATCATATTTGAGGCAATTACGTAGTCTAAACTTTTTTCTTCAAGATTAGTATTTTGAGCATCAACATTCTTATAATCAAGATGACTATCATTACCTAAATCAGTTAATTTAAAGTTTTGATTTTTAATATAGTCCTTAGCAAAACCAGCCCCCGATCCTACCTCTATACCTATATCGCTATTTTTAATAAAATTATTCATCCACCCAAACCTCTTACTTAGTAAAAATTTTAGATTTTTAGATTTTGATGATTTGTAAAGTTCTTTTGCTATCTTAGTATTCGCAATCGTTTTCATTTTATTTGCATTTTTAGAAAACTGAATTTTATTTATTATTTTAAACATAAATTATATATATAAATTAAAAATAATTAGTGATACTAAAAAAGAATATAAAATTAACATTTTTTTAAAATGATTTTAAAAGAGCGAAATTATCAGTATTTAGTAATTTTAATTATTGCTATATATGCTTTTTTTATAAATTGGATTAGTGCAAACGTAGGCGCAATGCCCATAGATACATTTGGTTTTTTAGATACTGGCTATAGTATATTAAAAAACAAACTTCCAATTAGAGACTTCTGGATATTTACAGGAATAACAGTTGATTATTTAGAGGCTTTATTTCTTTTAATTTTCGGCAACTATTGGAGCAGTCACGTTACACACGCCTCTATAATAAACATAATCGCTTCTTTAAGTTTTTATTTTTTTTTAAATGAAATTAATTTAAAAAAAAGTTTTTCATTTTTTTATTCAATTAGCTTTGCTACACTTTGCTATCCTGTTTCAGGCACTCCATTTGCTTACTTACATTCTTATATATTATCTATTATTTTAATATTTTTATTATATGTAGGAATTAAAAATAAAAGCAATTTGATATGGTTTATTATACCGATAATTTCTTTCTTGGCATTTTTGTCAATGCAAACTCCAAGTGCTTATATAATCTTGTTAGTAATTTTTTTCTCAATATATTATTTTGTAAAAGAAAAAAAAATAGACAATATCAAGTTTGCCATTTTTGGCAGCATAACATCTTTAATATTATTTTTTCTTTATTTAATAATAACAAATACTCCATTTAAAAGTTTTTTATATCAATACATACTTTTTCCACTAACTATTGGAGAGGGAAGAATAACAAGCGGTAATGCAGCATATGTAAGTTTGATTGATCAACTAAATTTCAAAACATTAATAGGAAATTTTAAATTTATACATATATTTTTTTTCCCATTAATAATAGCTACAATCACAATATTTATTAAAAAAAAAAAGTCTGATATTAAAGTTTTAAATTTATTAATAATATTATCAACTTTAATTTTTTTGTTCAATCAACTAGTTACAGCAAATCAAATTTATATTTTTAGTTTAATACCTATATTAGCATCAATCCTTCACTTAAATATTTTACAACAAAAATATTCACCTAAGTTAATTTTTGTAATTTTTATAATTCTTATATTTGCTACAGCTAAGTTTCATTTTAGATATAATGTAGATCGAAAATTTCATGATTTAGAAAAAGTAAATAAAAGTTTAGCCTTAAACGCTGAATTGATAAGTAAAAATTTAAAAAACTTAAAATGGATAACTCCTCATTATAAAAATCCAAAGGAGGAAATTGATGTAATAAAAAAAGCACTTGATGTTTTAGAAAATGATAAAAGAAGTAAAAGCCTGATTACTCATTATCAATTTTTTTCAACTATTTTAGATCAAGATTTAAATATTTTTAATAGGTGGTATTTATGGGATAATAACACGCATCCAACAGAAAGTCACAAATACTTTAACTTTTATAAAAATATGGTCAATGAGAATATAGAGAAAAACAATATTAAAGTAATTTACTTATTAGGCTCAGAAAAAGAAATTTTGTTTGTAAATGTAAAAAACTACTTTACTGATAAATGCTTTAAAAGTACAACGCTTGTAAAAGATAAATTTTCAATGCATGAAATAATAAACTGTAAAAAATGAAATGAATATACACGAACATCAGGCAAAAAAAATTCTAAAAGATTATGGAGCTCCAGTTTCTAACGGAGTGGTGATTTTCGATCTAGAAAATCTGGAACAAAAAATAAAAACTTTAAAAAATGGTGAACTCGTTGTAAAAGCCCAAATTCACGCTGGCGGAAGAGGTAAAGCGGGTGGAGTAAAATTAGTTAAAGATTTTAGTGAGCTGACCAATATAACAAAAAAAATGTTTGGAAAAACATTGATAACTCATCAAACAGGCCCCGAAGGAAAAGAAGTTAAAAGAATTTATATTGAGGAAGCTTCAGATATAGGTAAAGAATTATATCTGTCATGTTTGGTTGATAGAGAAAGTTCTAAAATTGCCTTTATAAGTAGTACAGAAGGTGGGATGGATATTGAAAAAGTTGCTTTGGAATCTCCAAGTAAAATTATAACCACCAAAGTTGAACTTACTAATGAAATTGAAACAACAGATATTGACAAAATAATTAAACCCTTTGAATTTGATGACGAACAAAAAAGAGAAGCATATAAAATTATAAAAGCACTTTATAAAATTTTAATCGAAAAAGACGCAAATCTTATTGAAATAAATCCACTAATTATTACGAAATTAAATAAAATAATTTGCTTAGATGCTAAGATGAATTTTGATGATAATGCTATTTTTAGGCAACCAGAAATACTAAGTCTTAGAGACCTTAACGAAGAAAATAGTTCCGAGATAGAAGCCAGTAAGCACGATCTAGCCTATATAAAGTTAGATGGGTCTATTGGATGCATGGTTAATGGAGCAGGACTCGCAATGGCAACTATGGATATAATTAAGCTTTACGGAGAAGAGCCAGCAAATTTTTTAGATGTTGGAGGTGGAGCGTCTAAAGAAAAAGTAGCTGCAGCATTTAGATTAATTTTAACAGATAAAAATGTAAAAGGCATACTCATTAATATTTTTGGTGGTATTATGAGGTGTGATGTTCTTGCTCAAGGAGTCGTAGACGCAGCAAAAGAAACTAATCTACAAGTTCCACTAGTAGTAAGATTGGCGGGCACTAATTTTAAGGAGGGGAAAGATATCTTAGATAAATCAGGTCTAAAAATACTATCAGCCACAGATTTAAATGATGCTGCAAAACGAATTGTTGAGGCAATTAAATAAATGTCAATCTTAGTTAATAAAGATACAAAAGTTATTTGCCAAGGATTTACAGGCAAACATGGAACTTTTCACTCAGAACAAGCAATTAAATATGGAACTAAATTAGTAGGCGGTGTTACTCCTAAAAAAGGAGGACAAAAAAATTTAGAGCTCCCAGTTTTTAACACAGTGCAAGAAGCAAAAGATAATACTGAAGCTGACGCAACAATGATCTACGTTCCTCCTAAATTTGCTGCCTCTGCTATCATAGAAGCTATAAGTGCAAAAATTGAATTAATAGTATGTATAACAGAAGGTATTCCAATTATAGATATGTTAAAAGTTAAACAGGAACTTTCTAGAAGCAAAAGTAGATTAATCGGCCCTAATTGCCCTGGTATAATAACTCCTGAAGAATGTAAGATAGGAATTATGCCTGGCAATATCCATAAAAAAGGATCGGTTGGAATAGTTTCTAGGTCAGGAACACTTACGTATGAAGCGGTCGCACAAACAAGCGCAAATGGGATGGGTCAATCTACTTGTATTGGTATTGGTGGAGACCCTATAAACGGAACAAATTTTATAGATTGTTTAGAGCTTTTTCTAAAAGATGACAAAACCGAGTCGATTGTAATGATAGGAGAAATAGGAGGTTCTGCAGAAGAGGAGGCCTCTGAGTTTTTAAAAAAATCAAAAATAAAAAAGCCAATGGTTGGCTTCATAGCGGGATTAACAGCCCCCCCAGGAAGGCGTATGGGTCACGCAGGAGCTATAATTTCTGGAGGCAAAGGAGGCGCTCAGGACAAGATTGAGCTAATGAAATCAGCTGATATCACTATATCTGAATCACCAGCAGACATTGGGAAAACATTATATCAAAAACTTAATAGTTGATTTTGAAAATATATGATAAAATAGTTTATTAGTATGTCTTCTTCAAAAGATAATAATATATATAAAAAAACATCATTCCTAGCAGGTAGCAATTCTTCTTTTATAGAGGATAATTATTCAAAATATTTAACAAAACCAGACTCTCTTCCAGAAGGCTGGAGAATTTTTTTTGATGGATTAAATGAAGAAAAAGATATTATTTATAAAAATATAAAAGGACCAAGTTGGTCGCCAAAGAAAGTAGATAAAAAAATTAAAATTAGTTTAGATAAAAAAAATATAGAGGAAAAAAAAGATGAAGAAATTTCACAGTCAACTGAACAAGCAACTAAAGACTCGGTAAGAGCAATAATGTTAATTAGAGCTTATAGAATAAGAGGTCATCTAATAGCTAATTTAGACCCACTCAAAATACAAATCAGAGAAGAACATCAAGAGCTTAAACCAGAAACATACGGATTCTACCTCAAAGATTATAATAGAAAAATTTTCTTGGATGGCGTATTGGGTTTACAATATGCTAATTTAAAAGAAATATTAGAAATATTAAAAAAAACATATTGTTCCACAATTGGTTATGAATTTATGCATATGGGGGACCCAGAAGAAAAAAGCTGGATAAGAGATAGAGTAGAAGGGAAAGAAAAAAAAATTACCTTTACCGAAAATGGAAAGAAAGCAATTTTAAATAAAATAGTTCAAGCAGAAGGATTTGAAAAATATTTACATGTAAAATTTGTAGGAACAAAAAGATTTGGCTTGGATGGAGGTGAATCTTTAATACCCGCCTTAGAACAAATTATAAAGAGAGGTGGAAATTTGGGAGCAAAAGAAATCAAAATTGGGATGCCTCATAGGGGAAGATTAAATGTTTTAGCAAATGTAATGGGTAAATCGTATAAAGCAATTTTTAGTGAATTTTTTGGAAAAAATACAACTTCTAAAAAGGACTTTGAAGGAGATGTAAAATACCATCTAGGTGCTTCAGCAGACAGAGAGTTTGACGGAAATAAAGTTCATATAAGCTTAACAGATAACCCCTCACATTTAGAAGCAGTAAATCCTGTAGTTCTTGGACAAGTAAGGGCAAAACAATTTTTTCACAATGATCCTGAAAGAAAAAAAGTAATACCAGTTTTAATGCATGGCGACGCTGCTTTTGCTGGTCAGGGAGTTGTTGCTGAATGTTTTGCAATGTCAGGTTTACCAGGACATAATATAGGTGGAACAATTCATATAATCGTCAATAATCAAATTGGATTTACAACAGCCCCGCGATTCGCAAGATCTTCTCCTTACCCATCTGATGTTTCAAAAACGGCTCAAGCTCCAATTTTACATGTTAATGGTGATGATCCTGAAGCAGTGGTCCATTGTGCAAAAATAGCTACTGAGTTTAGACAAAAATTTAATAGAGATATAGTGATAGATATTGTTTGCTACAGAAGGTTTGGCCACAATGAAGGAGATGAGCCTTCTTTTACTCAACCTTTAATGTATAAAAAAATAAAAGTTCAACCAACGACTCTTGATTTGTATGGCAAAAGAATTATTAAAGAAAATTTATTATCCCAAGAGCAATTTAATGATCAAAAAATTAATTTTAAAAAATATTTAGAAAAAGAATTTGAATCTTCAAAAAACTACAAGTCAGATCTAAAATGGTATGATGGAACTTGGTCAAGATTTAAACCTGAACTTGGAAAAGATAAAAGAGGAGTAAGTGGAGTAGATAAAAAAAAAATAGTAGATATTGGAAAAAAAATAACATCCATACCTAGAAATTTTATCATACATAAAACTTTAAAAAAAATATTTGAGAAAAAATATAAAATTTTTTCTGAAGATAACCCAATCGACTGGTCAACAGCTGAAACATTAGCATTTGGAACTTTATTGACAGAAGGGTTTTCTGTAAGATTATCTGGACAAGATTCAGGAAGAGGAACTTTTAGCCAAAGACATTCTGTTTTAAGAAACCAAGACAATCATGAGAGGTATGTACCTTTAAATAATATTTCAAAAGATCAAAAAAAATTTGAAGTCATAGATACTCTATTGTCAGAGTTAGCAGTTTTAGGTTTTGAATTTGGATATTCATTGTCAGAACCAGAAACATTAGTTTTATGGGAAGCTCAATTTGGAGATTTTGCTAATGGTGCCCAAATTATTATTGATCAATTTATTACGTCAGGAGAGTCAAAATGGGGAAGAGCGAGCGGATTGGTCATGCTACTACCACACGGATACGAAGGTCAGGGACCAGAACATTCATCCGCAAGATTAGAAAGATTCCTTCAAATGTGTGCAGGTGAAAATATTCAAGTTGTAAATTGTACAACTCCAGCAAATTACTTTCATGCATTAAGAAGACAAATGCACAGAGATTTTAGGAAACCTTTAATTATTATGACACCAAAATCCCTACTAAGACATAAAAGATGTATTTCACAATTAGATGATTTTACAAAAAAAAATACATTTCATAGATTGTTAGAAGACCATGCTTATATAAAAGATAGCAATCTAATAAATCTAAAGAGTGACAAAAAAATTGAAAAAGTAGTAATGTGTTCAGGTAAAGTTTATTTTGATTTAATTGACGCAAGAGAAAAAACAAAAAATGATAAAGTTGTATTTATCCGACTGGAGCAATTATACCCTTTTCCTGCTAAGACATTGGCTGCAATGCTTAAAAAATATAAAAACGCTAAATTTTATTGGTGCCAAGAAGAGCCGCAAAATATGGGAGCATGGAATACGGTAAGGAACTATATTGAAAGAACAATGGAAATTATTCAATCAAAAAGTGATAAGGTCAAATATATCGGAAGAAAACCATCAGCGTCAACTGCGACCGGAAATCTAAATAAACATCTTGCACAACAAAAAGAAATAATGGAAAAGGTAGTAGGAAAATTTAATTAATGTCTCAAAAAATATTAGTACCTACATTAGGAGAGTCAGTGACTGAAGCCACAGTATCAAAGTGGCTAAAAAGTAAAGGGGACAAAGTAAATTGTGATGAACCTATAGTTGAATTAGAGACAGACAAGGTTAATGTAGAAGTTCCCTCGCCCTCAAATGGTGTTTTAGAGAATATTTCCGTAGAAGAAGGGCAAACAGTAAATGTAGGAGTCACACTTGGAATTATTTCAGACTCCAAGCAATCAAAGCAGGAAGACACCGGAGAAGTAAAAAAGTATTCACCACCAGAAAAAAAATCTGTTGTAGAAAAAGAAGATCAACCGTTAATTCTTGAAAGAGAAAAAAAAATTAATAAAACAGCAAAAGAAGTGCCTTTAATTTTAAGCGATGATATTTCAATAAATAAAGAAGAAATTGTAGAAAAAGTTTTATCTCCATCCGCAAGAAAAATAGTAACTGAAACGAATATTGATATAAAAAATATTAAAGGTTCAGGAAAAAATGGAGTTATATTAAAAGAAGATGTTATGAATTTAATGGGATCCAAGCCAAGCCCCTCAGAAAGAAAAGTAGCTCACGGACCAGAGGAAAGAATTAAAATGACCAGGTTGAGACAGACTATTGCAAAAAGATTAAAAGAAGCCCAAGAAAATGCAGCCATGCTTACAACCTTTAATGAAGTTGATATGAATGAAGTGATTTCAATGAAAAATAATTACAAAGAAGAGTTTCAGCAAAAGTATGCTGCAAAACTTGGTTTCATGTCTTTTTTTGTTAAAGCTTGCGTCATCGGATTAAAAAATTATCCATCAATTAATGCAGAAATTCAAGGTGATGAAATTGTTTATAAAAACTATTACAATATTAGTATAGCTGTTGGAACAGACAGAGGTTTAGTCGTACCTGTCCTTAGAAATACCGATGAGATGTCATTTGCTGATATTGAAAATAATATTTCTCAACTGGGAACAAAAGCTAGAGACGGAAAAATTACAATTGAAGATCTTCAAGGTGGTACTTTTACAATTACAAATGGTGGAATTTATGGGTCAATGTTATCTACACCAATTTTAAATCCGCCTCAATCTGCTGTTTTGGGAATGCACAATATAATAGAAAGACCTGTAGCAATAAATGGAAATATAGTTGTAAGGCCTATGATGTATTTAGCGTTGTCATATGATCATAGGTTAATAGATGGAAAAGAAGCGGTATCATTTTTAAAAATAGTAAAAGAATCTTTAGAACAACCTAAAAGATTGTTTTTAAACTTATAGCAATGGAAGAAAATTTTGATGTTATAATCATTGGGGGTGGTCCAGGAGGATATGTTTGTGCTATTAGGGCCGCACAATTAGGACTAAAAACTGCATGCATAGAATCAAGAGGCACATTGGGAGGAACATGTTTGAATGTGGGCTGCATACCTTCAAAGAGCCTACTTAATCTTTCTGAAAACTACTATAAAGCAAAAAAAGATTTTAATAATCAAGGTATTGAAATTGGCGATATAAAATTGAACATCAATAAAATGATGTCAAATAAAAATAAATCAGTGCAAGTTTTAACTAAAGGTGTGGAGTTTCTATTTAAAAAAAATAAAGTAACTTACATTAGGGGTAAAGGCGTTCCCTTTTCTGAAAACAATGTAGTGGTTTATGAAAATGAAAAAAAACAATCTTATACAACGAAAAATATTGTGATTGCCACTGGTTCTTCGCCCACATCTTTACCCGGGATAGAAATAGATGAAAAAAATATAGTATCTTCAACAGGAGCACTATCTTTTTCTGAAGTGCCTAAAGAGCTTATAGTAATTGGCGGTGGTTATATTGGTCTTGAAATGGGATCCGTCTGGTCGAGATTAGGATCCAAAGTTACTGTCGTAGAATACTTAGATTTTATAACCCCTGGAATGGATAGAGAGGTTTCCAACGAATTTAAAAAAATTTTGAACAAACAAGGAATAGAATTCAAGTTAAACAATAAAGTAACAGCAGTTGAGAATATAAAAAACAAAGTTGTTGTTGATTATACAAACAATACAACAGCATCTAAAGAAAGAGTAGAATGTGATAAAGTTTTAGTTTCCGTTGGAAGAAAACCTTATACGGAAGGTCTTAATCTCTCAAAGATAGGGGTTAAAAAAGACAATAAAGGAAGAATTGAGGTTAATGAAAAATTACAAACTTCCGTAAAGAATATATATGCAATAGGTGATGTTATAAAAGGAGCTATGTTAGCTCATAAAGCAGAAGAAGAAGGAATTGCTGTTGCAGAAATAATCGCAGGACAAGCAGGACATATCAACTATGATGTAATACCTAGTGTAATCTACACATCGCCAGAAGTCGCGTCAGTTGGGAAAACAGAGGAGCAACTCAAATCAGCTAAAATAATTTATAAAGTTGGTAAATTTCCTTTTCTTGCAAATTCAAGAGCAAAAGTTAATAATGAAACCGAAGGATTTGTAAAAATATTAGCAGATAGTAATACCGATAAAGTTTTAGGAGTGCATATTATTGGGCCGCATAGCGGTGATATGATTGCGGAGATGGTGCTAGCAATGGAATTTGGAGCAAGTGCAGAAGATATAGCCAGAACATGTCATGCGCACCCAACACATACAGAAGCGATAAAAGAAGCTGCTCTAGCTGTTGATAAAAGACCAATTCATTTTTAACGACCCTAGAGTGGTTGAAGAAATAGCAATACACTCTTAATTGAGTTAAATTCAATTAAAATCTATTTATGAAAGTTCCTGTTTTAATCACAAAAATATTTAACCATCCCTTTACATATAATTCAAAACCAGGAGAAAACTTTAAGCAAGGAGATATCGTAGTAGTTCCATTTGGCAACAAAAAAGAAATTGGAGTAGTATGGGATAAAATTCACCCAACAAATAAAAAAATTAAGATTAAAAATATAGAGTATCGAATTAATGAATTTAACTTAAATAAAAGTTTGATCAAGTTCATCAATTGGTTCTCTATGTATAACATTTCGTCTAAAGGTATAATTTTAAAAATGTGCTTAGGTGATAAAAAAAATATTTTAAAAAATGATAAAATTGAAATTCGTAAGAATACAAAAATAAAAAAATATAGTTTAAACCTAGAGCAAAAAAAATCTCTTAAAGATTTAAAAAAAAATGGAAATAGTTTTAATGTAACTGTTCTCCAAGGAATTACAGGTTCGGGAAAAACATTGGTTTATTTTGAAAGAATAAGACAAATTATTAAAGACAATAAACAGGCTTTAATTATGTTACCTGAAATTTTTTTAACAAATCAATTCAAAGATAGGTTTACAGAATATTTTGGTTACGAGCCATCAATATGGCACTCTAAAATTTCACCAAAAAAAAAAAGAAATATTTGGCAAGGAGTAATAAATAATAAATTAAATTTGGTAATTGGCGCAAGATCATCGTTATTATTGCCATTTAAAAATCTAGGAATTATTATTGTCGATGAAGAGCACGATTCTTCATACAAACAAGAAGAACGTTTAATTTACAACGCACGAGATATGGCAATTTCTAGAGCGTCATTTGAAAACATCCCAATTCATTTAGTTTCATCAATACCTTCGTTAGAAACATTTAACCACATTCAGAGCAAAAAATATAATCTTACAAAATTGAAAAAAAGATATAGCAACCATCCATTACCAGATGCAAAAATAATTAATCTTAATTTTTCAAAATTAAATAAAGATGAATTTATTACAAGTGAAACAATTAAATTAGTAAAGAAATATTTAGATAAAAAAGACCAAATATTGTTTTTTTTAAATAGGAGGGGATACGCACCTTTTATGATTTGTAAGAAATGTGGCTTCAAACATGTTTGCTCTAATTGTGCAGTATATTTAACATATCATAAATCTATTGATAAATTAATTTGTCATCATTGTGGTTTAAAAAAAAAAAAGAATAATAAATGTAATATCCAAGGAGAAGAGTGTGATTTTACTATGTATGGACCTGGTGTAGAAAAAATTTATGATGAATTAAAAATAAAGTTTCCACAAAAAATAATTAAAATATTTTCTAGTGACTTTTTAAATGTAAATAAAAAAAACATTGATTTAATTAAAGAAGTAGAAAATAATAAAATTAATATTCTTGTTGGCACACAAATGATCTCAAAAGGATTTAATTTTCCCAAACTAAACTGTATAGTAGTTGTTGATGCAGACTTTTCTGGAAAGGGCTATGATTTAAGAAGTACAGAAAAAAACATTCAACTTTATAACCAATTAAGTGGAAGAGCAGGTAGATTTTCTAAGAAATCTTTAATTATATATCAAACAATGACACCTACAGATAAAACTTTAAAAAATGTAATTTCTAATAACCCGGAAAATTTTCTATCTAATGAAATATTATTAAGACAAGAAAATAAACTTCCACCTTTTTATAGACTAATAGCTTTGATTATATCAGCCAATGAAGAATCTGATAGTTTTAGAGGAGCACAACAAATTAAATTAAAATTGTTAGGCATAAAAGACATCGAAGTTTTAGGGCCAGTTTATTCTCCGATTCTTCGTATTAAAAAAAATTATAGGACAAGGCTTTTAATAAGAATAAAAAAAAACAATTTAATTCAAAAAAAAGTAGGTCAAGTTTTAGAAAATCTACAAATATCTAAAAAAATTAAACTTACAGTTGATGTTGATCCAATTAATTTCAATTAAAGCAGGTATATCACCTTGAAGAGTTTATTTCCTTATGGTACTAACCCTCAGTATTTTTACTAATCTAATCAAAATTATACATTAAATGGCTTCAAAAAAATCTTTCTCAACCGAAACTTCCAATAGATACGCTCGCGCTATTTTTCAATTAGCAAAAGAAAATAATGAGTTAGAAATTGTAGAAGAGAATATTAAAGAATTTTTAAAGGTATATAAATCAAATTTAGATTTACAAAATTTTATAAAAAACCCCACAGAGACTGTATCGAATCAACTTAAAGTTATAAGTAAAATTTCAGATGCAATGAATTTAAAAAAAATATTTAAGAATTTCCTTTCCATATTAGTTGTTAAAAGAAGAATATTTTTTATAAAGAAAATATTGGAGAGTTTTATTAATCTTTCAGCTAATCAAAGAGGTGAATTAAGTGCTAAGTTAATTTCATCTAAAGTTTTATCAGCTAAAGAGCTTGAAAATGTAAGCAGTGAATTATCCGAGTCCATAGGGTCAGATATAAGTTTTGATTATACAGTTGATGATAATTTAATAGGTGGCTTTAAAATGCAATTAGGAAGCTTAATGATTGATACATCTATACAAAATAGATTAAAAAAATATGAACAAATAATGTTGGAGAAATAATATGCAAATTAATCCGTCAGAGATAACAAAACTATTAAAAGAACAAATAAAAAACTTTGGAGAAAAAGCTGAAGTATCAGAGGTAGGAAAAGTTTTATCTGTTGGAGACGGTATCGCTAGAGTTTACGGACTCGACAATGTAGAAGCCGGTGAAATGGTAGAATTTGACGATGGCTCAAAAGGTATGGCTCTTAATTTAGAAAGTGATAATGTAGGAGTAGTAATCTTTGGTGACGATAGAAAAATTAAAGAAGGAAGTATAGTAAAAAGAACAGGATCAATAGTGGACACCCCAGTAGGAAAAGAACTTCTAGGAAGGGTAGTTGACGGACTTGGTAGTCCCATAGATGGAAAAGGAAATCTCAGTGAAAATGTTAAAAGACAAAGAGTTGAAGTAAAAGCTCCGGGTATAATACCAAGACAATCAGTTAGTGAACCTATGCAAACTGGTTTGAAAGCTATAGATACATTAATTCCAGTTGGAAGAGGACAGAGAGAACTAATAATTGGAGATAGACAAACAGGAAAAACAGCTGTAGCTATCGACGCTATAATTAATCAAAAATTTATTAACGAGTCCGACGATGAAAGTAAGAAATTATATTGTATCTATGTAGCTATAGGGCAAAAAAGATCTACAGTTGCTCAAATAGTTAAAACTTTAGAAGATGCTGGTGCAATGAAGTACACAACGGTTGTATCCGCCACAGCTTCAGACGCAGCACCTTTACAATTTTTAGCTCCATACACTGGTTGTACGATTGGTGAATATTTTAGAGATAATGGCATGCATGCATTAATAATTTATGATGACCTATCGAAACAAGCGGTAGCTTACAGACAAATGTCTCTATTGTTAAGAAGACCCCCAGGAAGAGAGGCATATCCAGGTGATGTTTTTTATTTACATAGTAGACTTTTAGAAAGAGCAGCAAAACTAAGTGATGCCAAAGGTGGTGGATCACTTACTGCCTTGCCAATAATTGAAACACAAGCAGGAGATGTGTCAGCTTATATACCAACTAATGTAATTTCTATTACAGACGGACAAATATTCCTAGAGACAGAACTTT
>Ga0114997_10002287_pt1 | contig 15510 bp, 13 predicted proteins | sample ArcticOcean_MG_C_2_FD_87045 | JGI IMG/M metagenome (GOLD analysis project Ga0114997, IMG submission 87045) | Marine microbial communities from western Arctic Ocean - ArcticOcean_MG_CB4_136 | ecosystem: Environmental > Aquatic > Marine > Oceanic | place: Arctic Ocean: Canada Basin | collected... | reverse complement strand
AATAAGTGCAGAGGCTGTCTTTATCCCAATACCTGGAACACCAGGAACATTATCTGCAGAATCTCCGGCTAGTGCTTGAACATCTATAACTTGATCAGGTTTTACTCCAAATTTTTCAAAAACTTCTTTTTTTCCTAGCACTTTACTTTTCATTGGATCATACAGTCTGATCTTATCGGAAACTAATTGCATTAAATCTTTGTCTGATGAAATAACTGTTACTTTAGCTCCCGCTTTAATAATTTTTTTTGCATAAGTTGCTATTAAATCATCAGCTTCATAATTAATTAGTTCAATAGAAGGTAAATTAAATGCTTTTACCGACTTTCTGATGTATTCAAATTGAGGAATTAAATCTTCAGGAGCTTCAGATCTATTAGCTTTATATTCACTATAAATTTCATTTCTAAAATTTTTTCTTGCTGAATCAAATATTACAGCAAGATGAGTTGGTTTATGATCTGAATTATCAGCCCTTGAATCTTCTAACAATTTAAATAACATGGAGCAAAATCCACTTACTGCTCCTGTAGGTAACCCATCACTTTTTCTAGAAAGAGGAGGTAAAGCATAATACGCTCTAAAAATATATCCTGAGCCATCGATAAGGTAAAAATGGTCAGTTTTTTTTATTGATTCCATAGTTTAATATTAACCTATTTTAATTAGTGTTATGGATATATAAAAACTAAATAATTATGAATAAAAAAAATGCATTAAAGATAGAAAATTTAACCAAAATTTATTCCAAAAATTCTTCAAAAGAGAAAAAAGCATTAAATAATTTAAACTTAGAAGTGAAAGTGGGTGAAATCTTTGGTTTGTTAGGTCCAAATGGAGCTGGAAAAACTACCTTCTTAAATATTATAGCTGGAACAGTAATAAAAAGTTCTGGAGTTGTTAATGTATGGGGACATGATTTAGACAAAAATTCACGCCAAGTTAGATCTTCCATCGGAATTGTTCCTCAAGAAGTAAATCTTGATGCGTTCTTTAGTCCTAGAAAGCTTTTAGAATTGCAAGCAGGGTTATACGGCATAGCAAAAAAAGATAGAATAACAGACACTATTTTAAAAATGGTTTCTCTTGAATCTCAAGCTGATGCTTATGCAAGAAGTTTGTCAGGTGGTATGAAAAGACGACTACTAATAGCTAAAGCTATGGTTCATAAACCACCTATCTTAGTTTTAGATGAACCAACGGCAGGGGTCGATGTTCAATTACGTCAAAATTTATGGAATAATGTAAGAGCTCTAAACAAGCAAGGAGTGACAATAATTTTAACTACTCACTTAATGCATGAAGCTGAAGAAATGTGTAATAAAATTGCAATTATAGACAAAGGAAATTTAGTTAAGGTAGATACAACAAAAAATTTACTAGACAGCATTAAAACTAAAAAGATAATTTTTAAAGTTCAAAAAATTAATAAAATTGATACAAAAAATTTAAGTGGAATAAAATTTTCCTATACTTCTAATAATATAATTACTGCTTTATATGAAAGAAAAAAACATAAAATAGATGAAATAATAAATAAAGTTAAAAATGCAGGTATTGAAATTGATGATATTTCAACTGATGAAGGTGATTTAGAGGATGTATTTATTGATCTTACAAAAAGCTAGATTTTATTATAATTAAGCAGTATTATATTTAGAATGGAAGCAACAAAAAAAATTCAAATAAATAAAATTACTAAGATTATTGTAATTGCAATATTAGGAAGTATACTTCTAACAATTTCTGCAAAAATTAAAATACCTTTTTATCCAGTTCCCATGACAATGCAAACTTTTGTTGTATTATTCTTAGGGATAGTATTAGGACCTAAGGTTGGTTTACTAACGGTAAGTTTATATTTGTTTGAAGGAATATTTGGATTACCTGTATTTGCTGGCACGCCAGAAAAAGGGATGGGTTTAATTTATTTTACTGGACCTACTATGGGTTATCTTGTTGGATTTTTATTGGCTGTTTACTTGGCTGGTTTGTTTAAATACAAAAAAAAATTTGTAAATAATTTTTTTAAACTTATAATCTCAGTAAGTTTTATCTATATTATGGGTTTAATCTGGTTAGGTATGTTAATTGGATGGGATAAACCAATATTTAAATTAGGTGCACAACCATTTCTGTTAGCTGAATTATTTAAAATTTTATTATTATCTTTTTTAATTCCTACATTATTCAAAATAAAAAAATTAATTAAATTTATTTAGGTGATCTTTTAGAAAGAATTCTTTGCAAAGTTCTTCGATGCATTTTTAATCTTCTTGCGGTTTCTGATACATTTCTATTGCATAGTTCAAAAACTCTATGAATATGTTCCCACTTCACTCTATCTGCTGACATTGGATTTTCTGGAGGGGTAGCTTTATTTTCTGGCAAAGCTAAAAGAGCATTTTCTACATCATCAGCATCTGCTGGTTTAGGTATGTAATCTATAGCACCGGCCTTTACTGCTGCAACTGCAGTAGGTATATTTCCATATCCTGTTAGCATAATTATTCTGCTATTTTTTCTTATTTTTTGTATTTCTCTAACTACCTCTAAACCATTCCCATCGGTTAAGCGGAGATCTATTACAGCAAACGCTGGCGGTGATTCTTTAGCCAGACTTATCCCCTGCTGTACAGTTGATGCTTGCATTACTTTAAAACCTTTTTTTTCCATCGCTCTCGAAAGTCTATCTCTCAAAGGATTATCATCATCTACAATAAGCAATGATTTATCGAGTAAATTGGACGTTTTTTGTATGTTTATTACTTTTTCCATATTTTATTTTATTGTAATTATACATGTTAAATAAGATCTAGATCTAAATTTTCAAGTAGGTAAATTAATGCTTTACATTACTCATCATTTCTATAAATACCAATTTAAGAAGTTTTTTTTTTAAATTTTTTTTGTTTAATAAATGAGAGATACGTAATGCAAAAATTTAATACAGTTGATGAACTGGTAAATAGTGTTCAACCAGTTGATCCTATTTATTGCATAAGACCTAATTCTATAAAATCAGCTTGCGGCTGGTTTAAAGACAATTTCCCAGGTAAAATCTTATACGCTGTAAAAACAAATCCAAATGAAAAAGTGATTAAGTGTATTAGTGAAAGCGGAATTAACAGATTCGATGTTGCTTCAATAAATGAAATAAAATTAATAAAGAAAATTCTTCCAAAAGCACACGCGTACTACATGAATACTGTCAAAAATCGAGATCATATAAGGGAGGCGTATTTAAATTATGATATTCGTGACTTTGCGTTAGATACAAAAGAAGAATTGCAAAAAATTATTGAAGAGACTAATGGTGCTAAAGACTTAACACTTTACATTAGAGTTTCGATTTCAAATGAACATGCGGAAATTGATTTATCTCAAAAATTTGGTGCACTTCCTAGTGAAGCACTAGGTTTATTACGACTTGCTAAAGCGCATGCGAAAAAAGTTGGTTTAAGCTTCCACGTTGGTTCACAATGTATGCATCCCATTTCTTATGCCAAAGGAATCCGAGAAGTTGGAAACATAATAAAGAAAACAAAAATAATTCCAGATATTATTAATATTGGTGGTGGATTCCCATCAGTGTATCCTAATCTTAACCCTCAACCACTTCAAAACTATATAGATGAAATAAAAAAAACTTTTAATAATTTAAAATTAGAAAATAAGCCTGAGTTGTTATGTGAGCCTGGTAGAGCTCTTGTTGCTGAAAGCGGATCTACAATAGTTAAAGTTATTCTTAGAAAAAAACAAAAAATTTATATTAATGATGGAACATATGGAAGTTTATTTGATGCTGGTGTTCTTAACTTTGTTCTGCCTACGCGAATGATACCAAATGGAAGAGTAACCTCTAAAAAATTAACATCTTATAGTTTATATGGCCCAACTTGCGATAGCGCAGATTATATGAAGGGTCCTTTTGTTTTGCCTAACAATTTAAAAGAAGGTGACTACATAGAAATTGGCCAGCTTGGTGCTTATTCGTTAACTTTTAGAACTAAATTTAATGGTTTTTATTCTGACAAAATTTTTGAAGTGCAAGACAAACCTATAATGTCTATGTATGAAAAGGATAGCTCTTCTCGTTATTTGGTTGCCTAAATGAATAACCCAAAAAATGCGGAATTAGGTCATAATAAAAAAACCTTTCTAGAAAAACCTGTAGAGCATATTGATATAACATCTTTTGATTCAAGGAAAATTATAGAGTCTATGGGTAAAATGTCTTTCACATCGAGAGATACTGCGAGGGCAGCAAATATTTTTAATGAAATGCTGGCTGAAAAAGACTGCACCACTTTTTTAACTCTTGCAGGCTCAACATCCGCTGCAGGGTGTATGAAAATATATTCAGATATGATTAAATATAATATGATTGATGTGGTGGTTGCCACTGGAGCTTCAATTATTGATATGGATTTTTTTGAGGCATTAGGGTTTAAACATTATCAAGGATCACAATTTCAAGATGATACCCAATTAAGGGAAAATTATATAGATCGAATATACGATACTTATATTGACGAAGAAGAACTTCAGGCATGCGATAAGACTATTTGTGATATAGCCGATAACTTGGAACCTCGATCATACACTTCTAGAGAATTCATAAAAGAAATAGGAAAATACTTAAAAACCAATTCAAAGAAAAAAGGTTCACTAATTGAAACTGCTTATGATAATAATGTTCCAATTTTTTGTCCTGCTTTTACAGATTCAAGTGCTGGATTTGGGTTGGTCATGCACCAAGAAAAAAATCCCAAAAAATGTTTAACTATAGATTCTATTAGAGAATTTAGAGAATTAACTGAAATAAAAATTAAATCTAAATCTTCAGGTCTTTTTATGATTGGAGGTGGGGTACCAAAAAACTTTGTTCAAGACACTGTAGTTTGTGCTGAACTTTTAGGTAAGGAAGTTGATATGCATAAATATGCAGTGCAAATTACTGTAGCAGACACAAGAGATGGTGCTTGCAGCAGCTCTACACTTAAAGAAGCAAGTTCATGGGGTAAAGTTGATATCTCAAAAGAACAAATGGTTTTTGCTGAAGCAACTAGTGTTTTGCCTCTAATAGCTAGTGATGCCTACCATCGTAATAACTGGAAACAAAGAAAACCTAAAAACTTTTCAAATATATTTGTTTAAAACGTGAACTATTTTCCAAATAAAAAAGGTTTCCTAGGAATTGATAATAAATTTAATTTTAAAGAAAAAGTAGTTGTTGTCCCTTTTGGGTTGGAGAAAACTGTTAGTTATGGAAGGGGAACTAAACGTGGTCCCAAAGAAATAATTAAAGCTTCACACCAAGTTGAATTATACGATGAAGAGCTCAATTGTGAACCATATAAGAAAATTGGAATAAAAACTTTAAAACCATTTAAAATTAATAAAAATATTCAAATAGCATTAAAAAAAATGTCCAGTATCAATGAGGAGATTTTAAATAAGAAACTGTTTCCAATTACACTTGGTGGTGAACATTCTATTACACCTGGATGTATTGCCCCATTTGTTAAGAGATACAAAAAATTATGTTTATTACACTTTGATGCACATGCAGATTTAAGAGAAAGTTATAATGGTGAAAAATTCTCACATGCGTCTGCAATTAGAAGATGTCTGGATTATAAAAATGTATCTGTAATTTCCTTTGGAATAAGAAATATTTCTAAAAGTGAAATTCCCTATTTAAAAAAGAATTTTTCAAGAATTAATATTTTTTGGGCAAAAGATAAACCAAAATGGGATCTAAATAAATTTAAGAGATTAATAAAAAATAAAACTGTTTATTTAACGTTTGATGTTGATGGGTTAGATTCTAGTATAATGCCAGCAACAGGCACCCCTGAACCAGGTGGATTATTATGGGATGAAACTTTAAAAATAATTAAAATAGCTGCAAAAAATTCTAATATTGTTGGGGCAGATATAAATGAATTGTCTCCAATAAAAGGATTTAATTCATATAATTTTTTAGTAGCTAAACTTGCATACAAAATAATTTCATACTGTTTTGAATTTAACAAAAAAACTAAATATTAAGCAAATCTTTAGTTCGCCATTTAATTGTTACCATGGCTCCATTTAATTTGGTTGAATTACCAAAGCTAACGCTTGCTTTCATTCTTTCCAATAATGTCTTTCCAATAAAAGTACCAAGTCCGAGACCAGATTTTGAACTAATAATTTTATTTTTAGAACGTATATAAGGTTCACCCAAAACATCTTTAACATCTTCTGAAAATCCTGGTCCATCGTCACTTACTTTTACTTCTGTAACAGTGTCATTACTTTTTAAATTAATTTCAACAAATGAGTTACTATACTTTACTGCATTACCAATAAAATTTCTTAAGCCGTATGTAATTTCTAGTGTTCTATCTATTTGTGGATCTAATTCATTTTGCTCTTTAATTAATAATATTTTTTTCTCTGAAATTTCACTAAAAGATCTGACAATTTTTTCAAGCAAATCACCAATTTTTATATTATTTATAAAGTTGTCTTCTTTAAGTTGGTCTTGTGAAAGATTTTTTAAAATATCTGAACATCTTTTAGTTTGAGATATCAATAAACTTATATCCTTTGAATATTGAGAATTCTCTCCAATTTCTTTCTCCAATTCTTTTGCAATAACAGTAATGGTTGATAATGGTGTTCCTAAAGAATGCGCGGCAGCAGCAGCTTGTAAACCTATTGATTCTAGCTCATGTTCTTTTGCTAGAATTAATTCTAATCTGTTTAGAGCCTCAGTTCTTTTTCTAGATTCCACACCAAATCTTGCTCCAAAATACGTCAAAAAACCTAATCCTATTATTATTGAAAAAGGTATTGCATATAAATAATAATTCGGAACATGAAAATGTAATTCTTCAATCATTTTATGCGGTAAAGGTAAATAAAAAATTGTTAAAATAACTAAAATTATTATTGTAATAATTGATAAATTTATAGTGCTTCTTAAACTTAGAAATGTTGATGAAACTATTGCAGGAATTATTAGTAGAATTATAAAAGGATTTGTAACTCCACCTGTGAGAAAAAGTAGTAAAGATAACTGAATCAAATCATATAACAAATATGCAGATGATTTTGTATTACTGAGTTGATTTTCTTTTACTAGAAATTGTAAGTAAAAATTAGTTAATACACTTAATATAATAATTGTAGTGCAGTTAAAAATAGGTAATTGAAAATTGAAAACAAAATAGACAATACATATTGAAATATATTGACCAATTATAGCCATCCATCTTAATGTGACTAAAGTTTTTTTATCTAGCTGAATACTGTTTTTTGATATGAAAAATTCTGAAAATTTCATTCAAAAATTATATATCTAAATTTGAAACTTCCAAAGCACGACTTATTATAAAATCTTTCCTTGGAGCAACTTCGTCTCCCATAAGAATTTGAAATAACTCTTGATCTTTTTTTGACTTTTCTTTTGTATTATTTGAATATTTAACTTGCAACAATGTACGTTGCTCAGGATTCAAGGTCGTGTTCCACAGCTCTTCAGGATTCATCTCGCCTAACCCTTTAAACCTCTGAATGCTTATTTTGCTTTTTTCATTTTCCATAAATTTATCAAATATTTTATTATTTTTTTTTATTTCATTTTTTGACTTACCTGATGACTTAATTAAAAATTCCTCAAGAGCTTTTTCGTTTTTAATATAAAAATGCTTCGAACCTTTTGTAATTTTGTACAGAGGTGGCTGGGCAAGATATATATGGCTTTTTTCAATTAATTCATGAAATGGATGGTTATTGAATAAAGTAAGTAAAAGAGTTCTAATGTGTGAGCCATCTACATCTGCATCCGTCATTATAATAATTTTTTCATATCTTAAGTTTTCAATGTTAAAATCCTTTGATCCAGTTCCCATCGCATTAATTAATGTAACTATTTCATTTGATGACATCATTTTTGAAAACGCTTTGGTTTCTAAATCCTTGCCATTATGATTTTTATTTTTTGATCCTTTAGTATTAACGTAAGTGTTAAGTATTTTCCCTCTTAACGGTAAAACAGCTTGAAACTCTCTATTCCTGCCTTGTTTTGCAGATCCGCCAGCTGAATCTCCCTCTACAATAAAAAGCTCAGTTCCTTCTGCCTTTCCAATTTGACAGTCAGCAAGCTTACCAGGCAAGCCTGATAGCTCTAGAGAACCTTTTCTTCTTACGCCCTCTCGAGCTTTTCTAGCTACATCTCTGGCAAGAGCAGCCTGAACTACCTTTAATAATATTATCTTTATAATTGATGGATTCTGGTCAAACCATGTAGATAGTTTATCTGTTACAATTGATTCAACTATAAATCTTATTTCTGATGAAACTAGCTTGTCTTTAGTTTGTGAAGAGAACTTTGGGTCAGGTATTTTAACTGATAAAACTCCTGTTAGACCTTCTCTCACATCATCTCCTGATAATGCAATTTTATTTTTTTTTAGAAGATTACCACTAGTGGCATATTTATTAATTACTCTTGTTAAAGCACTTCTAAAACCTAATAGGTGAGTACCGCCATCTTTTTGGTGAATATTATTTGTAAAAGGTAGCATGTCCTCTGAGTATGTAGCATTCCACTTTAAAGAACACTCAACATCAACATTATCTTTTATTCCTGAAATATAAATTGGTTTTTTAAATAAATTTAAATCATTTTTATTAACCAAAGCACTTTTTTTTCCATCTAAAAACTCAACAAACTCCTGTATACCTCCCTCATATTTATTTTTATAAATTTTTTCCTTTTTGCCAGTTAAATCTAACAGGGTGATATTTAATCCTTTGTTTAAAAAAGCAAGTTCCCTCATTCTTTTTTGCAAGATTGATGAGCTAAATTCAGTTTGCGAAAAAACCTCTTTTGATGGTAAAAAATTTATTAAAGTTCCATTTTTGTTTGATTTTCCTTTAACTTTTAGTGGAGACACTGCTTTGCCGTCTTTAAATTCTATATGATATTCTTTTTTTTCTCTAAATATTTTTAATACTAGTTTTTCAGATAAAGCGTTAACTACTGAAACACCAACCCCATGTAGTCCACCAGAAACTTTATAGGAGTCATGATCAAACTTACCACCAGCATGAAGTTGTGTCATAATAACTTCTGCAGCTGATTTTTTTTCACCTTTATGTAAATCTACTGGAATACCTCTCCCGTCATCTTCTACCGAAATTGAGTGGTTTGGCTGTATTGTTACTTTAATATTTTTACAATGTCCCGCCAAAGCTTCATCAATGGAGTTATCTACTACCTCATATGCCATATGATGTAATCCCGTACCATCATCGGTATCACCTATATACATTCCAGGTCTTTTTCTTACAGCCTCAAGTCCTTTAAGAACTTTTATTGATTCTGCGCTATATCCTGAACTACTTTGTTGTTTTTTTGTGATCATATAAATGAAATTAATTCAATTATTTTAACATTTTTTTAAGCTTAATGAAATCAAGATTATATATACATCTTAAATTACCCTTGGTAATTAATGCTTACTAGGTGAAAAAAAAAAATCTAAAAAAAAAATTAATCAAAATAGATCAAATTTTCATCGGCATAACGACATGAAAACTATTTTTATCTGACAGATCTCTAATTAGTACTGGTGAACCAGAATCTTTTAAGTCTATAAAAATTGCATTATTTTCAATTTGAGATGTTATATCAAGCAAATATCTACTATTAAAGCTTATAGTCATATCTGCAGAATTAAATATTGCACTTATATTTTCTGTTCCCTCACCACTGTTAGGGCTGTTAACTGACAATTGTAAAGAATTTTTATTTATAATCATTTTTAAACCCTCTTTGCGATCTAAAGAAACAGTAGTAACCCTTTCAATAGAATTTTTAAAATCATTTAATTTTATTTCTAAAGTTTTGTCATTTCCTTTAGGAATAACTTTACTATAATCAGGGAAACGACCATCAATAACTTTAGAAATTAATATACCATTACCCATTTCAAATTTAATTTTAGATTTATTATTGGAAACTTTTACCATTTTCGAATTTTGTTCTAATAAAGAAATAAGTTGGAAAATAGTTTTTTTTGGTAAAATAATAGATTCAAAATTATTATTCGGATCAATCTCTATGCTACTAGAAGAAAGTCTATGACTATCTGTTGCGACGCCAGATAGAAATGTTTTATTTTCAATATTTAATTTGTGCAAATAAATACCATTTAAATAATGTCTAGTTTCATCATTTGAAATTGAAATTTTGGTTTTATTAAGAAGTTTTAAAATTTTATCTGAAGGAACTTCGAAAGTTTTTTCTTTAATATCTTCGTCTGACAAAGGAAAATTATCTGGAGATATACATAATAAATTAAACTTAGAGTTTCCAGAAACTAACTTTAATTTACTTTCATTTTGTAATGAAAACTCTACCTTTGCATTTACCTCTAGCTTTCTTAATATGTCATAAAGTACACTTGCCGAAGTAGTGGTTGATCCTTCACTCTTAAGTTCTTGAACGGTAATGACTTCAGAATAAATTATGTCAAGGTCTGTAGCTGTTATCTTAATTTGTGAATTTTTGGCTGATATCAATATATTTGATAAAATTGGAAGTGTAGTTTTTTTCTCAATAATGCCGTATGCATGACTTAGTGATTTAAAGAAGATATCTCTATTTATTGAAAATTCCATTTTTTATCTTAAAGAAATTTTTTTTTTATTTCATTTATATTATGTTTAATTTCATTATCTTTTTTAATTAATTCTTCAATTTTTTTTACTGCATGAATTACAGTTGTATGATCTCGATTAGAAAAATTCCTTCCAATTTCTGGGAGAGATTTAGTTGTATTTTGTTTTGCTAAATACATTGCTATTTGCCTTGGTCTGGCTAATGACCGTGATCTTCTAGGGGATAACATTTCATTAATGTTTAAATTGTAATGTGCAGCAACTATATTTTGGATAGATTCAATGCTTATTGACTTATTATTATAAGTAACAAAATCTTTTAATATTTTTTTACATTCATAAATGTTTGGAGACTTAGTATTAATTTTACTGAAAGCTAATATTCTATTTAAAGCACCAACCATTTCTCTAATGCTTGAAGTAACTTCTGAAGCTAAATAATTTAATATTTCATCACTCAAATCGTAAGTTTCGCTAAAATTTTTTTTTATCTCTTCGAGTTTTCTTTTTAAGATTTTTATCCTTAGGTTTAAATCAGGTGGCTGAATATCTATTACTAGCCCACCTGATAATCGAGACTTTATTCTTTCTTGGATTCTATCTAGATTTGAAGGTGCTCTATCAGATGAAATAACTATTTGCGATCCTCTCTCCATTAAAGCATTAAATGTATGAAAAAACTCTTCTTGCATAGCCTCTTTTCCTCCAACAAACTGAATATCATCAATAATAAAAACGTTAGCTGTTCTAAAGAAATCCTTAAACTGCACCATGCTATTACTTTTTATAGATCTAATAAAATGGTACATAAATCTCTCTGCTGAAATAAACATTACTTTTTTTTTGTTTTGAATTTCTAGTCCAATGGCATTTAAAAGATGCGTTTTACCCATCCCCACAGAACTATAAATAAATAACGGATTATAATGGGAAGATTGAGAGCAAACTTTTTGAGCAGCTACATAAGCTAGTTCATTGCTTTCTCCAACAACAAAATTATCAAAACTATTAGCCGAATTAAATAAGTTATAATTTAATAAAGAATTTTCAATTGGTAAAATCTTACTATTCTTACTGTCTTCTTTTCTCGCTGTACCTTCTTCTGGTTCTTCGACAAAAAATTCTATTCTTTGAATAGTTTTTTTAAATTTTTTAATTATGTCCAAAACTTTATCTGCATACCTCGATACAATCCAATCTCTAACAAATCTTGTAGGAGCAGATAATAAAACATAATGATTAAATTCTTTTTTTAAATTTATATTTTTTATCCAGCTTTCGTAAACATCTTTTCCTAAAGTTTCCCGAAGATTTTTTGTAACTTGATTCCAGTCTAATAAATGTTCTTCTTTAGCGGAAAAAGTTTCTGATTCTAATTTTGATAAATTTTCTTTCATACAGATATTTAATTAAAAAATATGTTGTATTTTTTTTAAAGCATTGTTGCAACAATTATTAGGTTGAATTGTAAAATAAATTTAGGTTGTATTGAAAATTATTTACAAAATCTTTTTTAATTCTATTCTGACAAAATTATTTAAATTGCAGGTAGCAATTTTGAATTTTATTTTTTTTAATACAACTAATAATATCATTAAACTACATTTTGATTTTTTTTAATTATGTTATTTAAACTTAGCTGTGACACAATTAACGATCTAGTTGAAATTAATTGGAAAGCTGAAATAGACTTTGATTTTAGATTTTTAATATCAACTTTTGATTGATTATTTTTTTTAGGATTTTATTTTTTGAATTTTTTTTGAAATTCTTGAAATTTTTCTTGACACTGTTCTTTTATCTATTATACCAGTTTTTGCAATTTTCATCAATTGAGAATTAAATTGCGAAAAGAAGTCTTTAGCCTCTTTTGCTTTTCCTGCAGCAATTAAATTAGACATCTGTTTAATAGTAGATTTATATTTACCTTTTCTTATTTTATTAACTGACGTCTGAAGTTTAGTTTTTTTTGTACGTTTTATTGCTGATGCAGTATTTGGCATAAAGAACTGAGTTTATATCTTTTTGCCCCATGTCGGTCAATAATCAATTCTGGCATTTATTACAAAAAAAAGATGCCCTATTAGATATTACTATTTTTTTTATCTTTCCATTACACGAAATACGAGAACATTTTTTATTATTTTGACCATATACGCGAAAAAACTGTTGAAAACTGCCAGTTTTCCCTGAAATATTTTTAAAGTCTCTGATTGATGATCCCCCTTTTCGAATTGCAAAATTTAATATTTTTATAATACTTATGACTAGAATTTTTATTTCATTATTACTAAGGGTAGAACCTATTCTTGTAGGTTTAATTCTTGAAAGAAATAAGGACTCATTTACATAGATATTTCCAAGTCCACTTACAAAAGTTTGGTCCATTAATATATTTTTAATATTTTTCTTTTTATTTTTAATAAATTTGAGAAAATATTCTACATTAAATTTTTTTCCAAGAGGTTCTGGCCCTAGCTTTTTTAAAAAACTAATTTCATTTATTTTAGTGGTGGCATAAATTTTAAAAAAACCAAACCTCCTAATATCATTATAAATCAATGTTAGGCCATTACTTAGATTAAAATAAATATGATTATGTTTTTTTATAGTAGCTGAATTATAATAAAAACTAGTTTTAAAAATTTTATCACTTCTTCTTTCCATAATTAATAGTTTTCCAGTCATTCCAAAATGCATTAAGAGCAGCTTGGTTTTAAAGTAAAAAATTAAGTACTTAGATCTCCTTGAAATTTTTAAAATATTTTCATTAATTAAACTTTTAGAAAATGTATTAGGTATCTGATAACGTAAATTTTTATTATTTACTTTTACACTAATTATTTTTGCTTTATTTATTGTTTTATATAAAGACCTTTTGACTACTTCAATTTCTGGGAGTTCAGGCATGAGATAATTTATATATTGTGAAAAAAGTTAACATATGATCTATTAATTTAAATGAAAATTGATCACAAAAAAAGCGAAAGATTGGTAAAAAAAGTTTTTCAAGATGTATTTGATAAATATGACCTCATGAATGATATTATGTCTTTAGGAATACATAGGATTTGGAAAAAGGAATTTATTGATATGCTTAATCCTCAAAAAAATAAAAAAATAGTTGATGTTGCGTCAGGTACTGGGGATATAGTGAAAATTTACTTAAATAAAATAAATAATATAGGTGATGTATACTGCGTAGATCAGAATCAGGGAATGCTAGATCTAAACAAAAATAAGTTTAATAAAAATAAGAATATTAAGTGGTTCTGCAATAATGCAGAAAAACTCCCCTTCAAAAATAACTATTTTGATTATTATACTATTAGTTTTGGTATAAGAAATGTTAGCAATATCAAAAATGCTTTAAATGAAGCTTATAGAGTTTTAAAACCAGGTGGAAGATTTTTGTGTTTAGAATTTTCAAAAGTTAAGAACGAAATTTTAAACAAATTTTATAAGGTCTACTCAAATTCAATTCCAAAAATTGGTGAAATTGTAGTAGGTAAGTCTGAACCATATCAATATTTAGTAAATAGTATAGAAAAATTTTATTCTCAGGAAGATTTTTGTACTGAAATTAAAAAACAAAATTTTGCTAATGTTTCATATAGAAATTTAAGTGGCGGAATTGTAGCTATTCACTCAGGTTGGAAAGTTTAAAATGTTTAAAAAATTATTTATTTTATTCAAAATTGGAAGAAAACTTTCAAATTCAGGGGTAATTTCTTCTGTTTACAAAACATATAATGTCCCTGTAGTTATAAAAATTTTATTTTTTATAGTTGGTTTTAATTTTTCAAGTAAATCTCAAATTAGTAATTTATCTTCAGAAAATAACTTATGCAATGCGCTTCAAGATATGGGAACTACTTTTATTAAGTTGGGACAATTTTTGTCTACTAGGCCTGATATAATAGGTGAAAAGACAGCTAGAGAATTAGAAAAACTACAAGACAAACTTCCTGCCTTTAACCTATATGAAGCAAAAAATATATTACAAAAAGAATTGGGTGAAAAAAAATTTTTGCAAATTAAAAATATTTCTGAGTCAGTTGCTGCTGCTTCAATTGCCCAAGTACATTTTGCAAATATTAAACACAACAATGAAACTAAAACAGTTGCTATTAAAATACTAAGACCAGAAATAGAAAAATTTTTTAATGAAGAAATAGACGCACTAATGCTTTTAGCTTATATTGTTCAGAGCCTCATAAAAAAAACAAGAAGACTTAAGCTTGTTGAGGTAGTCCAGCTATTGCGTGAAATAACAAATGTGGAAATGGACTTAAGATATGAAGCTGCTGCAGCTAATGAATTTTATGAAAATACAAAAAATGACATTGGTTTTGAAGTCCCTAAAATATATTGGAATTATACTAGTAAAAAAATATTATGTTTAGATAAAGTGGATGGGGTTTCAATACGCGAAAATGAAAATTTACAATCATTAAATATAAATTTAAAAAAACTTGCAAAAAATATTATACAAAAGTTTCTTAAACACTCTATTAGAGATGGTTTTTTTCATGCCGACATGCATCAAGGAAACATTTTTGTAAACAAAGAAGGATGTATTGTGCCTGTCGATTTTGGTATTATGGGTAGACTGGATTCTAATAATAAAAAATATTTGGCTGAAATACTTTATGGTTTTATAAAAAGAGATTACAAAAAAGTAGCCGAGATACACATGCTTGCCGGTTTAGTTCCCAAAAATGTTTCTATTAACGATTTTGCGCAAGCTTTGCGTTCTATAGGTGAGCCTATTTTTGGTCAATCAGTTAAAAACATATCTGGTAGTAAATTATTAAGTCAACTTTT
>Ga0114997_10002286_pt1 | contig 15519 bp, 17 predicted proteins | sample ArcticOcean_MG_C_2_FD_87045 | JGI IMG/M metagenome (GOLD analysis project Ga0114997, IMG submission 87045) | Marine microbial communities from western Arctic Ocean - ArcticOcean_MG_CB4_136 | ecosystem: Environmental > Aquatic > Marine > Oceanic | place: Arctic Ocean: Canada Basin | collected... | reverse complement strand
TGTCTTTTAATTTTTTAGATTTAATTATAAGTTTAAGGTGAAATTTATTTTTATCAAAAGATTTATGTTTACTATGAAGGTGTGAATTATCAATTAAAATTATATTTTCAGGGTTAATTTTTTTATTTATTTTTTGCTTAATCTGATCAAATAAATTCATTATTTTTCTTTTAAAATCTTAGAACATATAATAGTTATTAACAATGGAAAATATTTGTGAATGGGAAAATTGTAAATATATTGGTGAATTTAAAGCTCCTACAGAAAAAGATAATAGCAAAAAATTTAAATGGTTATGTGAATTGCATATAAAAGAATTTAACAAAAGTTGGAATTACTTTTCTGGAATGTCAGAAAATGAAATAGCAAATTTTTTAAAATCTGATCTGACGTGGCACAGGCCCACGCAAGAGTTTGGCTCTGAAGGTAATTTTTTTAACATTTTATGGAACAATACTTTAAATGATGACTTTAAATTTTTTAAAAATACTGATTCTGACTATACTAGAAGTAAAAAACTCAGTGAAAAAGACAAAGATGCTTTTAAAATTATGGAATTAAAATTCAATGCAGATTGGATCGAAATACAAAAAAAATTTAAAACTCTTGTAAAAAAATTTCATCCTGATAAAAATGCTGGAAGTAAAAAATATGAAGATAAGTTAAAAAAAATAACTTTGGCTTATAGCCACTTAAAAATGATAATAACTAAAAATAAAAGATAATATGAATTTAACAGAACTAACTCCTGATATTAAAATTTCTGTAAACCAAATTTTTGGGATTGATACTGAAATGAAAGTTGATGCTTTTTCAAAAAAGAATGAATATGTTCCTGACATAGACTCAACGTACAAATTTGATAGAGATACGACTTTAGCTTTAATTTCAGGTTTTGCATTTAATAAAAGAGTATTAATTCAAGGATACCACGGGACCGGGAAATCAACTCATGTCGAACAAATCGCCGCAAGATTGAACTGGCCATGTGTAAGAGTAAATCTTGATAGTCATATTAGTAGAATTGACTTAATAGGAAAAGATGCAATTGTTATTAAAGATGGAAAACAAATTACAGAGTTTAAAGAAGGTATACTTCCTTGGTCAATCCAAAACCCAATTGCATTAGTATTTGATGAATATGATGCTGGAAGACCTGATGTTATGTTTGTAATTCAACGAGTTCTTGAAAAAGAAGGAAAATTTACTTTGTTAGATCAAAATAAAGTCCTAAAACAAAATCCATTTTTTAGATTATTTGCAACAACTAACACGATCGGACTGGGTGACACAACTGGACTTTACCAGGGCACTCAACCAATAAATCAAGGTCAAATGGACAGGTGGAATATTGTTACTACATTAAATTATCTTAAATTTGATAAAGAGTTGGAGATTGTTTTGGCTAAAGCTAAAAATTTAAATAGTAAAGAGGGTAAAGAAATTGTTTCTAATATGATTAAAGTTGCAGATCTAACTAGAAAGGGATTTGTTAATGGAGATGTATCAACTGTTATGAGTCCGAGAACTGTTATGCATTGGGCAGAAAACTTAGAAATATTTAAAGATATTGGTTATGCATTTAGAGTTACGTTTTTAAATAAATGTGATGATCTGGAAAAAAATATAATTGCAGAATATTTTCAAAGATGCTTTGGGGAAGATTTACCTGAATCTTCTATAAATATAAAAATATAAAATGAATGAGAATGAAATTTTTAAAGAAAAGTTTAAAACAGCATTATCTTCAGCAATAAAAGTCATATCTGAAAACTTTGACCTTGAAATCAAATTTGGGAATAGTGATTCATCCAAAGGTGACTCATTAATCTTACCTGATATATCAAACCTTAAAAATATACAAGATTTTACCAAGATAAGAGCATTTGCTGATTCTGAAGCACTTAAAATTAAATATAAAAATAAAAAAATTTTCCTTGAAAATGAACCTAAAGGAAATATGGCGAAAGCCTTATATGCAATTGCTGAAAAAATAAGATATGAAAAAATAGGATCAGATAGACTAAAAGGTGTAAAAAAAAATATAACTAAATATTATGAAAATTTATATAAAGACAGAAAAATCGATGAGATAAAAACTGAAGCTGACGTAAATATAACGGAGGCCTTTGAATTATATTTAAGAGAATATTTTTTTAATATTAAACAAAACAACTCTAGTAAAAAAATTCTTAGTTACTGGAAAAAGCTATTTGATAAAAATTTAAAAAACAATCTTGAAAAACTTGGCAATTGCTTAGAAGATCAAAAAGAGTTTAGCGATGTAGTAACTAAGTTAATCCATAATTTGGAATTTGATGATTCAGAAACGCAAAAAAGAGATGAGAAGAATGAAGATACAAAAAATGAAGAATCGCTAGCTGAAGAAAATAATAAAGATGATGATGCTGGTCAAAAAGATGAGCAAAATGAGAATGAATCAGGTCAAGATATTTTAGATACTAATGCAAGCGTATTTAATGATGAAGAAAAATTAGACCAAGATGCCTCTAAAGAAATTATTGCAGACTCGAATTCACAAAGAGCAACACAAAAACAAATGCTTAAAGGAAAATATAAAATTTTTACAAATCAATTTGATGAAATTAAAAATGCAGAGGAATTAGAAAAAAGTGAAGAAATTGTAAGATTAAGAAAAAACTTAGATCAACAATTAACAAATCTTCAAAGCTTAGTTTCTAAACTTGCAAATAAGTTGCAAAGACAATTGTTGGCTAAACAAAATAGAACATGGGAGTTTGACCTTGAAGAAGGAGTTTTAGATTCATCAAAACTCTCAAGGTTAATAATGGATCCATTTAATTCACTGTCTTATAAGATTGAAAAAGAAACTGACTTTAAGGATACAGTTGTAACTCTTCTTATTGACAACTCTGGGTCAATGAGAGGAAGACCAATTTCAGTTGCAGCAATCTGTGCAGATATCCTTTCTAGGACACTCGAAAGATGTTCTGTAAAAGTAGAAATTTTAGGATTTACTACAAAAAATTGGAAAGGTGGAAAAAGTAGAGAAAAATGGAACTTAGTTAACAAGCCAAAAAATCCTGGCAGACTAAACGACCTAAGTCATATAATATATAAATCTGCTGACATTCCTTGGCGACAGTCTAAAAATAATCTTGGTTTAATGCTTAAAGAAGGAATATTGAAAGAGAATATAGATGGTGAAGCTCTTTTGTGGGCATTTAGAAGAATTTCAAAAAGAAATGAAGAAAGAAAAATATTAATGGTTATTTCAGATGGTGCTCCGGTAGACGATTCAACTTTGTCAGTAAACTCTGGTGATTACTTGGAAAAACATCTTAAGCAAACTGTAAAATGGATTGAAGATAATTCTAATGTTGAAATATTAGCTGTCGGAATTGGACATGATGTTACTAGGTATTATAAAAGAGCATTAAAAATTACAGATGTTCAAGAGTTGGGTGATGTTATGATAAATCAATTAACAAAATTATTTTCAGAAAAAAAAAGTAAGTCTATACATTAATATTATAAATCTAAAAATAATTGTTATAGTTTTGTCTTAAATTTGGAAATTCTTTTATTCTGTAAACCAAAATTCTAAAAGGTATTAACATTAGCAAAGATACTAAAAGTTTAACCACGAGATCGCCAAGTGATAGGGTGACCCAATTAATACCAGTTCCATAAAAAGATATTGAAAAAAATATAAAAGTATCAATTGCAGAAGAAATTATTGAAGATATCAAAGGAGCAACATACCAAACTTTTTTTCTTAGTTTATCAAAAATATTAACATCTATTAACTGAGCTACCAAAAAAGCTGTTCCAGAACCAAATGCAATCCTAATAGATATTAATTCAGAAAAATTAGTTGAGAAGTAAAATGATAAAAATACTCCAATGAAAAACCCTATATAAACTATTTTTCTTGCAACTTCTTTTCCATATTGTCTATTTGATAAGTCGGTTATTAAAAAAGCTACAGGATAACTAAAAGCCCCATATGTTATTATCTCTTCTAGATTAAAATAATTTACCGGGAATTGAACTAAATAGTTTGATAAAACCACTACAAAACCCATTGATATTGATAAAATATAAAAAAACTTATTCCTTATTTTTACCATTCAAATTTATGCTTTAGCTAATATTTTTTTTTTAAATTTCTTTACTTTTGCAGATAACTTAAAAGACTTAACGGTTTTTAGGTAGAAATCTAGTCCACCTTTATAATCTACAGATCTTAAAGCTGCATTACTCACTTTCAGTCTCACATTTCTTTTTAAAATTTCGCTTTTAAATGTCACGTTTTTCAAATTTGGGAAAAATTTTCTTTTTGATTTATTGTTTGCATGACTCACTTTATGACCTTTCATAGGAGACTTGCCGGTAAGTTCACATTTTTTTGACATAATAAATTTCCCTAGGAGTGTATAGATGTAGCGGGAAATGGAATCAAGACAATATATTAAATATTGACAACTTTACTGTCGAGTAATAGTTATATTTCGAGAGTTTTATTAAGATCTTTAAGCAAATTGTTCTATAAATAACTCAATAATATTAATGAATACAACGTTATATATATCTTTCTTAGCTGGATTAATTAGTTTTTTATCACCTTGTGTTCTTCCTTTAATACCTGGATATATTTCCTATATATCTGGAACATCATTTGAAAAATTACCTAAAAAGAAAAGAAACTCTATAGTAATTAGAACAATTTTTTTTACATTTGGGTTTTCTTTTGTTTTTATAACTTTGGGATTAACTGCTTCATTTATTGGGAAATTTTTTTTAAGTAACTCTGAACTTTTTAGAATTGTTGCAGGGTTAATTATAATTCTTTTTTCTCTTCAATTAATCGGAATTATCAATTTTAAATTTATGAACAAAGATATAAGAGTTTATACTGATCAGTATAGTCACAACTTGGCGTTTCCTTTTATTGTGGGTTCTGCTTTTGGTTTTGGGTGGACTCCCTGTATAGGACCAATTCTTGGATCAATTTTGGCTTTGGCTTCAGTGGAAGAAAACATCTCTAGAGCTATGCTGCTTTTAATATTTTACTCATTAGGTTTAGCAATACCATTTATCATTTCTGGAGTTTTAATTGATAAGTTTTTATTATTTTCAAAGAATTTTCGAAAACATATAGCAGTAGTAACAAAAGTTGGTGGAGTTATATTGTTATTAACTGGGATGGCAATTTTTACAGGACAGTTGCAAATTCTTGGATATTATATATTGGAATTTTTTCCAGTCTTAGGTAATATTGGTTAATTATATGCCTGTACCAATCGCATCTTTTATATTATTTATGCCTTCTGCTTTTAGAATTTGAATTAATTCTTTTTTAATTTTTTTTACAACCATCGGTCCTTCATAAATTAGTCCAGTATAAAGCTGCAATAAGGAAGCTCCAGCAATAATTTTTTCATACGCTGATTTCCCAGAACTAATACCACCAACACCAATAATTGGAATTTGCCCGTTAATTTTCGAGTAAAATTTTTTAATCATCTCTGTTGAAATTTTTTGTAACGGCTCTCCTGAAAGTCCACCATTCTCATTTTTGATTTTACTGTTTAAATTTTCTCTATTAGCATTTGTTGTGTTTGTAAGTATTATTCCTGAAATATTATTTTTCATTACTATATCTGTAATATCTGAAACATTTTCATCTTTAATATCTGGGGAAATTTTTAAAAACAGTGGAATAGATGTTTTCTTTTCTTTTTTTATTTTATTAAAAGTTTTTAAAAGGTCTTCCAGTTTTTCATATTCATGAAAATTTCTTAATTTTGTAGTATTGGGTGATGAAATATTAATTGTAATATAGTCGGCAATCTCAAAAAAGCTTTTTAACCCTTTGCAAAAATCATCTTTTTGATCATTTGTTTCTTTATTTGGCCCAATATTTATTCCTAATATGCCATTACTTTTTTCAAATTTAATTCTATTTTTTATTATTTCAATCCCATCATTATTAAATCCCAATCTATTAATTAATGCTCTATCTTCTTCTAGTCGAAATATTCTTGGTTTAGCATTTCCGAATTGTTTTAGGGGTGTAACTGTGCCCACCTCTACAAATCCAAATCCTAGTTTTAGTAATGAATTGTAAGCTTCTGCACTCTTGTCAAAACCAGCTGCTAGGCCTATTGGATTTAAAAATTTTTTTCCTAACAATTCAATATTCAACATTTCCTCATCCTCAACTTCAAATATTTTCTTGGGAAGATAATTAAACTTAAGTGATTTAATAGCTATATCGTGAGCTACTTCTGGGTCTAAATTAAATAAAAAAGGTCGTAAAATAGAAAACATTATTTAATATATTTATTTATCAATTCAATAGTTTCTTTAATGCCAAAAAAAGTTATAAAAAATCCCATTCTTGGCCCATCCTGGGCACCAAAAATTATTTCATAGATAGCTTTAAACCATTCTCTTAAATTTTCTTCATATCCATTATCTTTCCCTACAGAGTAAACAATTGTTTGTATAGCTTCAGGATCTATTTGATCCTTACAATCATTCAATCTATTGACCAAGTCTTGTAGTGCTTTCTTTTCTTTTTCATTTGGTTTTCTATATTTTTTATTTGGTTGAACTACATCTTTAAAATATCTTAGTGCATACTCTGTAAGTTTGTTTAGAATTGGGTAGTCAGAAATATTAATATCTTTTTTATACCTTTTAATAAATTTCCATAAGACTTCCTTATCTGTTGCATTGCTTGTTCCAACCAGGTTTAGTAAAACTGAAAAAGGCATAATTGATTTTTCTGCAGGTGGTTTTCCATTATGGATATGCCAAACAGGATTAAGTAATTTATTTTTAGCATCTTGCTCGCTAAATTTTGTTATACAAGCTAAATATTCATCTACAGCTTTTGGAACAACATCTGCGTATAATTTTTTTGCTCTTTTTGGATTTTGATACATATATAAAGATAAACTTTCTGGCGAGGCATACTTTAACCATTGTTCAATGGTTATTCCATTACCCTTAGATTTTGAAATTTTTTCACCCTTTTCATCTAAAAATAATTCATAAGCAAAACCGTTAGGTGGTTTTTTTCCTAATGTCTTGCAAATTTTACTTGATAATATGGCGCTTTCAATTAAATCCTTTCCGTACATTTCGTAGTCTACATCGAGGGCATACCACCTCATAGCCCAATCAACTTTCCATTGTAATTTACATTTTCCATTTGTAATTTCAATTTCAATTTTTTTACCCTCATTTTGATAAATAATTTTTCCCTCTTTCTTTTTTATTTCAACTACTGGTACTTCTAAAACTTTACCGCTTGTATTGCATATTGGTAAAAAAGGACTATAAGTTTTTTGTCTTTCTTTACCTAGCGTTGGCAATATAATTTCCATTATCTTTTCATAATTTTCCAAAACTAAAATGAGAGTTTCATTAAATGTGCCTTTTTTATAAGTATCTGTTGAGCTTATAAATTTATAACTAAAATTAAATTCATTCAAAAAACTTTTTAGCATTTCGTTATTATGTTCACCAAAACTTTTAAATTTATTAAATGGATCAGGTACGCTTGTAAGTGGTTTGTGTAAGTTTTTTTTTAATATTTCTTTATTTGGAATATTTTCAGGAATCTTTCTTAATCCATCCATATCATCTGAAAATGTTATAATTTCTGTTGGTATATCAATAATTTGTCTAATAGCATTAACCAACATTGTTGTTCTTGCTACTTCTGCAAAAGTTCCAATGTGTGGTAAACCACTAGGACCGTAACCAGTCTGTAAAGTGATTTTTCCTTTTTTTTCAAAAATTTTTTGTCTTTCTTTAACTAATTTTCTAGCCTCAACAAAAGGCCAAGATCCAGAAGCTTGTATTATTGATTTATCAATCACAATATAAAAAATTTATTGAATTTCATAAGTAAAATATAGATATAATAAGGTCTTATTATGTTGAATTTAAAATATTTTTAAATAACCTCCAACTTCGAAAATGATTAATAATAATAAAACCGTTTTTTTTGCAATTGGCACACTTCTAATAATATTAGGAGTGTTCATGCTTATACCATTTTTTATTCAATTTATATATAACGAGAAAAGCAATACATTTCTATCATCAGCATTTATTACAGTATTTATCGGAATACTACTTGTTCTTACAAACCTAGAAGAGAATAGAAAGCTAAATTTGCAACAGGCTTTTCTATTAACAACATTATCTTGGCTAAGCATTGCTGTATTTGGATCCTTGCCGTTTTTGATATCTAATCTTGATTTAACAATAACCGATGCTTTTTTTGAAAGTATGTCAGGAATAACAACTACAGGTTCAACTATTATTATTGACCTTGATAATACTTCGAAAAGTATTCTCATTTGGAGGTCTATATTACAATGGCTCGGAGGGATTGGTGTAATCGTCATGGCAATTACCATTCTTCCATTATTAAATATTGGTGGAATGCAATTATTTAAAATGGAAGGAGCAGACACAACCGAAAAAATTCTTCCAAAAACTAGAGAGATAACTCTTATAATCTTTATGATTTATCTTGTTTTAACTCTTGCCTGTGGAATTGCTTATTGGATCTTTGGAATGAATATTTTTGATAGTGTTGCGCATGCAATGACTACAATTGCAACAGGAGGCTTTTCAACTTATAGCGATTCAATTGGACATTTTAAAAATCCAAAAATTGAAGTTGTTTCAATAATTTTTATTATATTGGGAAGCTTACCTTTTATTGCCTACATAAAATTTGTAAAAGGAGATAAAAAAATTTTTTTTAAAGATGTGCAAATTAGAGGATTAATTTATATTTTCATTTTTTCCATATTATTAATGTTTTTATATTTAATAATTGATAAACCTAATTATAGCTTATTAGAAAATTTAAGAATTTCCACATTTAATGTGGTGTCAATCTTATCAGGAACTGGGTACGTAACAGATGACTTCAGTCTATGGGGAAAGTTTCCTTTAATTTTTTTCCTTTTTTTAATGTTTATTGGTGGATGTGCTGGATCAACGACATGTGGAATTAAAATTTTTAGGATTCAATTGCTTTGGCTCTTTATTTTAAATCAAATTAAAAAATTAGTTTTTCCTCACGGAGTATTTCCAATAAAATATAATAACGAAAAAATTAGTAACCCATTTATTTACTCTGTTATAACTTTCGTTTTTCTTTATTTTTTTATTTTTTTTATTTTAGCTGCTTTGTTATCTCTGGATGGTTTAGATTTTGTTTCGGCTATTTCAGGATCTGCAACAGCTATATCAAATGTTGGTCCTGGACTTGGAAATCTAATTGGACCCAATGGAAATTTTAGTGATTTACCTAATCTCTCGAAATTAAGTTTGTCTTTCGGTATGTTGCTTGGTAGACTTGAGTTGTTTGCAGTTTTAGTTTTATTTTTTCCATCATTTTGGAAAAATTGATATTTTTAATCGAGTTATGGAAATAGAAAAAAAACAAACCCTATCAGAATCCTTTTCTATATATTTTGAAAAAAGAATGATCCGTATTCTTTTGTTGGGAGTTATAAGTGGTTTTCCTTGGGTTCTTATTGGTAGCAGTTTGTCGTTATGGCTTAAAGAAGATGGACTTAGCAGATCAACTATTGGATGGGCAGGCTTAATATTTGGTGTTTACGCATTTAATTATCTTTGGGCTCCTTTAATCGACAGAATTCAAATTCCTTGGTTAACAAATAAAATAGGACATAGGCGGGGATGGATTGTAAGTATGCAATTTATTATTTTAATAAGTTTAATTTGCTGGAGCTTTATTAATCCTACTGCGAACCTTTGGTTGGTGATTGCTATTGGGTTAGTAATTGCAATAGCTTCTGCTACTCAAGATATAACAGTGGATGCGCTTAGAATTGAACAAATTGGAGAATCTGAAGGAAAATTAATGCAAGCTGGCGCAGCAATGGCAGTTGTTGGGTGGTGGACTGGGTATAAGCTGGGTGGTGTTATTGCATTAAATTCTGCTGAATTCTTTCAGCAATCGGGATTTGAAAATTACTGGCAAATTACTTTTTTAGTTCTTGGGACAATTATAATTGCTTGTAACATTGGTTTAATGTTTATTCATGAAACCCTTCCAATTGAAAGACAGAAATTACAAAAAGAAACTGACATGATGATAGAAGAAAAGCTGGGTTCTTCTAATATAATAAAAAAATTTATAGCTTTAATTACAGGAACGATTGGAGGTCCAATAATAAGTTTTTTTAAACGCAATGGTTTTAAAATTGCTATCGGGATTCTTGGATTTATTTTCCTTTTTAAAATTGGTGAAGCTTTTCTCGGTCGCATGTCAATTATATTCTACAAAGAAATGGGTTTTTCAAAATCTGAAATAGCGCTTTATTCAAAAGGTTTGGGATGGATTACTACAGTAGTATTTACTTTATTGGGAGGTCTTTTTGCGATTCGATCAGGTGTAGTGAAAGCAATGTTTATTTCTGGAATATTAATGGCATCAACAAATATATTATTCTCAGTCCTTGCTTGGTCGGATAAGTCTGAGTGGTTATTTGCAATAGCCGTAATTTTTGATGATATGGCAGCAGCATTTGCTACAGTTGCATTTGTTGCGTTTATATCTCTGTTAGTAGATAGAACTTACACCGCAACACAATATGCGTTATTAGCCTCAATAGGGACAGCTGGCCGGACGATGTTAGCTTCTTCATCTGGCTCATTGGTTGATTATTTAAATGGTGATTGGGGAATATTTTTTGTAATTACTGCATTAATGGTGATTCCTTCACTAATTTTACTTTGGTTTATTCGTGATAAGTTAAAACTTCTGTGAGAATAAATTCACCAATCATAAACGTACATAAAAAAGATAATTTAAAATCTGAAGTTGTAACACAACTTTTGTATGGCGATACTTTTTCAAAAATAAAGAAGATAAATTCATGGATAAAAATAAAAAATAGAAGAGATAAATATAAAGGCTATATTAAAAATAATAATTTTTTAAATAAAATAAGTAATAGTCATAAAGTTTCTAATCTTTATGCTAACCTTTATTCTAAGCCAAAAAATAAATATAAAATTAAAAAAAAACTTAGTTTCGGATCAAGAATTAAAATAATAGAAAGTGAAAAAAGTTTTTGTAAGTTTGATAATTTGTGGATTAAAAAAAAGGATATAGATGATGTTAACAATAGAACAAAAGATTTGTTTAAAAATATTGAAAAGTTTATAAATGTAAAATATAAATGGGGTGGAAAAAGCTTTTCAGGCATTGATTGTTCAGCTCTTGTTCAATTAATGCTTAATTACAATAATAAATTTTGCCCGAGAGACACTAAAGATCAAATAAAATATTTTAAAAAAAAAGTAATATTGAAAAATATTAAAAAAAATAATTTGATTTTTTGGAGAGGCCATGTAGCTATTGCTTTGTCGAATAAAAAACTTATTCATGCTTATGGACCGCTGAAAAAAGTTGTTGTTGGTTCAATTAAAAAAACTGTAGATAAAATTTATCAAACAGCAAACTTAAAAATTATAGCGATCAGAAAAATTAGCTGATTTTTTATAGCTTAAAAAATTTGCTGTTTAATTATTGATTTAATTATTGAGTAAAATACCAATATACTAAACCTGCTCCTACTAAATATATCATTTGATCTCCTTATTAATATTAATTTACGAATCAGCCAATAGTCTATAATTATATTTTGCTAATTGAAAACAATTTATGGTTGATCTTTAATCTCAAATAATAAAAAATAACCTTTTTAAAAAATGATAAAAATCTTCTTACAGCTAGCTCTTTTCTTAGTTTATTTGAGCTCCTCTTTTGCAAGTGAAAAACTACCAAAGTGTGAAGGTAGCTTACAAGTATGGACTAATTGCCATGGGAAAAGAACATATTTGAATGGGCAAACATATGATGGCTCATGGGAAGATGGATTTAAACACGGAAAAGGAATTCTTGATTATGGTGATGGAAGAATTTGGAATGGAGACTTTATAATTGGAGACCCAAGAGGCACAGGTACTATGAGTTATAGTGATGGAAGAATTTATGTTGGACAAATAAAGTTTGGAATTAGAGAGGGGACAGGAACAATGACTTGGCCTCATGGAACTTCATACACAGGAGAATGGGAAAAAAATAAATATAATGGAGAAGGAATTGCTAAATGGCCAGATGGCGATTCATATGACGGTGATTGGAAAGAAGGTTTATTTGATGGTAAAGGAACTTACTATCATGCAACTGGAGAAAAATTTACAGGATATTTTAAAAATGGTCGCAAACATGGTGGGGGAATTTATTATTATCTTGAAGGAAGAGTAGAAAAAGGTATCTGGCAGTATGACGAACTTATCAAAAAAGATTGAAGTTTATTGAGTTCCACGATTAAGAATAATTATGATTCTGTCGTGAAACTCTAATTTAAAACTAGATTGGCTATTGTGAAAAATAAATCGTTGCGCCAATTAATATTGCTACTATTGCTATTGTCATATTATATCTCCGTTGAAGTTATACTAATTGATAGGATCCTAACATTAATTTAAAAATTTGCAAATCTAAAAATTTGTAAAATAAGTTTATAATAATTGTTTTTAAAAACTAAATTACTGTTGTGACCAATAAATCGTTGCTGTAATTAATATTGTTAATAGAAGTGTTCCCATTTTATATCTCCGTTAAGGTTAAACTAATTGGGAGGATCCTAACATTAATTTAAAAATTTACAAATCAAAAAATTTGTAAAATAAACTTATAATCATTCCCTGTTATCAGTATTTTATAGACTTTTTTAACCTTTTTTAATGTTAAGTGGGAATAAAGATGAGGGAAAAATACATTATTTTCCTTTTTTTCCCAGACTAATTCTTTAAATTTTGCAGCACTTACTTTTAATAAAAATAAATTTTTTTTATTATTATAATGTTTTTTTAAAGTTAACTTAACCTGGCTCCTTTTTGAAAAGTGAATATAACCATCTAACTTATCTTTTTTAGTTCCATAAAATATATGTTTTTTTTTAAAATTTATTAACTCTTGAGAGCTGCAAATTTTATATATAAATTTTACCACTTATTTTAAAAAAATATTTTTTAATTTTTGTATGATGTCAATTTACTTTACCTAATAAGTTAACAATTATTACACCCGTAATAATTAAACATAAGCCAATTATTGTATAAAGATTGGGTAGTTGATTAAACTTAACAACACCAATAATTGCTGTAGCAATAATAGTTAATCCAGCAAAAAAAGCATACGTAGCTCCGATGGGTATTGACTTCATAACATTGGATAAAGCATACATACAAATAATAATTGTAATTGTGCTAAAAATAGAAGGTATTAATTGCGTAAAGCCTTCAGAACTTTTTGCAAAACTATTGGATGCAGTTCCTGATATAACTGCTAATACTAAGAATATGTAGGGAGTAATAGTTTTCATTATTTTTATTATCTCTTGCGGTATTACTTACAAATACTACGTTTGAATGCAACCAATTAAATAATAATATTTCACAGCGTTACAAATAGTAGTAAGATTTAGGCATGAAAAAGTTTTTAAGAAGCATAGTTCTAAATTCGCGACTATTTCGGTCATTGAGGCAAGTTTAAATGTCTTCTAAAAAAGCAATGAAAAAAATGCAAAAGCTGACTTTTCAAACACACAAATATAACCTTAAAAATAGTAAATTTATTCCTAAAACAAATAAAATTTTTAATAAGCAGAAAAAATAAAATTAATGAGTATGATCAGAAGAAAATTTTTAGAATTATTTGGATTATCATGTTTATCAGTTATTCTGTTGCCTTATAATTTATTATATTCTGCAACAAAAAAGATTATTAACCCAGATCTTACAGCAGAGCAAAAAAGAATCATGCTCGACGAGGCTACTGAAAAACCATTCTCTAGTCCTTTAAACAACGAAAAAAGAAAAGGTTTTTTTCATTGCGCTAATTGTGGTGCAAAACTTTTTGCTTCAAATGCAAAATTTGACAGTGGAACAGGTTGGCCTTCTTTTACTGAGTCATTGCCTGGTGCTTTCAAAACCAAAATTGACTATTCATTTGGAATGAAAAGGGTGGAGTATCATTGTGCAAATTGTGGCGTGCATCATGGCCATGTTTTTGATGATGGGTCAACGTCGACTCAAAAAAGATTTTGTAGTAATGGACTGTGTTTAATTTTTAAACCGGATAATTAATATGGCTCGGCAATAACTGAGAGAGTAAGATTCGAATCCACAATATGACTGCTCGTATACATACTTTCCAAGCGTAAACCATGGGTTTTGTGCGTGCTCAACTCTAATTTCTAAGTGAATAGTGCAATTCTGTAGTGCTGACTTAATATAAATTTTTTGCTAGAATATGATGAAATGAAAAAGAAAAACAGTATCAAAAAAGAAATAAAAAAAATTAAGAAACCAAAAGTTTTAGATTTTAAGAAAAAGAACAATCAAAACGAAGTTGACCTTTGGGCTGAAATACGCACAAATGTTAAACCTCTTGTTAAAGCATATCATAAATTCAGTGAGAAGCGGAAAATTGCAAAGCAAAAAGAAGAATTAAAAAAACTAAAAGAAGAAGAGCAGCAACGGCTTAGGGAAGAAGAGTCACTAAGAATCCAAGTAGAAGAAGAAAAAAGACTTGTAAAAGAAAAGAAAGCAAAAGAAGAAAAACAAAGAAAATTAAAATTACAAGAAGAACAAAAATTAGAAGATAAAAGAATAATAGATGAACGGGATGAGCGTATAAGACAAGAACAAATTTATAGGGAAAGATTAATAAAAGGTGATGAAGAAAGAATAAAATTACTTGCTAGAGTTAATGAATCAAGAGAAGAAGAAAAAAAATTAAGAGAGGAAAGAAATTTAGAAATAAAGAATAAATTTGTTGAGGAACAAGATCCGAAAGGTAAAGAACAAAAATTAAAAGAACAAGAACAAAAATTAAAAGAACAAGAGCAAAGATTAAAAGAACAAGAGCAAAGATTAAATGAGAAAGAACAAATATTAAAAGAAGAAAAAGAAGAGCAAATATTAAAAAAAGAAATAGTATTTAAAAAAGAAATAGAAGAACAAATATTAAAAAAAGAAAAAGAAGAACAAATATTAAAAGAGGAAAAGAAAATAAATTTGAAAAGATTAAGCGAGTCGGAGGATGATCAAAAAAGAAAAAAATTAAATGGAACAGTACTATGGTTTAACGACGATAAAGGTTATGGTTTTATTAAAAGAGAAGATAAAGAAAAAGATATATTTGTTCACTTTTCAGCTGTACAAAATTCTGGTCTAGAATATTTGAAAAAAGATGAACAATTAACGTTTGAAGTTGAAAATAGCGAAAAAGGCCTTTCAGCAGTTAATTTACAAAAAACACTTGATGAATTATCTCACTCCCATCTAAAAATAGTGAAATAAAGTTTAATATTAAATACAATTAAAACAGCAGACACCATTGAAGAAAAGAACTATCAATGTGTAAAATATTAAACTTCCACATTTTCCGTA
>Ga0114997_10002285_pt1 | contig 15521 bp, 6 predicted proteins | sample ArcticOcean_MG_C_2_FD_87045 | JGI IMG/M metagenome (GOLD analysis project Ga0114997, IMG submission 87045) | Marine microbial communities from western Arctic Ocean - ArcticOcean_MG_CB4_136 | ecosystem: Environmental > Aquatic > Marine > Oceanic | place: Arctic Ocean: Canada Basin | collected... | reverse complement strand
GAGATCATCTCGCGAGAGAGATTTGATAGAGTGGTATTCAGTGAAAGATATGTCGTCGATATCGACTTTGGAAGTAGCGTGGAAGCATTATTACTGGGGTGAGTATGAGAAACATTTGGATACATTTTTGGACGAACCACATTTCTGCGAAAACGTTGCTAAAACGAATAAACTCGAGTTGCTCAAGTGGGCGCGAGAGTAGAAAAAGTGTAAGTGGGATGAATGGACGATTGATGCGGCCGCAGAACAAGGTAATCTGGAAATGCTAAAGTATTACGTTGCAAATGAGTGTCCTATCGATAAGTTTGTGTGTGCACGTGCTGCCTTAAACGGTCATCTCGAGTGCCTCAAATACTTACACGAAGAAGTAAAAGCGCGTTGGGATTTTAGGACTGCCGCTTGGGCGGCTAAATATGGTCATCTCCACATACTCGAATATCTTGTTGAGCGTAAATTTGATAAATATAGCGAATATGTGTGTGCGCATGCGGCCCAGTACGGCCACTTGGACTGTTTGAAGTACTTGCACGAAACCGCCAAAGCGCCTTGGGACCCTGGGTCCGTATACCACGCACACAAGAACAACCACATCGAATGTTTACAATACCTCCTCGACAATAACTGTCCTCTCCCACCTGGTTGGCGATACGAAGATGGAGAGTTGCACGTGCCAGAATCAGAAACAGAATCAGAAACAGAATCAGAATAATTACACACGTCCTAAAGCCGCTGCACCCTTGTATACTAAAGAGAGAAAGAGAGAGACACACAAAACACTCTACAAACGAAAAAATTCACCTAAGGGGGAACGAGAAAAAATATTCCCTATTACCAATTCCTCCTCACTTTCATTTGTTGCGGTACGCACATGTTGTGGTGATTTTTTTTTGTATTACGCGCAACAACAAATATATCGTCTCTCTCGCTCTCTCACGTGTTGTTTTAGCGCGCTTTTATTCTTGCACACGTTCTTTCTTTCTCTCTTCTCTCTCCAAAAAAGAGTTTGGTCTTTCTTTAATTTTCTGTGTTCAGATTGGAAATTTTCAATGAGAGAATATAATTGAGAGACAATTGTGTGTGATGTTTCCCCGCGCGCTTTCGTGAAAAGCTTTCTTTTTCCGCGCCTCTTTTGTCCACTTCTTCGAGAGAGAGAGACGCTTTTCGGCGCGCGCGTGCGGAGGATGAGGATGGTGATTCATTATTAGAGACTGACCATCTCTCTAAAAATATAGATACAAATTATTTACACACGCAAGCATAAAAAAAAATGATGGCAGAATACACCAAACTACAAAAAGTTTTACTCTTGAAAGCGGCGTTGTGCGCTTTCTATCTCACCGCGTTCTTCGGGGACCGAATTGGAATGCCGTCGTTCTCTGAGAAGTTTTTTGGTCAGAAAAATAACGCCATGCGAAAATCTGCGAGCGATTGGGCAGGTCTCGCTTTGTTTATCATGACGCTCGACATGCTCTACGCGGCGTTGAAATGTAGCAAAGCCGTGCAACAAAGAGTTTGCAACGGTCAAATCATGCATAACATGTTGATGTTGGCCGTGCACGCGTGCTTCTCCTCCCAAAAATTCGGCGGTAAGCTTGTTCACAAGGAACACGTCATGGGCGGATTCTTAACGCTCGCGTTAACATTTGTGATGAGCGCGGGGTTGGCAGGCGGCATGGAACCTGCGAAAAGACACTTCTTAAAAGGTTGCAAAGGATTGACTCACGGATGCTTAATCATATACTGGGCGTGTTTCTTCTTCTACATCACGACCTTTCAATTGGGCGATTTCCCATCGCAGAACTACATCGCCTGCCAAGGCAGAGGATTCTGCCGAGCTAAAGACTCCGTCTTTTACGACATCAACGTGTTCACCTCGAGCATGTGGTTCATGGTCAATATGATGACCTACTTCATGTTAATGTCCGGCTCGGATCAAGAACAAAAATCCTTCGCTCTCTACCGCATGGCGACCGTCGCCTTGTTGCAAATCCCGCTCATGATGAGCGAAAAAGCCATGACGGTGCCGAAAGAATACACGAGCGGCGTCGTCGCCATGTCCATCTGTTTCACCGCGTTGGCGTGCGCGGCGTTTTCCGATAAGATCAAGCCAAAGAAGGCGTAAAATTAATCACACAACACACATATAAAAAAAAGATGTTTTAATACGATATATAATACGTTTATGTTTAAAAATTCGGTCGCGTTTTTCGTCTCGTGGATGCACATTTTGTGCTGCAGTACATTTAATTTTGGTTTTCTTCATTAAATTTTTCTCCCAAACACGTTTTGGCATCAAGAAAATGACGACGAGGAAAAGAAAACCAAACGACCCATCTCCTCTCCTCGAGGCACTGCTCACCTCTTTATCTCTGGCTAAGAAACGCTTACCGGCGTCCTCGTCGACGTCTGATGCTTTACGCGCGCTCTTGTCAAACGGCGACGATAACGAGGATACTACTATGAACAGAAAAAGTGTATCGGAGCAAAATGCGCTCTCTGCCGCCGCCGAGATGCTGCTCAGCTCTGACGCGAAAGAGAGCATCGTCTTGGCCTCGTGTTTGCGCGGAGTGATTTTGCACGTGCTTGCGAGAGCCGTGGAAGTTATGAACGATGCAAACGACGCGCGATTTACGAGCGATGCGGAGAAGAGAGAGCGAGGGATGTGCGCGTTGATATCGGTGGCGAAATTGCTGCCGCACTGCCGGCAGTTGATATCGGAGAGAGTTTTAGCGAGGGAGAAGCATCCGGTGTTTTCGAGAGTAGCTGCAGAAACCGCGAGGACGATGATGAAAAAGACGACGACGAGTAACACGAAGAAAAAGAAGAGCAAAAGCAAGGAGGATTTATTCGCGCATCTCCGGATGGTTTTGAGGAGTTCAATGGATATCGCCGAGTGCTTTGGGTGTAAGAAAGGAGCGATTTCTGGCGCCTCCTGGGATTGGAGCCAATGTGGGATATTTTTGACGCACGAAGACGCTCACGTTCGATGGATTGCGTGTGGAATAGTTTGCGAAGCTTTGGGTTTGAGCGACGATGCGGTGCACGCGGCAAGAAAGAAGACTTCAAGTGACGAAGACGAAGTGACACTGGCACAGTTCCAACGAGAGTGGGAGGAACGCCAAACGGCGTTTCGGATTGAACGCGCGTCGTTTTTGCTACCCAGAGTTTGCGAAAAAGAACAGAATGAACATGATAGCAGTTTCAATGTAGAAGGAAGCCATACTCTAGAGTGCACAGAGCTAGAAGACGAGAGTGAAAGAGTACGAGAAGAGGGCATACCGGCGGCGCCCGGATACGAACGCTTAGGCGCCATCGAAGTACGCACACAACGTGATGATGATGATGATGATGATGATGATGATGATGATGGAGGAAATGACAACATGGCTTCCACAACTGGTAAGATGAACAATAACAAGAAGAAAGTTAGCAGAATCGCGACAGATTTTGTTTTAGTACCGTCTGCAGAACGTAACTTGGTTGCCGTCGCGTACGCCTTGTGTCAAAATAGGCCCGTTTTACTCGAAGGACCGGCTGGGTGCGGCAAATCAGCGACGCTTCGCGAAGCTGCCCGAAGATTCGGACGATCTTACGAAGATAACGACGTCGTTGTCTTACACTTCGATGCTCACACAGATTCAAAATCGCTCCTTGGAGCGTACGTGTGCGGAGCAAGTCCGGGAGAATTCGAATGGCAACCCGGGTCGCTCACGAGAGCTGTAAGATCTGGGAAATGGGTTTTGATTGAAGACGTAGACGTCGCTCCATTCGAAGTTCTCTCGGCTTTAATTCCTCTGTTGGAAGAACGTAAGCTATACATTGCCGGTAGAGGTGAAACTGTAGTAGCACATCCCCAATTTCAGCTGTTTGGATCTGCCACGGTGGGCGGGTCCAAAGTTTCCAATCGCGAGAATGATCCGTTGAGCGGTTTATGGACTCGTGTTAGCGTAGAACAACCAAGCGGCGAGGAGCCTGGCAGAATACTCGCGGAAATATATCCGCAATTCGGCGATGTCGACGTAAAGAGACGCATGCTTAAGACGATGAGAGTCGCGCAGACTCTGGTGGGCCGAGGCGGAGGCCATGTGACGCGGTTAGCCGGTTTAGGCGACGAACGATTTGATAACAACAACGCGAACGCCGACGATGACAAATACGTGATGATGATGGATGTCGAGAACGTTCACACGGACGATACGAACGAATTAGACATAGCAGCGGAGGATGCGGAAAAGATGACATCTCTGGAAGATTTAGCGTCCAGCGAAGCCGCGTCGTCGTCTCGAGCCTCTGTGGGTAGGACATACACTCTTCGAGATTTACTCCGTTGGGCAAAAAGAGCTACCGCTTTGCGTAAAGCGGAACTCAAGCTCATGAAGAAAGGTAAAGCGCCTCCTCCACAAACTCGCCAGGCGATGTATGACGAAGCGGCTGATGTTTTATTAGGCGCTTTGCCTCCCGGTATCGGACGAAGAAAAGCTTTACAAGCGGTTGCTGAAATTTGGGGATTAAATCCTGAAGAGACTGCGAATACGACAGATTTACTTCGTAAACCGAATGTTTTGTCGTCAGAAGATAGCGTGCGCGTTGGACGCACCATGTTACCTTGCGAAGAAAACGAGGATACGGTGGGCAGTTTTCGGAATTTTGCAAAAACGGGCCACGCGCTGAGAATGCTCGAGAGAGTTTCGTGCGCGGTTTCAGTGAACGAACCCGCTCTTCTCGTAGGAGAAACTGGTACTGGTAAAACTGCCCTGGTTCAAGAGCTTGCGCGTTTAACTGGTGCGCCACTGACGGTTGTGAATCTTTCCAATCAATCAGAGTCAAGTGATTTTCTTGGAGGATTCCGACCAGCCGGTGCGCGACATTTGTGTTTGCCGTTACTGAAACGGTTCCTTGAGTTGTTTGGAGAAACTTTCCCGAGTCGATCTAACGCTGAATTTCTAGGAAGAGTATCTAAATTTGCAGAAAAAAGAAAATGGATACACTTGTTGAAGGCGTTCCGTGCCGGCGTGGATCGCGTGGGGTCCGTCGTCGATAAAGATGACGAAGATGAGATGCTTGATTCTACTGAAGACGGAGAAGAACTCCCCACCAATGACGATGACATGAAGGAAGCGACACCTGCAGTTGCCGCGCCTACAACACGGGCAACGCGTTCACAAACTACTGGCAAGAAGGGTAAAAATGAAAAAGTATGTACCTCGTCAGTTGCCGATACCAGTAACAAGCGGCAAAAGACAAGCGCTGCTATGAAGAAGAAAACGGGAAGCACAAATAAAAAGGAAGCTGCAAAAAAGCCTGCATTCACGATTTCAGACGATCTCGTCGAATCTTGGCAATCGTTTGATCGGGATTTAGTCGTAGACGAACGAGCGATTGGGGACGTGGCCTCGTCCTCTGGGGATGGACCTATTTTTGCCTTTGTAGAAGGTGCTTTAGTCACAGCACTACGCGAAGGTCACTGGATTCTTCTCGATGAAATCAATTTAGCACCTGCAGAAACACTCGAAAGACTGAATGGCGTGTTAGAGTCGCGTAAAGGCTCCGTTGTTCTTTCCGAGCGCGGGGATGCGACTCCAGTGTATCGTCACCCACGGTTTCGTCTGTTCGCGGCTATGAATCCGGCGACTGATGTTGGTAAACGCGACTTACCCCCCGCTTTGAAACATCGCTTTGCGGAGGTGTATTGCGGAGAAACGGAATCCAGAGAAGATTTGCAGCTCTTGGTTCGTGGATATCTAAGAGATGTTCCGAGTGGGGTAATAGCCCCAATCGTTGACTTCTACGTTGAAGCGAAACGAGCGGCGCACACGATTCTCTTAGACTCGGCGGATCAAAAGCCTCGATATTCACTTAGAACCCTGGCGCGAGCTTTAGAGTACGTTTCTGCGGCGAGTCCGTTATATGGCGTCCAAAGAGCGATGATGGATGGTTTCTCGATGTCATTCCTGACGCTTTTAAAAAAGGAAGGTCAAGAGATTTTAGAAAAATTGATGCATAAGCATCTGTTGGGTGGCAAGGCGATCAAGGTAAGTGTGCGCTATTATTATCATCGTGATTTGTTCGCATCCGCAGTTAAGCGCTGAGCTTGTCAATATTCCATGGCGTGCTCGGTCTAGAAACTGCGGTATATTCAATTGTTGGACAATACACCTATTCCGGTCACGACTCTATGAATGTTCGGAAGACTTGTCCCGCACATCTTTTGCTGTTGTGCTTCGTAGTACTAACACTGTATAAACTTCTTCTTCTCTCTACACCACAAATATACAGGGAATCATGAAACCACCGCCGGCACCGCAAGAGGATACACACGTTCTCATCGAGCACTTTTGGGTAGAAGCCGGAGAATTAGAACGCGTCGATCCGGAAGGTAACCATATTCTCTTTGCGCGCATTTTTTTTCTTTGAAACGAAAGACGACTTGGCAATGATGAACACATATCCGCGCTTCTTAAACTCGTTTATGATGCACAAAAAGATATTATGGTTGAATTTCTTCTACTGAGCCACCAACGTCAACATGTTTTTTTATGTTTTTTTTCTCCGCACTTCCCTTGGTTGGAAATTCATTTTGACACTTAATCTCTTTCTTTTACATATCATAGGTTACGTCGTGACTGAGAGCGTCAAATCACACCTCTCGAATTTGGCACGCGCGGTGCTTCTCAGAAGACACCCAATTTTATTGCAAGGACCGACCTCAGCAGGAAAAACTTCCATCATTGAATATCTCGCGAAGCGTACTGGACATCGTTTCATGCGCATCAACAATCACGAGCATACAGATCTACAAGAGTACCTTGGCACGTACATAACGGATGAGAAGGGTACGTATATGGCCTTACATCTTTCATTTTTATCTTTTTCTTCTCTTTTTTCGGACGCTAGTTCGTTATCCGTCGTTCTTATACAATAGAATCCGGGGGATCGGAAAGCAGTCCGTAGATTTATGCGCCTCGGGAGTTGGTCGCTTGCGGGAATCCGTCGTCGCTCTTTACCGGAGCATCTCAGGACATTCGCGTGACTTCCAAGGCTATATTCTTCTTCAGTTTCAGTTCGCATCTTACGTTTCGTTGTGCTTTTGTGTTCATCGATTTATCATCTCTAACCACTTTCTATTTTCATTCACACTTTAGGTGCTTTGACCTTCCAAGAAGGCGCACTCGTGCAAGCGGTACGCCGAGGGTACTGGGTCGTTCTTGACGAGTTGAATCTAGCGCCTTCTGATGTATTAGAAGCTTTGAATAGACTTTTAGACGATAACAGAGAACTTTTTGTTCCCGAGTTACAAGAAACGATTAGACCTCACCCCCACTTTGTCCTGTTTGCGACGCAAAATCCTCCAGGTGCAATTTATGGAGGGCGCAAGGTATTGTCGAAAGCCTTTCGTAACAGATTCGTTGAGTTGCACATCGGTGACATTCCCGACGAAGAACTCAAAGTCATTCTGAATAAGCGGTGTGAAATCGCACCGAGCTATTGCGTGAAGCTCGTAGAATCTATGCGCGCTTTGCAAGGTATGCGAAGAGGTTCTCGAGCTTTTGCCGGTAAAGATGGATACATCACCGCCCGCGATTTGTTTCGCTGGGCGAATAGGAAATCTGTTGGATACGAAAACTTAGCCAGCGATGGCTTTCGCGTGCTTGGCGAGCGATTGCGATCGGAAAACGAAAGGATGTCGCTGAAGAGAGTTCTCGAGAAAGCTTTAAAAGTCCCAGAGATTTCTCTAGAACAACTGTATGAGGCGGCATCTAGTGAAAATTTAGAAGGACGTTTGGAAGTTGCTTTGACGGCTAAAAATTGCGACATTTCAGCTGAAGAAATCATCATGGCACGTTCTATCGCGTGGACACCCGCTATGCGTCGTTTATATGCTTTGGTCGAAGCCTGCGTTGAGCATAAAGAACCCGCTTTGCTTGTAGGTGAAACTGGTTGCGGGAAGACAACTGTGGTGCAGATCCTTGCAATGATTCATGGGCAAAAGTTACGTGTATTAAACTGTCACCAACACACGGAAACTGGTGATTTTATAGGAGGCTTTCGACCTGCAAGACAAGGAGACGCACCATTCGCGTGGGAAGATGGACCTTTGATTAAAGCCATGCGCGAAGGGGATATTTTACTCGTCGATGAGCTTTCACTCGCAGAAGATTCCGTATTGGAGAGGTTAAATTCCGTCTTAGAACCCGGACGAGCGATTACTTTACCTGAAAAAGGCGGTATCGATGTCGAAGAGCTCATCGCTCACCCAAATTTTCGATTGATAGGAACGATGAACCCGGGTGGGGATTTCGGAAAGAAGGAGTTATCTCCGGCGCTGCGAAACAGATTCACAGAAATTTGGGTCGGGGGCGTATCTTCGGCAAAAGAGATGGAAGAGATAGTTTCACGGCGTCTGGTTCATTCTCAAAATATGGATACTATTTACGCGCACGACCATGCGAAAGAATTAGCCTCATTCTGGGAATTCTATCAAAGCATCGCCGGCGCCGGACAAGCAAAGGCGTGTTTGCAAACCAGAGATATTTTGGCTTGGGCTCAATTCATCAACGAAGTAGAGAATAGAAAAGGGCCGAACGCGCTGTTAGGATTTGCTGCGTTCGCGCACGGGGCGTACTTAACGCTTTTAGATGGCCTCGGCCTGGGTTTAGGGATGCCAGAGGAAACAGCTAAAGCGCTCAATCGAAAATGCGTCGAGTATTTGCGCGCGCGCATACCAGACACAGAGGTACGTCAGCAATCATATTTTTTTTTTGAAACGACGATGTCGATCTCGCCTGCATTTTTTTTACTACATTGCGCCGTGAAGTTTTTGTTGTACCTGGTAAGTTTCTGATCTTGCATGATGAGAAACCCCTACAACCCTGAGCGTATTATTGGTATAGTTTCTCTACCTTTACAATTTTACTATCATCGCCATTGATTTCATTGACCGAACTTCCTTTTCTTTCTCTTTCTAACAGATCCGAACCTTGAACGAACAAATATTACAAAGAGCGTCGTATGCGCACGATCCGAGTGCAGAAAACGAGAAGGAAGATCTCCTCAACTGCGCTGCAGTTGACAACGGCACTCGATTTGGCATCGCGTCATTCACGATTAGTTGTGGCACGCATCCGATTCCCTCGACATCTGAATTCGCTTTAACTGCCCCGTCAACCAGGCGCAACGTTGCGCGACTCCTTCGCGCATTGCAACTCGCTCGGAAACCAATATTATTGGAAGGTTCACCCGGAGTTGGTAAGACGTCTATAGTCTCGGCTCTGGCGAAGGCTGCGGGGCACAAACTGGTAAGATTAAATCTCTCGGAGCAGACTGATATGATGGATCTTCTGGGAGCAGATCTACCAGCATCTGATGGTGAAGCCGGTGAGTTTAAATGGTCCGATGGAGCATTTTTAGCGGCTTTGAAAAATGGTGATTGGGTTCTTTTGGACGAATTGAATTTGGCGCCGCAACCGGTTTTAGAGGGCTTGAATGCCGCGCTCGATCATCGCGCAGAAGTGTTTGTGCCAGAGCTCGGTAAGACGTTCAAATGCCCATCAACATTTAGAGTATTTGCAGCTCAAAACCCTGCTGCACAAGGCGGTGGAAGAAAAGGCTTGCCAAAATCTTTTCTGAATCGTTTCACGAGAGTATTCGTTGAGCCCATGCGTATTAACGACGTCGAGCACATCGCGAAAAGTCTATTTCCGAACGTTATCGAGAGCGTCATCGAAAAGATGGTCCACTGTAATGCAGAGTTAGCTCGTTTGAGTAGTACCACGGATACGACTGGATATAGGTTTGCTAGAGTCGGTGCACCGTGGGAATTCAACCTTCGAGATATCATGAGATGGTGCGAACTCGTTACTTCTATCGTCCCAGAAAACGAGATGGATGAAAATTCATACGTCCGGGTGTGCGCATCGGTATTTAATGCATTATATACTCAGCGCTTACGAACTGTGAACGACCGAATAATTGCAAAGCACGCGTTTGCTCGAGCATTCGGTCTTAACGCAGACGAGATTCCAACCGCTTCCCACATGAAAATGCGAAAGGATGGATATCTCGAAATTGGCAATGCAGTTTTACGCAGACATACATCCTCCACATCAAAATCTAGCGCTGATGCTGGCATTGCTTGTATCGACGAAGAGGAAAATTTCGCAATTCTAAGAGGGAACTTAGATTCCCTCGAAGCGGCTTCTTTCTGTATCGATCGTGGATGGATGACAATCGTTGTCGGACAAGCCGCGTCTGGTAAAACGACGCTGGTGAAAGCCCTCGCCAGACTTGCCGGAAAAGATTTACAACGCATCGCGTTGACTTCAGCTACGGATACGAGCGAATTACTCGGATCTTTTGAGCAAAAAGAGTCGTCGAGAGATCGCGTGGACTTTGAATCTCGCATCTTTAGTCTACTCCAAGGCATTTGCGAATCGAGTGCGTTCGGTGATGTGAGTTCAACCACGCGCGCTTGGAAAATGTGGGAATCCTACAGAGCCGCCACGCAGGCATCAGAAGCAATGTCAGAAAACAGCACGGAGAACGCAGTGTACATTCTCCGCGAGGTAATCGTTGCATTAAGTGCCGCAGCTACTTCGAACGCATCATCTTTGCAAGACGATGTTCATTCTGAAATCTCCTGGCTTCATGAGAACTTTGAAGCCATTGTCACGCCAACTTCGTTCAATGTCGGACCTAAGAAAGATGCCGGTCGATTCGAGTGGGTCGACGGGGCTTTGCTAAAAGCCGTCGAACGAGGCGATTGGGTTTTACTCGAAAACGCAAATCTATGCTCTCCAACCGTGCTCGATCGTTTGAATCCTTTGCTGGAACCGGAGGGGACTTTGTTGGTAAACGAATGCGGTTTCTTACCAAATGGCGAAAGCCGCATCGTAAAGGCGCACGAAGGGTTTCGATTATTCTTAGCAGTCGATCCAAGAAGAGGGGAAGTATCGCGAGCGATGCGTAATCGTGGAGTTGAGGTATTTTTGCATCCAAAAAGATACAAAAGCCCGTCAGACAACGAGCAGACAAGCTTGTTCTCCAAACAACTGGGACTGGCTGAAATGCCGAGCTCTTCACCGTCGATTAACGAGGATATCAAATCTATGGTCTTGGCAAAGGGTATCCCAAATGGTATTCTAGCAGATGCAATCGTGCAAACACACTTTGCTATGATCATTAAACTCAAAATGACGATTGGAAATCACGTGCATTTAACGTCGCGCGATTCCTGTCGATGGGCCGAGCTCGCGCTCGAGCTCGTCAATAGGGGAGTACCCGTCATGCGAGCGTTTCGTTTGAGTTTACCACACGCGTATAACGTGCCCAGCGAAGAATCGAACTTCGTTTACGATGAAACATTTGTGCCACATATGATTTCAGTGTATCTTGCTGGAAACACCTTGCATTCGTTCATATCATCACCATCTGGTTGGCCGAATCGTCTTGCTACGGCAAATAGGATATCGCGAGAAGATCGATTGGCGCTGACGTCTTTGGAGCAATTCTCAGGATTTTCGCTGTCCACGTACGCAGCCGCACTTCTTGCTGCGCAGTGCTTTGTCCAGAAAACGACGAGGGATAAAAGCAAGGACGAAGACATACTGTTGATATTGCACGAGAAGCAATCGCTCGTAGCAAACCTACCGACTTTGCAGCTTATGAAGTATTTTCAAGGGGGTGCGTTTGAAACCTCTCTCGAAGAAGACGAAGACGCGTGGAACAGCAAGGTAATCGAACTCTTCCGTGCATCCACCATTTACACGCTTAAAAAGAACTCATCTGGAGCATCTCTGGATAAAAGTCGAGTGAGTTGGAACTTTTTCGCGAATGCAATCACATCAACGAGCAATGTTCCGCAAATCGAATCGAGTGTTCTCGCCTGGACACTTTTCCAGCGGTTGTTTGAAAATAGGGAGCCTTTGGCGGAAACGGTTCAACTACTTGCGCCCCTCTGTGCGCGATATTCCTTTGAAAAGGCATATACAGATACATGCTTCTTATCGTCAACTGCGCACGTTGGTGACATGAAAGCTTTGACCATGTCCTGCTATCGCGCGAAGAACGCGAAAGAGAAGGCGAGGCAAAGCGCTGTGCACGCGTCTCTGGATAAAATAGCTCTCGCGAACCAGCTATTAGAAGAAACGAACGAAGTTTTGCTTCAGGAGTCGCTCTCGTGTACTGGGCCATTGAATATTGAATCAATGAAACTTTTGAATAGTTTCGTATCGTGGAAGTCACATTTTGATGTGCTCATTCGTTCAACGCCGTATGAAGACTTTGAGGTGGCCAACGGTAATCTCGACGCGGCGCTTGAAAACCTTGCGGTGGCTTGGTTACAAACAAAGCAAGCCGCGCAAAATTACGAAAGTTGGTTATCCTTGCAAAATAAAAAGACTACTGCTCCTAATGATAGAGCAGGCTTGCGCGATGATAAGCGTTCGCTTCTCGTAGACGAAGCATTTGGTGTTCCATCCAAGCCTCCAGGAGTACCGTTCCTCTGGCACGCTATCGGGAAACCAACCTTGCCGCAAAGTGATACTCTTCGCACAGCCGAGGAAATCGTTCGCATAGCATCTAGAGCACTTCAAAACAACGGCTCCCGAGTAAACACACTTTTGGATTACACTCGCTCTTCAAGGAATGATCCTTCGAGTAGAGCGATTGCATTCTTGGCTAAAGAGGCTGCCAATTTAGGCGCATCGGCGAAACTGCGATTCACCGCCTTGGAAGCGTTGTGTTTTTTCAGCTTCACGCACGTCGGTATTGCTTCGAGCGAAAATGGGATAGCAGATAATGATGCTACTGCACTACCATCGCTGCTTTCTCGTCAACTGTATCAGCATTGTGTGGACTCGGGCGCGTGGGATGCGTCTACGCAAGAGCGCGCCAAGGCCATTCTTAAAATATACGATTCGTTGTCATCATCGAGCGAGTTCGAAGAAGAAGTTTCGGATGCGATGATGATAATGGACAACGATACCGTCGATTTGGATGGAAATGACACCAATGCTCCATTCGCGTTTGAAATTCCAAACCGAGAACTCGTCAAATCGCTCGATGACGATGAATCTTGGTCGCTGGAAACCTCGTCGGCGGTTCTCGCTCCGCCGAGGTTTTCTTTTCCGCACTGGACTTTGAAATGGAAGGATATCACGTTCAAGAACGCACAGCTTTCTCCGTTTGCAGAGTTACGCTCTCTCGAGCTTGATAGAGAAGTTCTCGCACGTCTCGCGCTGATTTTGAGTTTCGACAGTAGTAATGAAGAGGAAAAGGATCATCATAGAAGAGAAAAGCTCTTGGAGCGACTACACGAGGCAACCTCGAAGGCTTTATCATTCGGTGTGTCTCACTCTCCGCGTGCTGCGTCTGATTTTGAAGGCCATCGAAAACTCCTATGGGACATGAGTGATCCCGCTCAAACGACCGTAGAGGCGTCTGCTCTATCCCGAAGAGCTTTGGAAATTTTTCTATCTTGGCACGACGCGCATCGCTCAGGAGCGCTCTCGCAGCTTCCCCATTTTTTGAAGACGACTAAAAAATCGTCGATCAATGTAGGCTCGAAAAATGAGCAAGTATTGGCAGAGCTCGAGACTAAATGGCTCTCCTGCGATGGACCAGCCCGTACAGAACGCGCGCTTCAAACCATCCTGACCTCGGCGTTGTTCGTCTCCACCGTTGGTCTTGAAGAACGCGGACAAAGAGTCGCGCAATTACGATTGGCTGCAAGGCAATTGAGAATGCGCCGGGACAATGCTGAGGACGAGAGTGCGAAAGATTGGAATACGTTGCGTGGTATTTTCGTCCACACCATGTGCGCTTACGGTGCAGATGGCATGATATGTGAGTATGCATTAGGGTTGAGGGAAGAGTTGGTATCGAAGAATACTACTTTAGGAAACGTGACACGACAATCCCTTTTCGATGAGCAGCGTAACGTCGTGAGCAGAAATTTGACACAACAGTTCAAATATTCTTCAACGTCGGTGAGCGTGACGCTCGAAGGTCTATTCGAATGTCTGTCTGAGCATTACATAAGTAATATAGGTTATCATCAAAGAGCAAACCGCGACCGATTCCTTCGAGGTATGGCCTGGACCCGTCTCGGGTGTTTGCGGCTGCACTGCATGTTCCCTTCGGGGATGTCGGATCCAATGGCGGAGACAAGTAACGATGCAAAGCGCGTAGATCGAGAAATTAATTTTGAGAGCATTCCAGCAATCGAAATCATTGAGTTTCACGAGCGATCGCCGCTTCTCGCCTTGGGTAGCGATGCCGATCCCGAGAAGCAACGAGTCGAACAGGCAAAGACTGAACTCGAAGCGCATCAAATGAAGTTGCGAAGAATGTTCGCGCCTCGACCGAGCGTTCCAAAATGGCGTCAGCTTATGCGCCACATTCATCGTTTTTCGCACGAGAAAGGCGGATTAGCGGAGCCAGAAAGGCTCGAAGCAACCTTAAAATCTCTCGAAGGTTCCTTGAAAGCGTCTTCGAAAGACACCTTTTCTGAAGCCGGTGCATTTGAGAAAGCGTACCAAGAAGTGAAAGTGCTTTCAGATGCCGCTAAACACTGGTCGGAAACTTTAGAGACGCCACAGTATTCAGGATATGCGGATGCCACGAAACCGCTGAGACTCGCCGCGGCGGAACTTACCCGAGGCTTGAAACTGTTAGAGGATGGTTTAAGCGGGGGTATGGTAGACCCTTCTCGAGCGTTGGCGACGAGAGCGATGAGAGAGCTTTTCAAGTTTTCTTCTTCCGACGAGTACGATGAAAAGAGTTTAGAAAGAAACGTAGAGAGCATGGCCCGAGCGTCGTCAAGTTTGCTCACGGACGTTTCCACGCTCAAATCGTTACAAAAGCTCGAAAATTCAGGGGAACTCCGCGTCGCGGTGCTCAAAGTCGCTATGCAGAAAGTTCGCGACGACGTGATTAAAGAAAAGTCTCTCTCGCCGCAGCTGTGGAAAAACGCGTCTTCTGTTTTTGACCGCTTAGCCGATCTTTGGAAATCAGTGAGAGATATTGAAATGGAGAAAGATGACACCCTTTACGAACATGATGATAAGATTGCCGTGTTTCGTCGCGTCGTAGCGGCGCCGACGGCGATGGAGATCATGGAAGGCGACGACGACGAAACTGAGAGGAGATTTTCTGAAATTACTTTTGGTACCTTTATCGAACAATGGAAAGAGTTCAAGGATGCGCCGGGTGATATTTTGCAACTCGATCACGATTGTGTCGAAGAAGAAGACGAGAAGAAAAAATCAGAAGAGGACGATTCAGATGACGAGATGGACAATAACGCAGCGATTGCGGCGAAAACAGCCGGTTTGCTCGAAGGCGCTCTGCTCCTCGAGCTCGTGGCAACGCACGACGTCGTGTGTACGATTGGTGCGAGCACTTCAATCGGTGCTAATATCGAAACCTCATACGATACGGAACGACGCGCCGTGAACCCATCTAAGTTTTTGCACACGAACGCAAAGGAGCTCACGGAACCCCTCGCGAATCGCGCCACGTCG
>Ga0114997_10002284_pt1 | contig 15521 bp, 14 predicted proteins | sample ArcticOcean_MG_C_2_FD_87045 | JGI IMG/M metagenome (GOLD analysis project Ga0114997, IMG submission 87045) | Marine microbial communities from western Arctic Ocean - ArcticOcean_MG_CB4_136 | ecosystem: Environmental > Aquatic > Marine > Oceanic | place: Arctic Ocean: Canada Basin | collected... | reverse complement strand
TGTTGTTCCCGTGTTGTTGTTATTCTTCAAAGGGACCGATGATGATGACGATGATATTGGTGACGATGAAAGCACCGAAAAAGTCCTTCGCCTCTTCTGCGCCCTCTTTGTGATGAGTAAAGCGAGAGAGCGTTTCGAGGGGGACCCCGCCGCTCGGAGGCAAAACATGTCTCGTTGAAATGAATTTGTGTGGGACTTTTTTTCTCCATTTTATCCAAAACGGTTACGCGAAAAACGGGATGTCGAGGGCGTCTTCGTCGTTATCCTCGGCGACGATGACGACGACACAAACAAAATCGAAAACGACTTTGGTTTTGGTCCCACAAAAAAGAGGAAGGAGGAGGAGGAGACTCGTCGGTGTCGTCGAAAATAAAAACCGCATCGCGTTCACGAAATTGGAGTTGTTGGAAAACGGAAGAACTGTTTTGGTGCGTTTGCGCCAATCGGACGAACGATTCGAACATCTTCGCCAGGTTTTGAAAAAAACGAACACAGGCGACGAGTATAAAGCGACGATTTTGAACGAGCGTTTAGCGACTGGGAGAATTCTCTCTTATGACGATTCAGACGACGACGAGAGAAGTGTTTTGATTGAAATTTTGAGCACCAAAGAAGACGAGGCAAAGGAAGAGGAGAAATCTGTAACTGTTTCGCTGCTCCTCGCGATGCCGCGGCCGAAAGTATTGCGACGATTACTCTCCGTTTTCGCACAGTTCGGGGTAGAAAACGTGCACATATTCAGCGCGGAGAAGACGGAGCGATGTTATTTCCAGAGCGAGGTGTTGACGGAGGACGTTTTGGTTCGAGAGTTTACTCGCGGCGTAGAGCAAAACGCCTTGGATTTCAAATTTCCAAACGCGAGCAAGTGCAGGAATTTGAACGCGGTATTGGAGGCGCTTTTATCGTCGGGAGATGAGGGAGGCAGGGCGGGAAGAGAGAAAAATATCGCGAAAAGAGTGAACGGAAAGAAAGGTGCGAATTTTGAATGGTTGTTGCGGTCGACGAGAGATGAAGAAGAGGGAGAAGGAGGAGAGGAGAGAAGACGAATAAATTTGTTGGCGCATCCGTCGAGCGCGAGCGTGTCCGTTACCGAGGCCCTTCGCAACGCCGCTGCTCATGAGAAGAGCGCGATTTCGACGAATAGAGTCGAAATACTCTTAGCCGTTGGTCCCGAAGGTGGGTGGAGCGAAGAAGAGGTGCGAACGTTTGAGACTTTCGATTTCGTAAACGTCGGACTGGGCAATCGCGTGTTCACCACCGACGTGGCGACGATTGCCTTACTCTCCTCCATCAACGAATACGTAGAATATAGTTTATAGTTTTTTTAATACAAAGTAAGCAGCGCGTACAAAGAATAGAGCAAAACCATCGGGTAAAACACCACCAACCGTTTGCCTTCGCCGCACTGACCCATCCCGTGTAAGAACAACCCGCTCGATTTACTCGACGCTTGCAAAATGCAAACAAACGCAAACGCCAAAATACCAAACGAGTTTGTCGTTCCGGAAAGACTACCACCGCCGCTGCTACTTTTACTACCGTTACTACTACCTTCACTATGTACGAACGCTTTCACCACGCTCAAAAATAAAATCGACGTCGCGTTATACCCAATCACCGACGCCGTTCGACTTAAACTCAAATTTTCCCCGGCGTCGTTGTTATTCTGCGCGGTTAACTGATTCAACAACCAACACGTCAAACCGCTCGCAATCGCCGACCACCCTAAAATATACCCGTAATGCCCCTTCCCTTGAAGCGCGTGCAAAGTAGCAATCAACCCAAAAACCACCAAAGGCCCGGCTAAATCGTCATCCTTCGACGTCTCCCGCATGCGTATCTTTCGACTCGGCAGCGGATTCATCGCGCTCTTCGCTCGCCGCGCGATTTGCGAGAAGTCAACCCCCAACTCCTCCAAAAGCGGAGGTTCGTCCGGAAAACCGCCGGACCAGGACACTTTCCCTCGAAACCCTCGATTTCCAGAGGAGGCTGCCCCAGACGACGACGTCGTGTTTTGCACGTTCCCGAAACTCTTCGTCCGAGTGAACAACGCCGCCCATCCGCCGCCAAAACCGCCGCCCCCGCTCGAAGAAGGTTGATTTTGTTGAAACGATGATGTTGACGACGGTTGGTGGTGTTGGAAATTCTGCGAGGGCGGAGGAGGCTGGTACCGGCCACTCCCACCGTCCAAAGACGATCTCTGATGAGAAGAAGAAGAAAGATGTTGTTGTTGTTGTTGGGAGGATGATGATTCAGCGTTGTACGGAACCTCCTCCGACGAAGGAGGAGGCGCAAACGTCGACGGCATGAATTGCATCTGTTGTTGGTGTTGGTGTTGCAACGGATTCGTATTTGAAGGATTTGGATTTGGAGGAATAAAAAGCGACGGTTGTTGTTGTTGTTGTTGCATCATCATCTGTTTTTGTCCATCTCCTCCATCTCCAATGGTACTCCCACCACCACCACCGTGTGGTGCGAACGAAGGCGGTTGTTGTTGTTGTTGTTGCATGACTTTTGTGTTTTGTGTGGAAGATATGCGCGCTTTAAACGTTCGGGAAAAACGTTTAGGGTATCAAAATGAGACCCTCAATATGGTTCCCTTGAAAGAAAGAGAGGCCAAAACTCGTCAATTTTCACGCGCATTTACACATAGCGGAGACAAAATGGTACGTCTTCCTTTCTTCCTTCTTTTTTCCAGACGCCCGACGACGACAAAAACGTAACTCCACGCGCGATTCTCTCGAGAGACGCGAGGAATGACGTTCGCGTTACAGAAAACAAAACTCGTTGTTTAGAGAGATGATTTGCGCGATTTTGGGCTTGTTTTTTTCCTCCGGGGCGAGAGAGAAGGGCTTGATTTTTCTTTTTGACGCGCGCGGAATTTGCGCCTCTGTTAGTTCCCTTTTAAACGCGTTGTCTCTCGCTCAAAGAGGAATCAGCAAGTCAGTTGGATACTTGGTGACGTGGACGCGTCGAGCGCGCGGGAGGAACGCGTTCGCATACCTTTCTCTCGTTACGTTTTGCAACGCTACGCGTATGTATTGGTTTTCATATGCTCACCAAATCTCTCTTTTCTTTTTCTCTCAAAAAAAAACAGCCGTCGCAAAAAACGTTCAAAATCAAGAAAATCTTGGGCAAAAAGCAAAAGCAAAACCGCCCGATCCCGCAATGGATTCGCATGAAGACCGGGAACACCATTCGTTACAACGCCAAGAGACGACACTGGAGAAGAACCAAGTTGAACATCTAATTAATTATTATTACATATAGATAGAGAGGATTTCTTAGTAGCGAACGAAAAACGAATGTAGTCATAGTTTTACGAAGTGTTTCCGCGTTGTCTATAAAAAGATTTTTTAGTAAACGCAACACATCCAAGAAGACAAAACATCGAGCAAAAACACTCCTTCTTTTTCTCTTTTCGTGCAATGAATAAGAACGTTTTGTTTGGGGTGTATAGTTTGTTTGGTATTACATCAAGCTTTTATAAAAAAGTTGCGCGCGCGCTCGTTTCAAATTCTAAAACATCACGGCGAAATACTCTCTAATAAAGGAGCTCTTTTCCCTCTTCTTTTTATTAATCAACTCTTATTCTCTTTCATCTTTTAAACTAAAATCTCTTTTGTTATTACATTCTTTCGCATTCGTATTAGTAGCGGGGTATTATTATTCGCGAGAAAACGAGAGAAAAAGGGTATTATTATTTCCTTCCTCTCTCTCGCGTTCTTCTCGCTCTCACTTCTCGTCGTGGTTCTTAGGCGCGTGATACGCCGAGTTCACCGCGGTGTTGTTGTTGTTGTTGTTGTTAAAACTATGGACATCCCACCTCCCTCTGCTCTCGTCCATGCTCGTTCTTCTCTTCGTCTGCGAGTTATTCTTCGTCGTAAACGTGCTCGCATCCGACGGCGGCGACGTCCCTAACCCGGCGACGTCTTTCGCCCCGAGCACTGGTTTCAGCATCGTCTCTCGCGATGAGTCAGCACCACGCTCCCCAAAATGAGCATTTTTCTCATCTGTTTCAACGTGTCTCACTTGTTGTTGTTGTGTATTCGACCCTCGCGACCAGTAGTCCGCGCTGTCGAAATGTTTCCGGTCCGACACGATCAGGTTTTTCTTTGGGATCATCCCGCCGTATTTTGCTTTCAGTTTTTCTTCCTGCCGTTTGAGATGATGTCGATCGTCTTCGTTCGATGATGATGTTTCCATTTTTTTTCTCTCCTCTCCCGTAAAAATATCTCACGTAATGTTTTTCTTTGTTCTGTGTTTTTGTGTGTTATATTAAATATATATCACGCAAAAGAAAAAGGACAAGGCGCAGAAAGAAGGTAGTGATGCGTTGTTGTTGCAGTCGTTGCGTTTGCGCTCGAGTTTCGAAAAGAAGAGTATACGTATGCACACACACGCTCTCTCTCTCTCTAAATGAAAAAATTGGAGGAAAAAGATCAACAGTTCTCGGTATAAAAAACATCTGTGTATACGATATGTATTGTAAACCAAACATCTTTAGGGTTTAACGCACAAAGACAAATTTTGGTTCCGTGAGAAACAAGCCAGAAATCGCGGGTTCGATCCCCGCCTCAGTCATCTCTTCAACGACAACTTGCTCTCTCTCTTCCGTTCAGGAAGTAGGCTGTGTGGCAAAGTGGATGAATGCGCTGGTTTCCGATTATTCTATATACTCTTTTTTGTATTGTTTTGTTGTGTGTTGTTGTGTGTATTTTTGGGGAAAACAACGGGGAAACTTCCACACAATTTTAAAAGAATAACAACACAGAGAACGACGAAACGAGGCGCACACTTTTACGACTTTCCGGTGGTGAGATGATGACGATGCGATCGTCGGTAGTACGGTGTTCCTCCTTTTCCTCCTCTTCTTTTTCCTCCTCCTCGCGTTCACGACGAGAAGAAGAGAGAAGAAGCAGCGCAACAAACGGGGCATTTCGAAGACCACCAAGAAGAGGACCTCGTTTGGTGCGACAAAACGTGGGCAAGAAAATCATCGCCGAAGACAGCGAAGACGAGGAAGACATGTCCATTCGATCGTCCACGATTACCATGGACATGCTAGAAAAAGCGGAGGATCAGTTTTGGGAGGAGTCCATGGATACGGGGGAAGGGTCGTACGACGATTTCGACGACGACGGAAGTGATTTGGAAAAGGAGGAGGACGACGACGGTTTAGGCGAAGGCACGGTTTTATTACGAAGAAAAAAAAGAAAAAATAATACTAATAATAGTAAAACAAACGAGGAGAACAGAGCGACGAGAACTTTAGAGAACTCCATTTTACGCGCGAGACAGTTCGCGTCGACGGAAAACGCGCGAAAGATTGTGCAGGAAGGCGAGAAGGCGCGCGTGGTTGCGCGATCGACGCTGGCGCAATCGAGCGAAAGAGCGGCGGAGATATCGAAGCAAGCGGTGGAAAAAGCGGAGTTTGTGAGGAGGCAAATAGAGGCGGTGCCGAATAAGAAAGAGATTGTGAGCGCCGCGGCGGCGGTGACGGCGGCGACGGCGGCGATTTCGACCGTGTTGGCGGAACCGTTGATGACTATGGCGGGTTCTATCGTCGCGTTTTCGTTGGTGAAGAGTTTCGAGACGATGGACGAACAGTTGCGACAGAAACAGAAAGAAATCGAGACGAAGAAGAGAGAGGAGAAGGTGGATTTGTTGATAAAGACGAAAGAGAGAAAAGTGGAGACGAGAGTGGAGATGGTGGACGCGCCGTTGGAGGTGGTGAGCACGGTGACGTCGTCGACGCCGCCAGTCAAAGAACAGGTGGTGAAAACGAGAGAGGAGAAAAAAATTGTAGAAAAAGAAGAGGAAATTTTAGGAGCAGCGGCGGCAGCGGCGACGACGACGCAGCAAGCAAGAACAACAACAACAACAAGATCTAGAACAGCAACGAACTCCGCCACGAGCGGTTTTGTTTCCCAAATTGCCAACGAAAACGAAACCGCCTTATTCGAAGCGCGCAAAAAGAGAGAGCAGATTTTGAACGAGATGGCGCAATACAACGACGCGCCCGCGACGACGAAGAATGGGAACACAATGCGCCCGGGAAAGTTGGCGGAAACGACGAACAACAAATACTTCGCCAACCGCGCGACGAAACGCACCGCGGACGTTTTAGGCTACAGCACCACGCCTCCGCAAAACGTTCCAACGGATGCACAAAAAGAACAACCACTAAAAGCGTCGACGACGTCACCGTCACCATCTTCACCGGAAAGAAAGAAACGAGACGAAGATACGATCACGGAACAGAAAATCAGTCTCTTCGCCGCTTTCTTCGCCGTGTGTGCCTTTCCGTTTACGCTTTTGCTCGAACTCTTCAGAGCGTGCGTGGAAGTCTTGAAAAAGTACTTCTTCTCATCAAGCAGCGGAGAGGAAAGAGACGCCGGAGAGAGAAGTTAAATCATCCGATTTATAATAATAATAATAATAGCGCTGCAATAATCAACAACAACGCCGCGCGCGCGCGCTGTCCGGTCTGTAAATACGCGAAAACGAGAACACTTTTGACATCACAACACGTTCGCATCGCGACGTAAAACGTACTCTTCGTAGAAAATTCTGTTGAGACTTCTTCACTTAAAACGCCCGAACCACCCCCCTACTAAAACGGAAAGAGAGACGACGACGACGTTGAGAAGAGATATACTGCTCCATCATGAGCGGCGAACGACAAAAGTACACCCCAAGATTGCACTCGAAGGACAACCCTCCCGGAGCGCCCACTGTTCTCTTCCACACCACTCTCGGAGAGATAGAGTTAGAATTGTATTACTTGCACGCGCCGAAAACGTGCGAGAATTTCTTCGAGTTGGCAAAGAAAGGATACTACGACGGATTGATTTTCCACAGGGTGATTAAAGAGTTCATGGCGCAAGGCGGAGATCCTTCGGGGACTGGACGAGGTGGGAGCTCGATTTGGGGCGGGAAGTTCGAGGACGAGATCACGAGGTAAGGAGAGAGACGAGAGAGATTTGATTCGTCTTTTGAGCGTTTTTTTCTCTCTCGTGTTTTGCTTTCGTTTTAGTATCAGGACGACGATCGAGCGGACGACGGAGAAGAAGAAGAAGACAATCGATACGATGCCGTCGTTTGTTGTTCTTCTTGGAAACTTCTCTTTTGGTCGAGAGTGTAGAGCGCATTTTCTCGTCGTTTTTATTTTCTGCTTTATCGCGTGGCGGCGACGTTTCGAGTCGCGCTTTTGGTTTTCGAGAGACTTGCGTTTAATACTTACCGCGCTTTTGCTCCCTCCTTCTACTTTATACGCACAAAACAGAGATTTGAAACACGTCGGCGCTGGGATTTTGTCCATGGCGAATAGCGGGAAAGATACGAATGGGAGTCAGTTCTTTATTACTTTAGCACCTACGCCGTGGTTGGACGGTAAGCACACGATATTCGGGAGGGTGAGCAAACACATACAGACGTTAGAAAAGATCGGGTTAGTAAAAGTCGGGAAGAACGATAGACCGGTGGAGGAGGTGAAGATTTTGAGCGCAGAGGTGGACGATCATGGAATCAAATGGTATTAGCTTGTTGTTTGTGTTGTTTGTTGTTAATATTACATCACACTTTAGAAAGTTCTAGCGCAAAACTACTATTCGTATTTAATAACGTCTACGCATCTACGTCAAATCGTCGTCGTCCTCCTCCTCTTTTCCTCCTCCTCCTCTTCCCATCATCATCATCGACCCGCCTTTCAACGGAAACGCTGGATTCGGCAATTTCAATCGGCTAAAGCACGCGTCCGCTATCTCTGGAACTCTCCGCTCTCTCCACGTCGTCTCAATCATCCCGGCGTCTTCCTCTTTGTACCCTCTCAAAAGCTCGTAACTAATCAGACTCTCCTCAGAATTCGCAAACGCGTCAATCTCCATAAAATCCGCGTAACTCAGCTCCGCCTCCTTCATATCACCAACCCACAAATACGCGATAATCGCGTGCAAATAACACCTCCTTTGAGTTGCCGTGCTGCTCATTTTATCGCACGCCACCGCAAATCTCACGCACAACTCAGCCGCTTCTCGAAACGCTCCCGTCTTACATCGCAAAGCGCACAGCGACCGAAACGCGTCCGACGCGTACAACTCCAACTCGTTCTCGCAAAGCACATCCAAAGCTCGTTCGTATAACGACACCGATTTCTCCTCTCCAATTCCTCCTAATTTTTCTAAAATCCTCGCGCATTTCGCCAAACACTCCCCGCTTTGTTGCATCCTCGAGCTCAAAGCGTAACACGCGCTCGCTCGCGAGGCGAAATCGCTCAGTAACTGTATCGACTTGGAATCGTTTACATCTAACTCCTTCGTCTCCGATATCGCTCGGGATGCTAACAAAACGCACTGGTCGTACGATCGGGCTGCTAAGAATACGTTGTTCGTTTCCTCGTTCGATTCTGCGCATCGCTCTTTCGCGAGGAATGCTTTTTGGAACAGTTTTAAGCTTTGAAACATCTTCGACGCGTCGTCGTACACTAAGGATGCTTTCTCGAGATCTTTCGATTTAAAGAGACTTCCTCGCGCGGATGCGTCGGCGAGTTTAACGAGTTTTTCCGCCTCCGATTGAGAAGAAGACATTCTTGTTATTATTATTATTATTATATTTCTCACTTTTATTAGGTCTGCTTCTTCTTCTTCTTCTCAGAGTGTTCTTGTACGCGTGTTTGCTGGTGTTTGCGTCTTTCTTATGAGGTGTGTGGGGGTGGTGCTTTGAAACGCTTTCTTTGCGTCGTGTTCGAGCTTTTATTTCTTCTCTTATTAAAACCGTGCAAAGTACAGCTCTCTTTCTTTCTTTCTTTCTCTCTTTCTCTCTCTTTCTCTCTCTACCGATGATTAATTACTTGTCCGTGTTTTTAAACGACGAGTCGTAACTCGCCGTCGGTTCTAATTTCTTCGCCTCGACCAATTTTCTCACCGCTCTCATGAAGTCGTCGTGCGTCGCGTAGTCTCGATCTTCTCTGATGGCGAACATGCCTGCCTCGGTGCAAACGTTTCGCATGTCCGCGGCGTTAAAGTTTTCGGCGACTTTTGAGACCGCTTCGTAATCGATTTCGCCGTGTTTGTTTATACCGGCGGCGTGGATTTTTAACACCTCTACTCGTCCTTGTTCGTTTGGCAACGGGATTTCAATTTTTCGGTCTAACCGTCCCGGACGCATCAACGCCGGGTCTAAAACGTCCGGTCTGTTCGTCGCCATGACCATTTTCACTTTACCTAAAACATCAAAGCCGTCCAGTTGATTTAACAACTCCATCAACGTTCTTTGAATCTCGCGATCGGCCGAGGTCCCTTCGCTAAATCGTTTCCCTCCGATGGCGTCGATTTCGTCCATGAAAATAACGCACGGTTCGTTCGCTCGCGCGTACCCGAACATTTCTCTGATTAACCTCGCGGATTCCCCGATGTACTTATCTACGATAGCGCTCGAAACGACTTTCAAAAACGCGCAATCGATGTTGCTCGCAATCGCTTTCGCCAACAACGTCTTCCCCGTGCCGGGCGGGCCGTACAACAACACTCCTTTCGGAGGCGCAATCCCAACCCGTAAAAACAATTCCGGATTCATCAGAGGCAACTCAATGCTCTCTCGTAACTCCCTAATTTGCTCCCCTAACCCTCCAATTGAGGAATACTCCACCTTCCCTGGCGCCTCGCTCAACATGTTAAACACCACCGGATCCACCTCTCTCGGCAACGCTCGCATAACCGTCAGCGTCGTCATATCCAACGTCACTCTCGTCCCGTTCACTAACTTCTCTCGATCGAGTTTCGAACGGCACCCGACGATATATCTCGGTCCTGAACTCGCTTTCACGATGAACCTATCTTCGTCCAACTGCCGTAAAACTTCCCCTATGATTTGCCCCATCGATTGTAGCGCGGTCAAATCTCTCTCCGTTTTATCAAACTGGTCTCTGGTTTCTTTCAACTCTGTGCGTAAATTTCGTACTCTCGCGTCTAACTCTTTGTGTTGGAGCATTAATCGCGTGAAATCGGAGATGGCTTGTTCTTTCCTTGGGTCTGCGCCGTCGCCGCCGTCTTCGCCTCCTCCTGCGGGCGAAGGTGGGACCGCCACTTCCGTCGTCATGATTACTCCTTATAGTACTCTCGTTTCAAAGCGATGAGAATGAAGTTGAAATCTCTCTCTCGTATTCTTCTTTAAAAGAGAATACCGAAGCCTTTAGACTTAAATTAAACGCGCTCTTCTCGCGCGGAAGACTCTTTGGTGCTTTTCGGCTGTTTTGCAAAAGTCTAAAGCAGTATGAGCAGCAGTAGTACTAGGAGTCACAGAGGAGTCCTTCGTGTGGCGATCTCATCACTTTTCCCCGTGGAACGGTTCGTGTTGCACCGGTAGGGTATAACACCCTAAACGTTAAACACCAGAGAGAAAAAAAACGTTGGAAAGATGCGCGTTTTTAGTACACACGCACCGACACACACACGCAAGATGCGCTCGTTATTATTAACAATAGAAGAGGGAAGAGCTCTTGTTGTTGGAGGAGGAGGATTAGGAGGAGGAATTTTTAGTCGCGATGGTATTAAGACGCGCAACACACATCGTCGCAGAGTTCATGCTGTTACCACTCATGGTGTTGTCGGAGGAACGACTCCTTTAAGGAGTAACGATGATGATGAGTATTATTGGACGAAACGGCGGAAAAGCAGCGTTTTTGGAATGAAGAAGACGAGGAGGAGCGAGAACATTGCGCCACCAAACAAATCGGTGGTTGGTGTGCAACAGTGGGACGTGATATGCGTTCGAGATGATGATGATGGTGTTCGGGGAAACTATCGATTCGCGACGGTCGAAACGAGGGCTAAAGACGGGCGGATAGAGTGCGTCGTTTTAGAAAAAGAAGTGCGGGACGATTTAGACGAGATAGAGGAGGATAGTAGTAGTAGTAGTATTATTTTTGTGGAAACGCAGGAAACGAGAGTTATACGCAAAGAAGACGTGATGTGCGTGTGTTCAGATTTCATCCTCTTCGAACAAAGAATGGATCGAGATCGAATATCGAATCCGCACGGCGAACACTCGACGAACATATGGGTGGCGAAGAGAAAAGACGTCGAAGACGAGAGAGGGGCGTTGTCGAAGTTGTTGTTGAAATGATGCGATGATGTGGTGACGTTTTAGTAGCATATCATCTCGCGCCTTTCTCAGCCACACGTTTCGCATGTGTCGCATGTCTTTTTCCAATAGGGAAAAAAATATCGAGATATCGACGTCACACTTTTTGCCCGCGCGCAGAACACACAACAACGCATAATCAAGCAATCAATCAATACATCGATCGATCAAAGGTAATCATCATCATGTCCTCAGCATTTTCAATCTCAGGAGCGCCACGACGCTTGGTGAATACAACGAACGCCTTTAAAGGGACACTTTCCTCCTCCAAGACGTTTACGAGACAGTTTTGTATCTCTAAAAAAAAGAGGAGCGCTTTCGTTACCCCGGCAAAAGCGAAGATTGGGGAACAGATGCCGCCCTCCATAATGGTTGAGCGGCAATTACCCACGACGACGGATGGGGACATTGGCATTTACGGCGCCATTGCACCGTTTAAGAACGGGTTCGACCCGTTGGGATTATCGAAAAGAAAAACGTTCGATGATCTCAAACGGTATCGCGAAGCTGAACTGACGCACGGACGCGTGTGCATGCTGGCGGCGGTTGGTATTTTGGTCGGGGAATACGTCGAAGGTTCCTCGTTTTTGTTCGACGCATCCATCACCGGTCCGGCGGTTAATCATTTTCAACAGGTTCCGCCGCCGTTCTGGTACGCGCTCGGCGTCGTCATCTTCATCGGAGAAGCGACGAGAGTGCAAAAAGGATGGGCAGATCCGTTCACGTCCGACTTATTCACTTTGCGAGACGATTACGTTCCCGGTGAGATTGGTTTTGACCCGCTCGGTCTCTGTCCCGATACGAGCGATGAGCTGTATCTCGATTACAAATTGAAAGAGCTCTCGCACGGAAGACTCGCGATGGTCGCCACGGCGTTCTTCGTCGCGAAAGAACTCGTCACCGGGAACAAAATCTTCCCGCAGTTTGATTTGTTTCCCTACCAATAAATACCACCGGGAACAAAAGGAGTTTAAAAAGAACTCGAAGAGAGGGAGAGAGAGAGTGAAAAGAGAGTGGAAAGAGAGTGCGCGTCGCAACATCGATCGAGCGCTTTTTTTCAATCAAACACAAGTTGCAACACAAAAAACACCGCATTAACACATTTCTGAAGCACACACAAACGCAATGCCCCCTCCTCCAAATTCTCCTTTCGACGAGGCCATCGCTGATTCAGAGGAGGAAAAGCATATCGTTTTCGTCCCCGGGAGATTATGTTTGCTCGGTGAACATTCCGATTGGGTGCGTTCTTAATACTAGTTTATTAGGGGAAATGCAGGCGCACCAACAACACAGCTAACACACACGTTTTCTCTTTCTTTTCTTCAAATCTCATCTGATGATTTCATCTCTCAAACACGACAGGCGGGCGGATTCCGCCGAACGCATCCGTCCTTACCAGTTGGCGCCTGTCTCGTCGTCGGCACGAGCGAAGGCATATCTGCCACCGCGTTTAAATTGAGGAACAAAATTGCGATTCGAACAAAGACGGATTCAGGCGAGACGAACGAAGTCGTGTGGGATATAGCGAACGGAACGGATTTATCGCGAATCGCGAACGAAGGAAAATTCTGGTCCTACATCGCGGGAACAATTCAAGAGGTGTATAAGAAATACGGAAATTTAGGTGGGATATGCGTAGAGGTGACGAAATGTTCGTTACCGGTGAAGAAAGGGTTGTCTTCGTCGGCGGCGATATGCGTGCTCGTGGCGAGAGCGTTTTCGAAGTGTTACGCGATGGAGAAGGAGATGAGTGTGTTGGAGCAAATGGAGTTGGCATATTTGGGGGAAATTGCGACGCCGTCTCGGTGTGGTCGAATGGACCAAGCGTGTGCGTTTGGGAGTGGAGTGTGCGTTACGATGACCTTCGACGGCGACGAGATGAAGTGCGAAGAGACGCCGGTTGGGAGCGAAAGGACCGGGGGCGAGAGTACGAGCAACAAAGAATGCTTTCACATCGTCGTGTGCGATTTAGACGGCCAAAAAGACACGGTAAAAATCTTGAAGGACTTGCAATCCGCCTTTGAAAACGTGCCTCCCAAGGTTGAAAACGCTTCGCACGCGGACGCGCAAAAGTTCCTCGGCGAACTCTCTTACGAGTACGTCCAAACCGCCAAACGCGCGCTCGCAAGTAACAACGCCAAACTCCTCGGTCAAACCTTCACGGAATATCAACGCGCGTTCGACGCGCACTTAGTTCCGCTGTGCGAATCCGAACTGACTGCGCCGAAACTCCACGCCATATTAGCCGACCCAAAGGTAAAAATTTACAGTTACGGCGGTAAAGGCGTCGGATCGCAAGGCGACGGAAGCACGCAATTCGTCGCCAGGGACGCGTTCCAAGCTGATTTACTCGAAAGGCACCTCCGAAACGTCTGGAAGTTGGAACACGTCATGAGAGTGGTGATTAAAAGCACTTCTTCGGCTTCGCTTTAGAGAGAGAAAAAGATTACACATCTAGCAGCGGATAGCGCACACACTACCATGACGGTACTTTTGTATAATACGTATGTAAAATATATAGCAATAGGTAATACGTATCACGTGTCATCACCATCATTTTAACATCATCATTGCGCGTAAAAAGAGGGAGAAAGTGGTTTTCAAAGAAGAGCTCTCCCGCGCGTCTTCGTCGACATTTTTTTCCATATAATAAGCCATTAGGGTAAAGTCACCAATTCAAAATTCCATTTCCAATTCGTCAGAAGAAACACACACCATCACCACCTTAAGCGATCGCATTTTTGCTTTACCCGATACCGTCGTTTCGTGTGTGTACAAACGAGAACAACAGTTACTACTCTGCTCTCATTTTACTACTACAAATCATCGTCTGAAAGTGAACATAAAAATGAACAATTCCAATTCCAATTCCTTCGTCACCCAAACGTTCGGTTTACAAAACAAAACCTGCGTCGTCACAGGCGGGACGAAAGGCCTCGGCAAAGCGATCTGCGACGCGTTCGGCGCGTGCAACGCTAAAAATGTAATCACGTGCTCGCGGTCGGGAGTACCCAAAGATCACATATGGCCATACGAAAACGTCTGCAAATATCATCACTCGATAAAAGACGTGAGCAAAGAACGAGAACGAGACTCGTTTTTAACGGAAATCAAGGAAAAATTCGGTAAAGTGGACGTGTTCGTCTCGAACGTCGGGTTTAACATTCGGAAGAAAACTTCAGATTTTACGCGCGAGGACTACCACTCTTTAATGGGGACGAATTTGGAAGCGAGTTTTGATATCGTACGCCAAGCGTATAAGAAAGGTATCATCGGGAAAGGCACGTCGGTGATTTTCAACTCTTCCGTCGCCGGATTGACGAGTATTCAAACGGGCGCGATATACGCGATGTCGAAAGCGGCGTTGAACCAGTTGACGAAAAGTTTAGCCTGCGAGTGGGGAAGAGAAGAGATTCGGGTGAACGCGATCGCTCCGTGGTACATAAACACCGATTTGGCGAAACAGGTTTTGAAGAACGAAGAGTATAAGAAGAGCGTGGTGAGACGAACGCCGATGGGGAGAGTCGGCGAACCGAGAGAGGTGGCCACGGCGACGGTGTTTTTAGCTTCGCAAGCGAGTTCGTACGTGACTGGACAGATATTAGCCATCGACGGTGGTTTTTCCGTGTTCGGGTACGCTCCGCCTGATGGAACTAGTCACAGCGAAAACGTGGTCTCCGGCGCGGTAGAAGCGAAAAAGAAACGACGAAAAGATCCAAACGCGCCGAAACAGGTGAAAACGGCGTATCTCTACTTCGCCGAGAAGGAAAGAATGAAAATCGTCCAACAATCGCCAGATATGAGACCGCCGGACATCATGGCCGAACTCGGCGTCCGATGGAAAGCGTTATCGGAAAAGAATAGAAAACCGTACGAGAAAATCGCGGAAAAAGACAAACTCCGTCACGACGAGCAGATGAAATCGTACCAACCGTCGGAGGGATACGATAGAGACGGGTACGCGTTCCAAGCCGACGACTTTGAAATCGACGACGAGCGGAAAAGAAAACGACCGAAGAAAGAAGCGGGCCAGCCGAAAAACGCCAGGTCCGCGTACGTTTACTTTTGCGAAGTCTCTCGCCCGTCCATCGCGCCGAAGGGCACGCACCCGGTGGAAACCATGAAACTCTTGGGCCGTAAGTGGCAAAAGCTCTCCGAAGAGGACCGAAAACCGTTCGAAGCGAAACACGAGAAGGATAAAGCCAGGTACGAGTCCGAAATGAAAGAGTGGAGAGAAGGGAAGAGAACGAACAGTACTACTACTACTAATAATAATAACAACAACAACATTTACATCGAGGAGTAGGAGTCGCGGCTACTAGGCAGACGGAGAGGAGGAGGACGATATCGTCGTCCGCGTGTAATAAAAACGAGAGAGA
>Ga0114997_10002283_pt1 | contig 15527 bp, 13 predicted proteins | sample ArcticOcean_MG_C_2_FD_87045 | JGI IMG/M metagenome (GOLD analysis project Ga0114997, IMG submission 87045) | Marine microbial communities from western Arctic Ocean - ArcticOcean_MG_CB4_136 | ecosystem: Environmental > Aquatic > Marine > Oceanic | place: Arctic Ocean: Canada Basin | collected... | reverse complement strand
GACAATGGTGGGCGTGGCTGTTGCTGTTTTTCCTCGATGACTTCGTTTACTACTGGTTTCATCGCGCAAACCATGAGGTACGTTTCTTCTGGGCGGGTCATGTGCCCCATCATTCATCAATAAAGTTGAATTTTGGAACTGCTTTACGACAAGGGGTAGGGGAGCGGGTGCACAAGTACTTTTTCTGGGTTCCGTTACCGCTGCTGGGATTTGATCCGCTCATGATCTTCACGATCATTTCCCTTAACTTGATTTATCAGTTTTGGGTGCATACTGAATTGGTGAAAAAACTTCCTAGAGTGATTGAATGGCTGTTGAATACACCTTCACATCATCGCGTTCATCATGCATCTAACCTTCGTTACTTAGATCGAAACCATGCAGGAGTGCTGATCATTTGGGATAGGATGTTTGGAACTTTTTCCGAGGAAAGGGATGGAGAGGCTGTGGAATATGGACTGACTAAGGACATCAACACTCATAACCCGGTTACTGTAGCCTTGGGCGAGTACCAGGGTCTGTGGCGCGATATCAGGGCTGCTGAGAAACAGGGGGATAAACTACGCTACCTCTTTCTAGCGCCGGGTTGGCATCACAGCAAAGAAGATCGTCGTTCAAACATCCTGAGGGCGCGCGACTGAATAGCTTTTTCAAGCTTCAATCCAAACGGATTTCGCTTCGTTAGACTATTGCATACAAGCCATTTTATTTTCAGACTGGAATGATCCACCAAGCGGCCTAAAGTCACGTTCGCTTTAATCTATTTTATTGCCAGTGGGTCGTGCGATTTATCGAGGTTTGTTAGCCCAACGCGGAATCATCGTTACTCATGAATCGATCAGACTTTTCGGCAGTAGGTTTGGATCAAACGATGCCTCACAGGTTGTGAAAGACCATAAGGTGAGGGTCTGGAAAAATGCTGCCGTGGTTCAAAGTACCAAATTCGTGTGAGGATAGAGCTCTCCTCGCGGTAGCTTAAGTTTGCCGCTTGCTGATCATAGTAATAATTGGGGGCATATTTAAGACGGGCTGATGGCACCTCTAAGTGAACAAGCGGTTATATCGAAAGTGCCAACTATTTGGCATAATTCTACAACTCTCAATCACAGAGGATAAACGCAGAATATGTTCTATTTACCCTAACCACATCGAGGCTAGCTGATGAAAAAATTCAAGTTCTGTCCGATGTGTGCCGCGTCCCTGATAGAGCGAACAAAAAAACGTGTAGAGTGCTCTGCTGACTGTGGTTTTGTGAACTATGATAATCCAACGCCGGTAGCAGCGGTGATAGTTGAGTGCGATGGTAAAATTGTTCTTGCACATAATCGATCGTGGTCGAACACCTTTTATGGCGTGATTACTGGCTTCGTTGATCATGGCGAAGGACCTGCCCAATGCGCGGTTCGCGAGGTCAAAGAAGAACTCGACCTTGACGCAACCCCAGCTAAATTGATCGGTGTTTATCCCTTCGAGCGTATGAACCAGGTCATTATTGGTTATCACGTGGAAGCGAAGGGGGTAATAACGCTTAACGAAGAGCTCGACAGTTTTAAACTAGTGCTACCCGAAGAATGTGTCGTATGGCCTTCGGGTACTGGCTACGCACTTCGTGATTGGCTGCGATCCCGAGGCATAGAGCCGGAGATGATGAAACCACCAAAAAAGTAACTTTTTCATGAACCACCTCACTCCCAGTTAGAGGTTTACTTCCACACCTTAACCTGAACTAACTGAGTTAATTTGGCACGCCAGCCGTTGGGAAGGCAACCATCGCTGATTAACGGTTAAGGAGCGGTGCCAGGGCCTCAAATGATCCGGGGAGAGTCGATGTAATTTGCACGCGGTCGATGCCGAAGTCTTCCAGTCGCCGAAGGTTGTCCGCCACGAATGCCGGCTCCCCAACGAAATCGGAAAACAGGCCGTCCCCCAACGGATCGCGCAACGCGCGTGTGGTCGCGGCATCCCCGACCGCGAGAATTGCGAAGAAACCAATTGGTGCCTTCTCGTTGGCGCATTTAACCCGGTCTACAAGCTCGCGCAGGTCGTTCTCGGTGAACTCTGACAGGGCGGCGATCGACAAGGCGCCGCCGCGAACAGCCCGGCCGGGCGCCATCACTTCGATCCGATCGGCCAGCGGCGCGATTATTCTTATAGACTTCTTACCGCCACAGGACGCGACCAGCGCAGGGCGTTTTTTGGGCGTAGGGCCGATATTGTCGACATCGATTGAATAGTGTTGGCCTGAAAACTGGCAGGCGCCATTAGTAAAGAGGCTGCGGGCGATGGTCATCGCCTCCCGGTACATTTCCAAACGGACTCCAGGACGCGGATACTCGCGTCCGGTTCGGGTCAGTTCCTCTTCACTCCAGCCTGCGCCCAATCCGGCATCGAACCGCCCACCTGAAATGAATTGCAGCGTCAGCGAAGCATGCGCAAACTCCACCGGAGATCGGAATAGGTTATTTGAGAATGACGAGCTAAGTTTGAGCCGGCTTGTGGCCATGGCCATCGCCGTTAAAGATACCCATAGATGGGGAAAGCAGCGGTCTTCGGTCCAAAGATGGTCACTAGCAACAACGCCTGCCCAACCTTCTTGCTCCCTCGCTTTTGCCCACTCGGCCGGGTTGACATCGACCGACGAACTTAGGTTAGGAAAAAATTGCATAATGTCACCCGACCCTTGACTGGCCATAAGCGCAGGCTTTGAACTATAATAGTATACAGATATTATAAAAAAGGGAAGCGGCCGTCGAGGCTGTGATGGCACTGCTGCAGCAACGACAATCACCCCTATCGGGAGGCATCCGTTCCACCCGGGTAAAATTATCCAATCGGTCTACCTGCACCCTTATTCCGACAAGGGTTGTCGATCAGTCATCTACTTTGATTCGGTGGTTGGCCACAACGGGTCCACCTACCCAACCGCAGAAATGAGGGTCGGCTTCTTTGAGTTTGCCTTCCAGCCAACTGCCATCCCGGCGGAATCTTCCCCAGACACCGTCAACCTGAGTAACCAGCACAGTGCCTTTGCCGTCCTGCTCATAGAGCGCGCGGCCGAACGGGTGTTTCATGCCTTTCAAGGAGCGCGCTCCAGCCATTGATCAATGGTCTCGTTGAGCCAGCGTACTTTGCCTTCCTGGTATCCGGCTAGTGTTACGCCTGGCTTGCGCGTCGTTTCCAATCCCAGTTGTACGCGTTCCATATTGAACGAATCTTGGTCGAAGACTTTAGCTAGCATCCCCAGGGGTTCGGCGTCGACCCATGACTGGTCTGCGTGCAGGTGCATGACCGGTGCCGGTGGTGGGCGCTCGCCGGAAAACGGCGCCAGCAGGAAAACTTCCATAATCGATGAGCGGTGGTCGTTGCCGTTGGGACGAAAACGGTAAACGATTCGGTTAAAAGCACCCCAGGGGTGAAAGTTGGGAAACAGCGTGTAGTCCAGGTTGTCGATGAACTCAGCGTCAGACCATGTATCCACCAGTTCGCCCACCATGGGTCGCCAGCGCTCGCGAGCCGAATCCGCCGCTGAACGACGTGCCGTTGTGCCTTGCACCGACAAGGGCAGATCCATGTCTTCACGAATGTCGAGCATGTGACGCAGGATGTCTTCTTCATCGGGCTCCCAATCGAGTAATGGGCTCGGGCTGCCACCCGCGGTGATGACGCGAGCGAATGTATCCCACACATCGACTTGGCTGTTGGTGTCGGCCAGATAGGGCAGGGCCTGTGGATGGGTGGTGCTGATGTGGAACGCCTCACAAAAGGCTTCCTGGGCGATCTTCCAGTTGGCCCGAATTTCCTTGGACACATGGGCCTGCACATACCGGTCGGTGAGATTCCAGCGCTCAAAGTGAGCAGGCATCTCGCCGATGAAATCATCGAACGGTGCCGCGTCCGGTGCTGGATTGATGAACACGAATCCGGCCCAGGTTGCCACCTGGGCTTCGGGCAGCGCAAATTCACTGGCGACGATTTGGGGAAAGTCCCAACTGGCAGGCACGTGCTTCAGCTTGCCGCTAGTGGACCACGAAAAGCCGTGGAATAGGCAACGCAGTTCACCGCAATTGCCATCAAATTGTTTTAACTGGCGGCCTCGATGCAAACAGGCATTGACGAAGCATTTGATGTCGCCTGCGTGGGAGCGGATCACAATGTATGACTGGCTGCCAATCTCATAAAGGGTGTAATCACCCGCATCAGGGATGTGCTCCTCGCGACAGGCGAACTGCCAAACCCGGCTCCACAGTTTGGCCATTTCCTGTTCGTGGTATTCGGCAGAGATATAACGATCCACTGACAGGTCGTTGTGTTTGCGCGGTGCAGGACTTTGTTGCCGCAACACGTCGGGCACTGGATGCGAGTCGGTATCCAGTAGCGCCTGGTAGGAGATTCCCGGGGATCGTGCGTCTTCTGTCATGGTATCTATCTCGCAAGTAGTAAAGGCGGTGTCTGCCACAGGTAGGGCAGAATCACCGCCTACATTGAGCGCTTTGCTAGCTGATGGTGCAGTTCCAGCCTAGAAATCGATCGTGGCTTCAATCCCCCAAAGTTTCGTTGCGGAAAGAAAACCGAACGCAAGCGCTCCAATGGCATTTCGTTTGTCGACCACACGTCCACGGTCATCGGAAAAGGCATCATGAACGAAAGCGGACACTGTGAAAGAGTCGATCGAGTTGTTTACGTTGTGCGTATAAGTGACTGAGAAGTCTGCTGAGCCGTAGCTTTCGATCTCATCAAGGTCGAATTGCGCAAGACCGTCCTTAATGCCGTCGGTGAACATCTCATCGCGCCAACTGTACAGACCGAAGAATGTTATCTCTCCGTTATTCGAGACAGGAACGGTATAGTCGAGGTTGATTGAATAGTTCAGTTCGGGTGCTCGACGCACCTGCCTGTTATCGCTGTCATCGATGAATGTAGACACCGCTGTGGAGAAATCCTCGATAAGGAACTCCTCTACTTCTGAATCCAGATAGCCCACAGATGCGCGAAGTGTAAGGCGATCAGAGATTCGTGCATCGAGTTCTAACTCTACACCGAAGTACTCAAGCTCACTCGCGTTGAATACAACCGACGTCGTCAAGCCTCCACCGGCGCCTTTAATGATAACTTCCTGCTTGTCGCGGTAGGACATGTAAAAAAGCGTAGGGTTTAGGCGGACACGTCCGTCCATTAGCTCCATACGCGCACCGAGCTCGTACGTGTCGACAACCTCAGGATCGTATGTGCTTAGCGACTCAGCCTCAGATAGTGCGCGGGCGTTAAAACCGCCGCTTCTAAAACCTCTAGCCCAGCTGACATAGGTCATCACTTCTTCGGTGACTTGGTAGTCTAGCGCCACACGCCAGGAGGGTTCAGTCCAGGAATCGTCTCCTTTCTCAGCGAACGGGCCCGTCGATGGCGAACGGAATCCAACTTCAAGTGCATTGGAAAAAGTCTTTTCCTCGTGGCTTATTCGAGCTCCTACCGATAATCCAAGACGATCCGAAATGTGATAAGTCCCATCAAAGAAGAGTGCGTAAGCGTCGACCTCTTGAGCGCTAATTTGTTGACGACTCAGCCCCCCGAGCACCGCCTGCGTTCCGACAAACCCATGCGCGGGTAGAAAGCCGGGGGTGAAGTCGAACTCCGAATTGAAGAAGAGAGCCCCAACGACAAGATCGAGCTGATCCCAGGAGCCGGTCAAGCGCAGCTCTTGGGAAAGCTGTTCGAATGTCGTGTCTTGCGCAAACTCAGAAATCGGTCGAAGCGCACCACCCGGACCGACTGGGATACCGGGGGGGCCTTCCACTGTACCAGACGTGTGCTCGTCGTGGTCCCTGAAACCGGTAATCGACGTTAGCGTGATATTCTCTGATACGTCCCAATTCATCTCGAGTGTCACAGCCCAGCCTTCCAGAAAGTTCTCGTTAAAGAACTGCTCTTGGGTCGTGGCAAAGCCCGATTCCTCAGCTGGCTCATAACTGGTCGACCGGCACCCGTTTTCAGCAAACGGGGAATTGGCAAATATGGCACCCGTCAGGATGTCACACCATACGTAACCCTGTCCGGCTGGGGTTAGATTTACAGCGTTGTACGGGTTCTGCTCGTCATCGACATAATCGAGGGATAGTAAAGCCTCAAAATGATCGCTCGGCTCGAACAAAAATGCGGCGCCAGCATAGAGCGCGTCTTCATAGTCAAAACGCTTACCCGTGCCGGCTTGTTTAATGAACGAGTCGCCGTCCTTTTTCATCGCGTAGAGCTTGGTTGAAAGGGTATCTCCGAGCTTGGGGAGATTTAAGACAAATTTTTGCGCAGTAGAGTTGTAGCTACCATGGGTAAAACTGGCACGTCCGCCTAACTCGCCCGTTGGCCGCGTTCGAGTTACTACGATGGTCCCGCCTGTGGTATTACGCCCAAACAAAGTCCCCTGCGGTCCGCGTAGAACTTGAACTGATTCGATGTCGAACAGCAGGGCTGCTGCACCGGAGTTAGATCCAAGGAATACGCCGTCGAGCGACACTCCGACTGTGGGCTCAAAGGTTTTGCGGTTATCGTCGTAGCCGATTCCCCTTATCGATGCCGTCAGGCCACGACCTGCAGTCTGTAAAACTGACATTTCGACATTCGGCATAAATTTTTCAATGTCGATCAGCGATGCTGAGTGAGCGCTTTCGACTAAAGCGCCGGAGATATTCGTTACCGCGACCGGCACTTCTTGAATGTTCTCTTCACGCTGACGCGCCGTTACGATGATCTCTTCTAACACCGCACTTTGCTCTGTCTTGGCACTCTCGGCACTCTGCGCTGCTGCAATATCCAGAACGAGCAACACGCAAGCCACGCCTGCGAACTTTAATGTTTTCATGGTTCCACCCCTCTAATGAGATTTCGGCTTCCCGTGCAGCAATTGCATTGATGACATTGCTGTTCTAAGCCACATTAACAAGTGTTAGGTTTAAATGGTATAGTATTATTAAAAAAAATGTCCAAGTTGGCCGTTACACACTTAGACAGTTTTGCATCCAACGGCGGGGTTAGGATTTAGGCTGGGCCATTGTCGTCATCCCTCAGTTTGACCATAAGCCTTCCATCATGGTTTCCCTCAAAAAGGCAATTGATTGTTTCTGGAAGGATATCGAAGCCTTTACGCTCGTCGATTTTATATTTGATTTTGCCCTGATCGATCCACTCACCAATTTCTGCCTGGGCCTCGTGGTACCGGGGCCCGTAGTCGGCAACCAAAAATCCTTCGATCCGCGCCCGCTTGACCAATAAATTCCACATGTTTTTTGGGCCAGGGATCGCAGACTCGTTGTAGCCTGAGATCATTCCGCAAATGGCGATTCGTGCACCAATACCGAGGTTATCCATCGCAGCTTCGAGTATCTCGCCACCGACATTGTCAAAGTAAACATCCAATCCGCTGGGAAAGTGTTCTGCGATAGCGGCGGTCATATCATCATGTGCTCGGTAGTCGATCACTGCATCTGCGCCCAGTTCATCGATGACCCATGCACACTTCTCAGGTCCACCGGCAATGCCGACAACTCGGCAGCCTTTGATCTTTGCAAGCTGCACAACAAGAGAGCCAACCGCGCCGGCTGCACTGGAGACCAGGACCTGTTCACCGTCTTTGAGGCTACAGACGTCGAACAGGCCGAAATAGGCTGTCGCCCCCTTGCTGCCCAGCGCATGAGAAAATGCTCTTAGATCCTGGCTTTCATCATAGGCAATCGGATCCACTGTGCCTTCAGGCACGACGACAAAATCCTGCCAGCCGCCAACACCCATGACAAACTGACCAACAGGGTGCTGATCACTGTTGGACTTAACGACCTGGGCAAGAATTCCGCTACGCATAGGTTCGCCGAGCGGTGACGGGTCCCAGTAGTTGCCGCCCGCATCCATCCATCCTCTCTGCGCTGGATCCATTAAGGCGTAGAGGATTTGTAGCAGGACCTCTCCTTCGCCCGGTTCCGGGATGTCTACCTCGCGATACTCGAAGTCACTGGCCTGGGGAAGGCCGACGGGGCGATTTACAAGGAGCCATTGGCGATTTACTGATTCGGACATGTGATTTCCTTGGCTCAAAGTCTAGGGGTTGACGCGGGTGGGTAGATGGCACTCAGACACTCGCTCAGTCCGGCTCTGTGGTGTTTCGGGCGCGTTCCAAATTTTCTCGATTAGCGGTACCGCCCTTCAGATAGTGAGGATTTTCGATCGCCCATCCTTTCGACAGCGGCGTTGTGAAGTAGAGGTGGGTGACCGTGTCCTGGATGAGCCATCGGTTATCGACGCGCACATAGTCATCGGTGACTTTCCCGGCAACAAACAAGCTCTCGCCATGGTCCGCATATTTGGCCTCGAGATATAGAAAGCCCTTTGCGGTGTCGCCGTTCACGTCGACAACGTGATTGTGAATGAACTGTTTGAGCATGTCGGTGTTATTGGGAATATCGAGGAACTGTTCCATAATGTCTTCGCGTCCCTTCATCATCGCCACGTATTCAAAGTCAATGGATGCATCTTCGGTGAACAAGTCTGCAATCTCTGCCCAACGTCCCTCGTTGACATAGTCGTGGTATGTCATCCGCAGTCGGCGTAACGCCTCGATATCGTCTAGCAGGGCAACTTTCTTTTCGAGTTCGGCGATTCTTGCCTCAAGTGATGTTGGGTCAATATTGCTTTCAGTCATCGCGCTTCCCTACCTTGTTTTTTCTCGGTCTGCCAAAGGCAACACTACCGAATGATGACACGTTCGTTACGCGTCTATTTTAAATGGTATTGTATTATTAAAATAAACCAGTAGGATGAATCAGTCAAGCCCGCGTAGAGCGGAACCCTGTGCTGACTATGATTTCTGCCAAAGGCTGAGTGTCGCCGGGTCTTGAAGATGAGGCCCATGACGGCACTTGGACCAGATGGGGCTCTCGAAGTGATTGCAACATTCTTTGTTCTCATGGTTTGTATGATTAAAATAAGTGGAGACTCTCCGTTGCACATAAAAGAACCTCAGCTGCTGAAATTCAAGGCAACAGATCCAGCCAATCACCTGTATCCCCATGACAACTACGCCAACATGCACGATCAATCGCCGGTCTTCTTTGACCCTGAACGTGAACTCTACTGGATCGTGCGCCACGACTTGATTCAATATGTTAATAAGAACCCGCAGACGTTTTCCAGCCATGTAGAGCTTTTCGGGGGTACCGGGATTAATGGCTATCCCGAGTCGGTACAGGAAATTAGATCACGTGGCGTCGGACACGGTGACACACTCATCACTAATAATGACCGCGATTCTCACCGTGCCTATAAAGAGATCGTTCAAAGAGCCTTTTCGCCGCGCCGGGTGCTGATGTTTGAGCAGCAGACAAAGGATCTGGCGAGCCGGTTAATTGACGAGATTCCGGAATCTGGTGAGATCGACTTTTCGGCTCAGTTCGCCGTACCGCTAACCTTCACGGTTATATGCCGGCAGCTGGGCATTGAAGAGGAGATGCTGCCGACCTTTAAGAAGTGGTCAGATTCCATAGACGTCCTATTGAGCAATATGGCAGACGAGCAGGCGCTGATAAGCGCCGCAAAAGATGAGCTGGAATTACAAAAATACATGATTGAGCGCTGCGAGTTAAGACGTCAGGATCCGAAGGAAGACGTGATCTCAGATATCGTCACAGCGAGATTCAAGGGCGAACGCCTGCTCACCGATATGGAACTCTTCGGCATTCTAAATCAGTTGTTCGTGGCGGGTAATGAGTCCACGCGCAGTACTCTTATAGGGGCAATTTATTACCTCACGCAGCAGCCTGAAATTTATGCCAGGATCCGTGAAGGAGGGCAGCCGGTGATCAAAGTATTTGTCGAAGAAGTCCTGCGCATGTGGTCCGCTGTCCAGGGCCTTTATCGCACAACCTTGCACGACACTGAACTTGAGGGCGTGACGATTCCAAAGGGCGCTAAGGTTCACATCAGGTATGGCGCTGCAAATGTTGACCCGAGTGCCTTCGATAATCCTTGCGAAATTGACCTGGAGCGACCCAATCCGAGAAACCACCTGTCATTCGGATATGGCATACATCATTGCGTGGGCGCGGCATTGGCCCGACAGGAACTGGTGACGGCCATCGACCTGTTAACCACAAGATTCTCGAAGGTCACCCTTGAGCAGCCGCACAAGGACTTCCACTTCTTCTCGAGTTACCATCTGCGGTCCCTTGAAGTCATGAAAGTAAAGTTCTGGGCATGAACTCCTCAGCGAGCGAAGCCCCATGGCCGCCAACTCGATTGGCCTGGCATGCAGTTATTCTGCTTGGCATTGCGAACCTGTTCTCGTTCATCGACCGATTTATGCTGAGTCTCGTCGTTGGTCCGATCAAAGAGACATTTGGTATTTCAGATACAGAAATTGGAATGCTTCAAGGTTTGGCTTTCGGCATTTTCTATACCGTTCTGGGGATACCGATAGGCCGGCTTGCTGACCGATACAGTCGGCGAGCGATTGTCGCATGGGGCGTTGCGACATGGAGCCTGATGACGGCACTATTTGGAACCGCAAGAAGTTACCCCGAGCTCTTCCTTTACCGAATGGGTGTCGGCGTTGGTGAGGCGTCACTGAACCCATGCGCAGTTTCACTCATCAGCGACTATTTTCCCGAGGAGAAACGTTCCACGGCGCTTGGTGTCTATACGATGAGCGCGTTTATCGGCGGCGGGCTGGCAATTATACTGGGCGGTGCGCTTGTCACCTACCTTGGGAGTCTCGGCGAACTGAGTCTACCGGTTGTGGGCGTTATTGAGGCTTGGCAGCTCGCGTTTATCTGTGTGGGTACGCCCGGGCTGCTTTTAGGGCTCTTGATGATGACCATGAAAGAGCCGAAGAGGCGTGAGCTCCTGGGCATTATACCCGAAGGGGAATCGGTTCCATTTAGTATCATTTGGCAAGTCCTGAAGGACAAAAAAGGTGCCTTTGCGGCGCTGATCTGCGGCTTTTCGCTGGTTGCGTTAGACGGCTATGCCAAGGCGTCCTGGATGCCTGAGTTCTTCATCCGTACTTTCGGGTGGACCACGGCGGAGGTTGGTCTGAACTACGGCCTGACTTATCTGCTCTTCGCGGGCTCCGGCGCATTGTGCGGCGGATGGGCGGGCGATTATCTTAGGCGACGTGGGCATATCGATGCCCCATTTCGCGCTGCCGCGATTGGAGTGCTTATCTCCATTCCATTTAGCATCTTCGGGCCACTTGCCGGCAATGAGTTCCTGGCGCTTGGCCTCATTGGCGTCGCTACATTCTTTAGCGCGTTTCCGTATCCCTTGGCCGCGGCCGCTGTTTCGCAGCTAGCGCCCAATCAGATGCGAGCGCAGACGATGGCTTTCCACCTGCTGGTGGTCAACCTTGTGGGTGTTGGGCTGGGACCGACAATAACTGCGTTATTGACCGATTTCGTGTTTGGCGATGAGGCGTACCTGCGGTACTCCCTGGCCACCGTCGCTACCTGTACCCTGCCATTGGCACTTCTCGTTTTTACATTGGGAATGCCGTCCTATCGAAAATCTGTTCAAGAGAAAGTGTAGAACCGATGTCCGTAACTCAGATCACTAAGGACACTGCAATGCGGTCGGAGTCTAAAAAATCTATTGTGGTAGTAACGGGCGGTGCGAGCGGCATAGGTGAGGCATGCGTTCGTGAGTTTGCGAGAAACGGCGCTACCGTGGCCATTGTCGACATAGGCAAGGATTCAGGCCAGCGCCTCGCAGAAGAAGTCCAGGGAAGTTTTTACTACGCCGACGTCGTCGAAGAAAGCGATATTCTTCGAGCTGCCGATGACATTGAGGCTGACCTTGGCCCCGTGCACACATTGATTACCAGTGCTGGCATTGGCCAGGTCCTTTCTCCGCCGGAAGACCTGTCCATGGAAAATTGGGACCTGGTAGTCGATACCAATTTCCGTGGAACTTATATGACGTGCGCAATCTTTGGTTCTCGGATGGCGACCCGTGGATATGGCGCCATCGTGACCATTGCATCTATCACCGGAATGCGTGCGACGCCAGTGCATGCCTATGGTCCTTCCAAATCGGCTATCATAAGCCTGACAGCCGGGCTTGCTGCTGAGTGGGGGAGATCCGGTGTTCGCGTAAACGCCGTTTCACCCGGTTTTACCCTGACGGCCCCGGTGCAGGCAGCATTTGACAGTGGCCAGCGCGATAGATCGCTTATTGAGGACAATACCGCGCTTCGCCGTCTCGTCCGACCTGACGAAGTTGCTAAGGCGGTGGCTTACCTTGCATCCGACGAAGCGTCCGCCATTACAGGCATCAATCTTCCTGTCGATGCCGGGTGGCTCACTGTCGGACCACAACACACCTATGGTGGTATTCCACCGGCCAGAACCGATTTATCGGACTGACTGGTATCCGCGGCGAGTTTCTGAAAGAAAGAGGTAGCACTAAAATGAGAGAGTTCGAAGATAAAGTCGTCCTCGTAACTGGTGGCGCAGATGGAATTGGCAAAGGTTGCGTTATGCAATTCGCCGAAAAAGGCGCCACGGTCTTGATTGGTGACATTCAGGAAGACCGGGGACGCGAGCTCGCCGATGAAATTGGTTCTTCAGCGCGGTTTGTCAACCTTGATGTAACAGATGATGAAGCCTGGCGGAATACCATCGAGTTCATCACACGCGATCTTGGTGCGCTTCATATCCTGATTAACAACGCGGGGATATCATCGAGGACCAGTATTGAGGACTTAGATTTGGCCGAATGGCGGGCGGTCCATTCGGTTAATCTCGACTCCATTTTTCTGGGCTGCCATCACGTTCTTCCGCTGATCAATTCATCGGGCGGCGGCTCGATCATCACCATTTCGTCGGCACTCGGGTTAAAACCCTTCGCGAGCTATCCGGCTTATTGCTCGACAAAGGCGGCGGCGCGAATGCTGACCAAGACGCTAGCGCTGCATTGTGCTGAGAAAGGATATGGAATACGGTGCAACAGCGTATTTCCCGGCGCGATCCGTACGCCACTGAGCGAGAAGCTGGCGCGAGACAGTGGCGATTATGATGCATATCTGAAATATCGATTGGACTCGCACCCAATTGGTTTCATCGGTGAACCGAGCGATGTCGCAAATGCCGTGACCTTCCTGGCTTCGGACTTGGCTAGATACATAACGGGTGCAGACCTCGCGGTGGACGGAGGGGCGTCCCTTTGAAGAATCGAGCGATCCATCGCTGCCAAGCGCCTCTCGACCGTCAATCTATGGCCTCTTTGCCCAACATTGTTAGTGAAAAAATTAGAACAATCTTATGAGAAAAATGAATGCCGAAAATAATTGATCAGGAAGAACGACGTGCCCAGCTCGCGCGAACGGCGATGGAAGTTATCGCGGCTCAAGGTGTGCAGGGTGCAACCTTGCGAACAATCGCCGATACAGCTGGCGTTTCGGTCGGCATACTTCAGCACAACTTTCGTACCAGGGACGTGTTGCTACTCGCAGCATTTGAGATGGCCGTAGATCGTGTCGAGAAAAGAGTCGACAGTTTTTTGGGTACGACAATCGAAGAGATCAGACAGTTCGCCGTAGAAACGCTTCCGCTGGATCGGCAACGAAAAATCGAATGGAAAGTGTTGGTGGCTTTTCGCGCTGAGGCGCTCGCTAATCCCAGGCTGGCCAAGGAACAGCGTCTTAGGTGGCGCAAATTTCGGCAGCTCTTTAAAGGCGCCATCGAGAACGGAATTAGCGCCGGGCATATTTCCAAGAAAGTCGATCCGGACAACGCGTCGTATGCAATTGTTAGCGCAATCGACGGCAGTGCGAATCTGGCCTTGTTCCTGGCTAGAGAGTGGAAGGCAGCAGACGAAGCCGCCAATCTTGAACTACTGGTAAATGGGGTTTTTTCGATTTAGCCCTAGCCGATATTGAGGGGACCTATTGCGGACGAAAGCACGAACGACAAAGTCAGGAGCCAGCCATGAGAGAATTTCCGAGAACGCCCGATGACCTGAGCACGCAGTGGTTGAGCTCAGCGCTGGGTTTTACTGTGAACGGTTTCGAGGTCACCTACTTCGGAGAGGGGGCTGGTATCATGGCCATGGTAACTCGAGTGTTGCTGCAGACTGATGGCGATAACCCTGTGTCGGTGATTGCCAAATTTCCGTCACCGTCTCCCGAAAATCGTTCGGCGGCCAACACCTACAATATGTATGGACGCGAGGTGCAGTTCTACTATGAGATTGCCGCCCATGTAAAGATGCGCACGCCGGCCTGTTTTTATTCTGCTTTTGATCCCGCTACGGAAGATTTCATTTTGTTGTTGGAAGATATTGGTCACCTGCGTGTCGGCGATCAGGTAGCAGGGTGCACTTTGGAAGAAGCTCGCTCCATTTTATCTGCGGTGGCCGACTTGCATGCGAGTACCTGGCAACCCACCCACATAAAGAATCTGATTTCCCACGACAACCCGGCCCAGCGGGAAGGCATGATTGCCGCATTTCAGGTGGGTTGGCCAGTTGTAAACGCCCAGTTCCCCGATCTAATTCCGGAAAGTGCGCAGATCGCGGGTGACAAATTGCCCGGCGCCGTTGGGCGATTGCTGAACGAGATGTGTCAGGATCCGGTTTGCTTGTCTCATTCCGACGTTCGACTCGACAATATTTTCTTTGATGGCAACGAGGTGATATTCGTGGATTGGCAGTCCATCTGCACTTCTGCGCCGGAGCAAGACCTGGCCTACTTTATTACCCAAAGCGTGCCGCCCGCGGTACGTGCGCAGGAAGACCTGGTGGCGTTCTATCATGCCGAGCTTACTAGCCGCGGGGTGGATTATGACCTGGCCTTTTGCCGTAGGCGTTATCGTGTGAGTGCGTTGTACTTGCTGTGCTATGCCGTTGTGATCGCGGGTACATTTGATCTGGCCAATGAGAGGGGCACTGCCTTAGCGCGAACCTTGCTTGGCAATGCCATGAGCGCATTGGATGAAATGGATGCGTTTACGTTGTTGAATTGAATTTAGTTGTGGGAGAACAAAAAGTTTAAGTTGCTAGGCCAGGTTGCGAAAGTAGCGGTGGCCCTGATGGGCGCCTAACGGAATTCTAGCGAGGGTCATGCCTCCAGTATCATAGCTCTGGCTCAGATTCTGGCTCTGAGCTGATTTGTGATTCCTCTGAAAAGCGAGTCAGAAAAAACCTGCCGAGGTTATAAACGATCGAGTTACCTATTATATGATTGGCTGCGGCTCGCCCCGCTCTCGGGCCTATTCTAAAGCGGCTTCGATGTGCGAAATATGGCAAAGAGTATGGCTTCGGTTAGGAGCGCGAGTAACCTTTAAAGCCCCACTGCCGGCACTTTTACTGGTGGTTGATCCATTAGCAGCGTCGCTGCGTATAACCTCCTACTCCCAAACAATTAAAGGCATCAAATGGCTTCTGCGATCGAGCAAGCTCTTGGAAATACCGAAACTAGTCTTAACCTATTAAAAGTGCTGGCGGAGAACAGTTTCGATTCAATCTTGATAACCGATGCGAGCGCTATTGGAAAAATT
>Ga0114997_10002282_pt1 | contig 15530 bp, 12 predicted proteins | sample ArcticOcean_MG_C_2_FD_87045 | JGI IMG/M metagenome (GOLD analysis project Ga0114997, IMG submission 87045) | Marine microbial communities from western Arctic Ocean - ArcticOcean_MG_CB4_136 | ecosystem: Environmental > Aquatic > Marine > Oceanic | place: Arctic Ocean: Canada Basin | collected... | reverse complement strand
CTAATAAATCCCAAAAATTTTCTTTTTCTTAGCTTATTAGAAAATAATTTCTATACACTAAGAGTACCACGTCCAATGATATCTTCACTATATTTTTTTACTTTTATTTATTTAATGGTTTCAATGTATATGACTGAATTTTATTCTAAGAAAAATTTTATTTATTTGGGAATTATTTTTGGTCTTACTTTATCAAGTTTTTATTATTATTTTTTTATTGAAGCAATAACATTTTTCTTATTAATTATTATTAAATTTAAAAAAAATTTTTTAAAAGAAATTTATAAAAACTTTTACTTGTATGCTTTTTTAATATTATTTTTCATCTTGACTATAACTCCCTTTTTAATAAATCTATCACTACATGAAAGTGATTTTACTAACCGTCAGTGCGTATTTGAGCTTAATTTTAACAAAAAAGTAATTTTAATCAAACACTATTTAGTAAGTTATTTAAATCCAAAGTTTATAGTTTTATTTTTAATTGCCTCATCATTAACTTTCTTTGCTAATAGATTGAAAATTACAAATCATAAAATAATAAATATTTTTTTTATTATATTTATATCCAGTATCTTAGCACCAATCTTATTTGTAATTGTATCAAATAAGAGTTGTGTTCTATATCATTTTAATAATCTGATAATAGTTTGGTCTGTTATATTATATTCAATTTTTATTATAGTTTTTTGTCAAAACTTTATTAAATTAAATATAAGTATAACTACTAGGAATCTATTAATTCTTTTATTTGTATTTACTTATGCTTTTGTTTCATTTGATGAAATAAATAATTTCTCAAAAAATAAATATAAAAATTCACATAGAAAAGATTTTCAAAAAATCACATCAATTATAAAAAGCAAACTGGACCTATCTAAGTCAAGTTTATTAACTTTCGATAATGACATAATGATTTGGTCAATTATGAATAATATAAAACATTTAAATTTAATCAATGGATTATTTACTTCTAAAACAGATCCTATGATTGAAGATGATTTAATTGATGCTTTTAGATTTTTAAATTTAGATTCTCAAATCTTTGTAAATTTCATTAAAAATAAAAAAAATGGATGGAGATATATGAATTTAAATGTCTCTGACTTTTTCTTTTATAAATATCAGGCTAATTCTCTAACTACTTATAAAGATACTAAAGACTTTGATCAGAAATTATTATCTGAAATAATAAAATCTTCTCCTTTGCTACATCAACAATCAGTTATTCCAAATTTTGAAATTAGAAGATTAAAAAATAAATTTTTGAATAATAAAATTGGGTATTCTAACCAACCGGACATCATTGTTTTAAATCAAGAAAAAATAATCTTTTCAAAAATCAAAATTAACAAAGAACAGTACTGCCATGTATTAAATGGTGATAAATTAAACCTTTATATTTCAAAACAGTTTTATAATAATTGTGATTAAAACTATATTTTTTTAAAAATATCTTCATATTTTTTTACGTGATTCAAAATTGAATATTTTTTTATATTTTCTCTCGCAATAAAGAGTTTTTGATTAAGTTTTTTAGGATCTTTATAAAAAGATATAATTTTTTGTGCTAATTGTTCAGCATTATTTACCTCAAAAAAATCACCACCTCTTCCATTTAATATTATCTCTTTCATCCCTCCTCTACAATCAGCACATATTACAGGAATCCCATAGCTTATAGCCTCAACTACAGCATTAGGAAATCCTTCAAAAAGGGATGCATTTATAAATAAATTTGCTTCTTTATAATATTTTTTAGTATCTCTCTTGAAACCAATTAGTTTAATTTTTTTTCTTAAATCATATTTTTTTATCTTATTTTCTAAATTTTTTTTTTCAGGACCGTCGCCTAGTATTTTCATTGAGAAATTTTTTATTTTTATTCTGTTTAACGCATCTATAACTGTTTTATATCCTTTCTCTTTTGAAAGTCTCCCTACTGAAATTATTTTTAACTCATCCTCTTCTTTAATTTTTTTTTTTGAATATAGCCGCATAAATGATGGTGATGGAATGTTTACAACGTTAGTTTTACATATTTTTGTTAAGTCTTTTTTTCCACTAATTGAATTGGATATGATCAGGTCAGCTTTTTTATAATAAATTTTAACTAATGAATAAATTAATAGATTTTTTATGTATGTTAATGGATTATTAAAAATTAATAGTTCACTGATGTCTGTCCTTTCTATACCAATAATCTTTAAATCTTTAATTTTTCTTAAAAATATTATCGAAAAGACATTTGTGTGATGAATAGACGAAATAAATATATTTTTTTTTGAACCCTTGTTAAATATTTTTTTAACTAAGGGTACTATCGTGAACATTGAACATAATACACTTTTATTTTTTATTTCATAAACTTTACAACCTATTTTTTGTAATTTAATTTTTTGTGCGTTTTTTCCTAATGAAATTATACTAATAGAATATCTTTTTTTATTAAGGCTTTTACAAAGTCTAAATGTTGAATTACCTGCACCATGATTGGAAAAGCTCGGTAGGAAAAAAATTAAATTATGCATTTATTTTTGCTAATTATACCCTCAAAATAATAATATTATATGTTAGAATTTTGGTAAAAAAACTTATCTAATGTAACTAATTTTGATATTGTTTTTTTTCTTTCTGGGGTTATTCTTTTTAAAAAAATTCATAATAAAATAAAATTAAGAGGACCTAAGATAATTTTGGACCCCTTTTACTACTATACAAATTAAATCTCTAAAATTTTGTTAATTTTCTGGAAATGATTAAATTTTGAAAATTTTTTAGAATATAACTTCGCTTGTATTAACTTTATTTTCAAATCTTTTTTTGAAGTTTTGTGAAAATCATCAAATACTTTCATAAAATCTTTTTTATTGTTGTTTTTAAATAAAAATCCTCCCAAGCCATTCTGTAAAATTTCTATTGGCCCATTTGGACAATCACTAGATATAATTGTTGTATTCAAATATGAGGCCTCTAATAAAACAAACCCGGGATCCTCCCATAATGATGATAGAATAAAACATTCAGCTTTTTTTAAATATTTATAAGGGTTTTTAACATATCCTAATAAGCTTATTGATTTTGAAAGCTCTAAATTATCTATAATAAGTTCTAACTTTTTACGATCTTCTCCCTCACCCAAGATTACAAGGTGATATTCAGGATATTTTTTTACCATATCTGCAAAAGAGTTTATTAAAAAAGAAAAATTTTTTTGTTTTGTGAGTCTACCAATACAAATTATAATTTTTTTATTTTTAAATTCAGATTCTACCTTTTCATTTTTTTTTTTTACTATATCTTTGGGTGAAATAATAGGGTCATAAAGTAAGTGTAATTTATCTTTATCAAAAATATTCAATGATTTTAATTTTTCTAAAGTTGAAATTGTTGGGCATGTAACTTTATGAACATTTTTTCCAAATAACTTCCAATATATTTTTCTAAAAAAATTTAGTCTTGGTAGTCCTGATATTCTAATAATTAATTTTGTCTTATTTGGAAATAAACTCATCACAGTAAGTGGTAATGATATTATTAAATGTGCAATTAAGTAATCTGGCTTTTCTGTTTTTAACAATTTTAAAAGTTTAAAAAAACAAAAGATAAAAATAAATAATTGTGTAAATCGGCTATTTAAAAAACCTCCTTTTGGAAGCTTTTCAATAAAACTTTTTTTATATAAACTTATGATGTTTATATTTTTTGTTTTTTCTTTAATTTGATTCCATTCCCCTACTGTGTCTATAATACTTATTTTTATATTTTTTTTACTATATTGTTTTATTGACTCAATAGATCTAATTACTGAAGACACTGTGGCTATTTTTGATAAAAAAGGTGACCAATAATAAATTTTCATTAGAACATTTAAATTTTTAGATTTATCAAAAATTATTCTTGATAATATTTTTTCATAATTTCATAGGTTTTTATTAAACCACTTTCAATATCATATTTAGGTTTCCATTCAGCTACTTCTTTAATTTTTGTTATATCGGTCACAAATTCCATGGGGCCTGATACTTTTCTATTTTCAGAGATAATTTTTTTTCCTGAAATATTTGAGATTATATTACACATGTCTTTAATGGAAGACATCTCACCAGATCCTAAATTTACTATTCCTTCAAATTTAGAATCTACTAATTTTAATACTGCATCTGCAGCATCTTCTGTAAAAATGAAATCTCTTTTGGGTTCGTTATTCCATATTCTTACCTCATCATTTATAAAAACATCTTGCATAATTGTCGGGACAAGGTCTGGTCTTCTTAATCTTGTGTATCCATAAATATTACTTAATCTCACAATTATTGATGGTACTATATTGCTAAAATATTGAACTATTTGTTCTGACAAATACTTACTAAATACATACTTATTAATATAAGGATCTATTGATTGTTTTTCATCAACTGGCAAGGTTAATTTTTTTTGGTCATACATAAGTATAGTTGTAAAACATATAAATTTTTTTATTTTTCTTTTAGCAAAATAAGATAACGCTTTATTAAGTGGGTAAACATTTAGGTCAATTCCCATATCAGTACTCAAATTAATTTCATGATGATTTGAACTTCCTATCAAAAATATAACTTTGTCAAAATCTATATTATCTAATTTTCCCAATTCTTCTAAAGTGCTTAGCTGGATATGTTCATTTTTACATTCTTTGGGCGGCAACGTCCTACCCACAGAAATGATTTCTGGATTTTTTGAAAGTATAACTGGACCAAAAAAACCACTACCTCCAAACAATAACGTTTTTGTCATTTTTGCTGCATTCTTTTTTGATAAGTCTCTTTTATTCCATCTTTTAATTTTATCGAAATAAATTCTGGAAAATTTCTGCTCATGTTAGAAATTTCAATATCTTTACGCATTTGACCATTTGGTTTTGTTTTATCATATTTAATTAATATGTCTTCAGCGTCACAGACCTTTAGCGCAATTTTTGCGATATGGTCTATTGAATAGTTTTCATTTGTTGCAACATTCATACTATAGAATCTATCTTTCTGTAACATGATACTTATTAATTTAGCAACATCTTTTGCATGCATAAACTGTCTGTATGGTGTGCCATCACCAAATAAAGTAATACTTTTTTTTTTATCTCTTTTTGCAGTAATAATCTTTTCAATTAGAGCTCCAACAAAATGCCCTTTTATTGAGTCAAATTTATCAAACTCGCCATATAAATTGCATGGTATAATATAATTATACTTGGTTTTAAATTTCTTGTTATACATATCAATATGAATTGCCATGCATCTTTTTGCATAAGAATATGAAAAAAGATCTTTATGTGGTGCTCCATTTAAAAGTTCAGACTCTTTTATTGGATATTCATTAATACTATCTGGATAAATACAAGAACTTAAAATCCCTAAAAAATTTTTGACATTATTAGCAAAACTTTCTTTTAAGACAAAGGTATTCATCAATAAATTTTCCTCAAAATATTTAACTGGTTCTTCAATATTGTGGTGAACGCCCCCTACTATAGCTGCTAAATGAATAACTTTTTTTGGTTTAACTTCAAAAAACATTTTTTTAACTTCATTAATATCTAATAGATTATAATCTTTTGAAGATACGTATTTAGCATTAGGGAGTAATTGTTTTAAATAAGTTCCAATTAAACCCGTTCCTCCTGTTACTAATATTTCATTCATATAAATATCTATTTTTTTTTTGCCATAAAAATGTATCCTATGGGATATATAGATCTTGGGTGTGTTTTCATAATAACTTTTAAAGACCAGTCAAATATCAAAGAAAATAATAAAATAATTTCATAAATAATTGGTATGTATTTTAGAAACCCCCGAAGTAAAGAAAAACTTGCCAAAAAAGGGCCAGTACCAAGCTCTTTTATCTTAATTTTATCGAAACCACTTTTTTTTAAATTATGTAGCAAGCTATCTTTAGTAAACCTAAAATGATCTTTTGGTGCACCATGAACTCGATATAAAAAAGGTGTAGAACCAATAATTAAGGCATCTTTTTTTAAGATACGGTTAATATTATTTAGTGGTATTTCTACATTATTGAGATGCTCAAGAACATTAAATATTATAGCGTTATCATAGGTAACATTTATTTTATTATTAATTTTTTCTAAATCAATATTGATAATCTTATTTGAGTTGTTTTTAAAATTTGAAAAATGACAAATTGGAAATTTTTTATCATTTTTTAAAAAATTTTTTTTATAATTCTCACTTGCACCAAACTCAATGCATTTACCTTTAATTTTTATTTTATTAAATTCAAAATTCTGAAAATCTCTTAAAATAGAATTTTTAGAAAAAAAAAGTTTAAAATAATTCATTATTAAGCATTTTTTTTACAATTTGTTTAAAATTAACTTTTGGTGTCCAATTAATAGTTTTTTTAGCAAGCTTTATATCAGCTTTGTAAGATATTATGTCATTTTTTCTTTTTAAACTATTTTGATTAGATTTTAATCTTTTAATACTTATGCCTTTAAGCTTAAAGACTTCATTAACAAAGTCTCTAATGCTATATTTTTTTCCTGTACCTAAAACTAAATCTATTGGTTTTTTTTGTTGTAACATTAACCACATAGCCTCCACATACTCAGGTGCCCAGCCCCAATCTCTATAAATATCAATATTTCCTAACTCTAGGTTAATCTTATTATTTTTTTTTATTTTTTTAGATACATCTATAATTTTTTTAGTAACAAATTCTTTCGATCGCAATGGAGATTCATGGTTAAAAAGTATACCACTACATACAAAGAGATTGTAACTTTCTCTATATATTTTTGTGTAGTTATATCCTGCTGCTTTTGCAACACCATAAGGGCTTTGAGGTACAATTCTAGAATTTTCATTATATAGATTGTTTTTAAAATTCCCAAAAAATTGACCCGATGCTGCATTAAAAACTTTAGTCTTTCTTGTATTATTCTTTACATGATGCAATATATTTAAAATCCCTAGAGCATTGCTAATTAATGACTCCTTTGGAAATAGATATGAATTTACTACAGAAGAATATCCAGCTAAATAATATATTTCGTTAATACTATTATTTTGTTTGAATAATTTTTTTAAAAATTCGTCATCTGTAGCCGTTCCTTTGATAAGTTTAACTTTATTTAATATATGTAATTTTTTTAGTCTAAATAAATTCTTTAGTGTGAGGTTTCTTGTTATTCCTAACACAGTATAATTTTTATCAATAAGAAATTTAGCTAAATAAGATCCATCTTGACCACTTACTCCAAAAATTATTGCCTTTTTTTTCATTAAGAATTATTGATTTTAATATGCTTATTTTATTGTTACAAAAATAATATCTTTATATTATAAAAGAACTCACTTTAATCATAAATAATTATGAACAAAACATTAGTATTTTCAGCAACTTATAATGAAGTCGATAATATTGAAATATTGATAAAAAAAATAACAAAATATTCAAAAAATGTAGATATCCTTATAATAGATGACAATAGTCCAGATGGTACAAAAAAAATTCTTTTTAGATTACAGAAAAAATTAAGAAAACTAAAAATAATTGTTAGAAAAGGTAAACTTGGATTAGATACTGCTCATAAGTTTGCTTATAATTATGCTCTTCAAAAGAAATACACTAACTTAATAACGATGGATGCTGACTTGTCACATGATCCTGTGGAAATTAAAAAAATGATTAAAGTATTAAAAAATCATGATTTTGTTATTGGTTCAAGATATATGGTTGGTGGAAAGTGTGAAATGGGTGCAGCAAGATTCTTGCTAAGTTTTTTTGGAAATAAATTTATTAAAATATTTTTGAATATTAATTGTAGTGAATTTACAACCTCCTACAGAGGTTTTAATCTAAAAAAATTAAAAAAATTTAATTTAAAAAATATTCGTTCACATGGGTACAGTTTTTTTATGGAGACAATTGTACAACTTGAAAGATCTAAATTTTTTATAAAAGAAATACCAATCTATTTTAAAAATAGAATTCATGGGAAATCTAAAATTCCTAAAATTGAAATATTTAGGACATTAAAAAATGTATTTTTGCTGTACCTTAAAAATTAAAAAATATATTTGTACATTTTTAGCACACTGGTAACTATTTCACTTGAATTAATAATATTTTTTTATATGAGTGAGAGTGATATCAATCACTAAACGTAACTAAATAAATTCAAAAAATGAAAATAATTAAAAATACTTTCTTTGTAACTATTGTTTTAATCATACTGTTCACTTTGATTGGTGTGTTTTTTATTGGAAAGACCGATAATAGAATAATATTTACTCTTAAAAATAAAATTCCAGTTAGTTTAAGTTCTTTTGTTAAAGAAACAATTCTGTTTCCATTTACTCATAAATCTGAAATAAATATTTTATATAAAAAGGATGAAAAAACTGATTTAAGAATATCTCACCTTGAAAATCAAACTCAAATACTTAGAAAAACTATTTTTGACTTAAGTAGTAAGAATAATGACTTTGAATTATTATCAAAAATTATAGACAGAAAAAAAATTACATCAACAAATAAAAATAAATTTTATCTTAGTAAATTTTATTTTAACTCAATGCCATGGCAAAATAATGGAAGAAAGCCTTCAGGATATTTAACTCAGCATCAGAAAAAAGTTTTCACCTTAACGGGACAAGGGAAAATTGGTTTCTTTGATACGACTGATTTAAAAAGTGATTTTTTAAGACATAAGAAAATTAAGACCAATCTTTACGAATTAATATCAGAAGATTCTAAAATTAGACTTAAAGGTAAGTTTGGTTTTAGAGGCATAATGATTAATAACAATAATGTTTTTGTTAGCTACCAAAAACATACTGGTAATGACTGTTATAATGTTTCTATTTTAAAATCAGAATTAAAACCTGACTACTTAAATTTTCAATCATTCTTTACCTATGACGAGTGTAGTAAAATCATGACAAATCATACTGGTGCTAAAATGATAAAATTTAACAATGAAAGTTTTTTATTTACAATTGGTGATGGTCAACAGTTTGCCCAGGCGCAAAATAATAGTTCAATGTTTGGAAAAATTTTAAAGATAAATTATTTAGACTCGTCATATGAAATGATTGCAAAGGGTATGAGGGATACTCAGGGTGGTCATTACTATGAGAAAGATAAAATATTAATTTTGTCGGAACATGGTCCCTCTGGTGGTGATGAGATTAACGCTATTCAATTAAATGAATTTGATAAAAATATAAATTTTGGTTGGCCTGTAGCTACGTATGGTGAGATTGAGTATATTATAATCCCAGAAAACAAATTTACAGTAAAAGATAAACTAAATCACAGCAAGAATGGTTTTAAAGAACCACTACATTGGTTTAAAGGTAAATCAGTGGCTCCAAGTAATATAATAAATATTGATGGGTTTGCAAATAACATCACTTCTGATTTTGTTTTATCTGCAATGGGGAATGTCCCTTATCCAGGTCGAAGGTCGCTTCATCATTTGAGGTTTGATAAAGATTATTCAAAATTAGTATACTCTGATATTATACCTATAGGAGAAAGAGTAAGAGATATAATTTTTATAAAAGAGCAAAACAAAATTTTAATGCTATTAGAAAATTCTCCTACAATAGCAATTCTTGAAAGTAAATAATTTTTCAAGATGATAACAAATTTAGTTTTATAGTAAATTATAAATCTTAATTGTTTTTTTTGCTGTTTCCATCCATGAATATTTTTGCATGGTATCAACCTTAATCTGCTTAAGCTTTTTTTTATTTTGTTTCAAAAAAAGAATATTTTCTAATTTATTTTCTAGATCTTCTTCGTTTTCAAAATAAATAGCGTTATTGCCACAAACTTCTCTAAATACCTGAATGTCATTTATCAATAATTTGCACTCTAAACTCATAGCTTCAACCAAGGGTAGGCCAAAACCTTCATATTTAGATGTTGCTACCATTACAGAAGCATTAACATAAAAGTTTCTTAAATTAGAGTCTGTTCCTGAAAAATAGTGCAAATTACCAAAGATTCTTAATTTTTTAAAATTATCAATTTCTTCATGAGAAAATTTTTCGCCACCAAAACATACAATATCAAAGTTATTATTAATTTTTTTACAATTATAGTAGGAATTTATCAAAGAATTGAAGTTTTTATATTTTGACCTTCTACCAACATATAAAATAAAAGGTTTGTTTATTTTATATGTTTTTTTAAAGTTATCTTCATCAAGCAATGAATCACTATTACTATTTTCAACCATGTGATCACAACCTAAATGAGTTACCTTCACTTTATATTCAGGCACTTTATACAAATCTAAAAAATCTTCTTTGGTTTTATTGGATATACAAATAAAATAATCTGTATTATCAAAAATTTTTTTTTTATTCCAGACAATGTCTTTGTAATTATAATAATTATTAAATTTTTCATGAATTAGATCATAAATAGTAATAATTTTTTTTTTATTTTTTATTTTTAATAATGAAGATGAACAGTATGTGTCATGAATAATATTTGATTTATAATCTTTAGAAATAATATAATTGGTCAAAAAATCATTAAATTTAACAAATTGTTTAAACATTGGGTATTTTGGCAAATATAATCCTTGTTTAAATTTATTGTCTAAATTTTTAAGATAAATATTCTTATATACAGGAGCAACTACTCTGAAGGGAAATTTCAATTCAATAAATTTTTTAAAAATACAATCAAAGTATCTTGAAACACCACCAACTTTTTGAGAAAAAAAAATAGCGTTATTAAATAGCGTTTTCAAAAAATTATATTTTAGGCTCTATTTCATTTTCAAATTTTTTAACTAGCCAGCTACGTAATGGTTCATAATGAAACTCACTATCATAATTATCAAAAAATTTTTCATTTATTAAATCTTTCCTAACAAAAAAAGCATTTACACCAGTTATATTGCATGCAACTAAACTATAATTCTTTTTTTTCATCATAATTTCAAATGATTTTAATGATGCACCGAAATTATCTGAGCCATCCCAATTACCATTTTCATCATATTTACACACCCACTCTATATCATCTCTATGTTTTGCGTTATACTCAGTTACAACTACTCTAGGATTAAATAAATTGAATTCAGATAAGATATGAAAAGTATTTTTGCTTAAATCTATAGAAAGTAAATCTACTTCATTTGTTAAAAAATTTTTATATTCATCTAATAATTTATTTACATTATTTTTAGTTATTATATTTTTTTTAAATAATAGTTTAGTGCCAAAATAGTCCCTAAAATCATCTTTCAATTTATTAAGATTTGTTGACATATCAATCCAAACACCTTGCCACCCTGCAAATAATAAAAAAGTTGTATTACACTCAAGCCCATCTTGAATCCCAAGTTCTATAAATTTTTTATTTTTTATACCAATTCTATTAAATATTTCTTTTATAATTCCATCTTCATCACTTTGGGAATAAACTTTAAATCCATAACGTATCAAATTTTTAGAATTTTTATATTTCTCAGAATTTACAAGGTTGAAATAGTTGATTTCTAGTAAAGATTTATTGATAGCATGCAATCTTATCGTTTTTGAAAAAAACCAAAGGAACTTAGTGGCTATTTTTTTTAAGTATCTAATTAACATTAAATTTATAATTTTATAATCTAGTTATAAATATATTAAAAATTACAATATTAAAGAATATAATAAAACTATTAATATAAATACTTCTACAAAGACCTGTCTTTTATATTTAGTTTATTATTTTCTATTTCAACAACTTTATTACAGTTTTCTAAGTTTTTAATATTATGACTAATAATAATAATAATTTTATCTTCAAATAAATCATAAATAGATTTTAATATATCTTTTTCATAATCCTCATGCAAAGCAGACGTTGCTTCATCTAATATTAGTAAATCAAAATCTTTGTAGAGAGCTCTTGCAATACCAATTCTTTGTTTTTGACCACCTGAAATTTTTAAACCTTTTTCTCCTATTTCTGCCTTCAGTCCTAAAGGCGTGCTTTTAATAAATTTATTTAATTTACAGATTTCAATTATTTTTTCTAATTTCTCATTATTTACCACTTCTGCATTAAAAGTAATATTATTTATAATTGTATCATTAAATAGAATTGTATCTTGAGCTATATAACTTATTTTATTATAAAAAAAATTTGGCTTATCAGAAATATTAACTCCATTAATAAAAATGTTACCCATTATAGGAGGTATTAATCCAGTCAATAAATTTACTAAGGAGGTTTTTCCAGACCCAGATTTACCAAATACACCTATCTTATCATTTTTTTTTATTTCTAAATTGATATTTGAAAAAAGTGTCTCACTTTTAGATCCATAATTAAATGCAAGATTTTCAAGTTTGATTGTTTTAATTTCTTTTGAGTATTTTTTTTCATTTTTATAATCTAAATTTGAATAATTAGATAAATTATTCAAATCTTTTTCAATAATATCAATTGATGGCTCGGTATATTTTATTGCAGTTGTTGCAACAGAGATTCCATTAAAAGCAGGAATTAATCTTAATGCTACCACTGATAAGAAAGATAAGTTTGAAATTTTTATGGCGTTACTTGCCTCGCCAAGATATAGAAAAATTGAAACTAATGTTATTGAGACAATAGCCAGCATTTCTAAAGAAATTTTAGGGATTCTATTAATCAATCCTTGTAAAAAAATAACTCTATTTATCTTAAAATAATTATCGTTAAATATCTTAATAAAAAAAAGTTCTTTTAAATTAAATTTTATTTCTTTGATAGCTGAAAAAGTATTTTCTAATAAACTAAGTTCTATTTTTTTATATGTTTGAATTTTTCTACCAGCTTTATTTAACCATTTTTTTATTGCTATAAAATAAAATAAATAAAATAAAAAAAATATAAGAAAAAATAAAATTGTTATTTCAAAAAAAACCTTGATGGAGATAATTAAAATAAAAAAAAGTAAAATAATTTCCAATAATAGTCTTTGATAATGACCAATTAAATTGGCAAATTTTCTAATTTCGCCATGATTTCTTATTAATTCAGCTGGGCTTCTATTAATATGTAAAAGGTAATCTGAGTAAATGTTTTTACGATATATCTCTTTACCTATACGCACATTGAGATCTTGTATAAATCTACTATTAAAATAATAAAAAAATCCAATAAAAATATTTTTAATTAAAAAAATTCCAATAACTGCGAAAGATAAATAATAAATAAAATTTTTACCCTGATGAATCACTATTAAATTGCTTGCATTAAGTTTTAATAAATATTTATCCATCAGTGTTGGTTCAAAAATTAATGAAATATATACTGGAATAGAGCCTAAACTTATAAGTTCAAAAAAAGTTACAAGTAATGTTAAAAAAAAAAGTTTAATTAATTTTTTTTTTTCCTCTTTATACAAAATATTATAAGTTCTTTTTAAATTTTTAATAAACATAATTCTTATCAACTACAGTTGTTGATTGAGCTAACTAGAAAACTTTTGGAAAATTTTTTCCAATCTTCCAATTTCTCGTTAACCTTTGTATAATCTAATTTTTCCTGAAATTGAGAATTATCATCAATTTCTCTTTTACTTAAGTTTAATCTTTTTAGAAAATATTCTAATTTATTAGTTCTATATGGGTCACTACTATACCAAAAATTCAGTTTAAATTTGATGGCAAATTGAACACCATGAAACATGGATGTAAAGAAAAAGTTACTTTTTTGTATAATAGATAAAAATTCAGAAGGATCAATTCTAATATTATTATCTGCCCATTTATTATAATATCCTAGTGATAAAATTTTTAGATTATTTTTTTTACTAAATTCTATAATTTTATTAATTTGAATTTTTGAAAAATAATTTCCATACACAATACAATTGTTATTTTCTAAATTATATGTACCGATATATTTATTGTCTTGATCATCTAAAAAAACTGGGTCTAAAACTATTTCTGAATTAAGTCCAAACTCATTTTTCAGTAAATTGTATGAGAACTCATCTCTCACAGAAATAAATTTAAAAGATGTTAATAGGCTTTTAATTTCAGAATGTGTCCTACTATTAATATTAGAGACATTCGCATTTCCAAATGAGGCTGCATAAGATACCTTCATACCATAATCACGTGAGCCAAAGAAGAAATTATCAAAACCAAAAAAAGGGTTTGAGAAGTTCCAAATCTCATCGCTCCCATAAACACTAACATTTTGTTTATTTTTATATGTTAAACTTTTTTCATAATTTGGAAATTTTTTTATATATTTTTTTTTCCATTTCCTTAATTTATAAAATCTAATTAACCCATCAAAAAATTTTTTAGGGTTTCTTTTAATCATTGGGTACAATTCCTCTCTGATAATTAGTTTTTTTGGTTGATAACTTAAATAATCTACATCACTCAACTTAAAATTATTGTTTATAAAGTTTCTTAAATATAAACTTTGCAGTAAGGCTCCATAGTTATTTCCGTAATAATAAGTTACAATATTAATATTCACAGTATTTTATCAAAAATTATATTTTCTAACTTAACTTTATTCTTAACTTTTTTTTTGAATTTTAACACAAATTCAATTGCCTCATTTGCATTATGACTGCCATTATTAACTAAACAATTTATTGTTTTGGTAGATACAGAAAACTTATTATTTTTAATTTTTAAAAAGAAATTATAAATACTTATTAATTTAGATCTATTTTTACCTAATTTATCTGAAGTTGAAAAGTTTCGCGAAAATAAAAAGTTATTTATTTTAAATAAAATGTACAGTATAAAAAATACGATTGAGTTATATTTAATTTCTGAATATAAATTTTTTGTAGCAAACATACTGCCTAAGTTTGGAAGATCTTTTTCTTGATATTTTTTTCTATAAAACATCAATTTTTTATATTTTTCTTCGATATTGACCTTGGATATAAATTTTTTTGGGGGAAAATAAAAATATCCTCCCAATATAGCATTTTTATTAATTTGAAAATTTGAAGTTCTCCATGAGAAATTAATTAAAGATTTTTTTTCAAAGACCACTTTGTTATTATAATTTAATGAAGCAACTTTTTTTAAATAATCTGAGATACAATTATCGAAAGATGATGCATTCATGAATAAACCACCCCCCATACTCCCTGGTATTCCTAGCAAACCTTCTGTCCCTGTATAACCCTTATTTGCAACAAATTTTGCGAATCTAGGTATTGTAACACCCGCTTCCACATAGATAAATAGACCACTTTTTGTTTTTAATTCTTTAATCTTATTGAGTTTTGAAAAATTAATAAATGGAGTATTAATTACGCCATCTCTAATAATTGTATTAGAGATATTTCCCAATATATAAAAATATATATTATTTTTAAAAAAAAAAGCATTTAATTTAGTAGTTTCTTTAAAACTTTTAGGTGTTATGAAAATTTTGATAATACCTCCTGCTTTTAGCCAAGATTTTTTAGAAAGGTCAAAATCATTAATATAATCAATGTCATTTAAATTTAACCAATCTTGAATATTTTCAATGCTAACTTTCAT
>Ga0114997_10002278_pt1 | contig 15547 bp, 3 predicted proteins | sample ArcticOcean_MG_C_2_FD_87045 | JGI IMG/M metagenome (GOLD analysis project Ga0114997, IMG submission 87045) | Marine microbial communities from western Arctic Ocean - ArcticOcean_MG_CB4_136 | ecosystem: Environmental > Aquatic > Marine > Oceanic | place: Arctic Ocean: Canada Basin | collected... | reverse complement strand
CCAAATTTATCAGTCTCTAGAAGTTTCGAAGGGTCGAAGCCAGTATCTGTTTCGTAATCCCGACCATGCATTTTCAAGACAACGTTAGAAGGGTGCGAAGTATTGTCTGTTTTCAACGTCGACTCAGAGCCATATCCAAATTTTAAATGTGCTTTGCCCTCGCGAACAAAAGTGGTATATCTTCGTGGAACAGAAGTTGTCACTAGCACGTTAGGAACGTAGCGTCGAGTGTTAGGATCTTTGTTTAACACCGTTTTAAAGATTGTATCTTGAGACAAAAACGGAACTTCAAAATATTCATGACCTTCTACATCAAGAACCGAAACCACCTCTGTAATATTTTCGTTTGCTAAAGGGATAGTTAGAAATCTAGAGAACGCTCCGACGTTTACAGACTCTTCAAACTTTTCGCCTGACATAACTTTGCCGTAAGCCTTAACGATAAAGGATGTTGCGGCGCCGTCTTGCTGATTTTCGGTGCCTGCAACAACCTCGTTGTCAGGATTCGCGAAGTCAACATCGTCTATCAATTCGAACATGTCGCCGGCTGCTGTCAGATACTTGCTTCCTTTTGTTACAACCGGAAGATAATCTGTGTCCGGGCCGGTACCGTTGGGGGAGGTGGGTACCATTAAAAACAAGGAAAGCAGTCCGAAAGAACTTGATTTGAGCCCCTCGTTGTACCCAACTTGTTCACCCAATCTTAGCACGTTGTCATATTCTACAGCAGTATCGATAAAAGACTCATTAGCCTGATAATCTAAGTAGAAAGATAGAACATCGCCTACGTAGGCAACAGTGTCCATCATTAAAGAGCCGAAAGAAGCTTCAGAAAAATCTTTATAAATATCTGGATAATATCTTTTAGCGTAGTTAACTAAACTTTCTTTAATAGAGTTGAACTCTCTATCTGTATATCTAATAATTTTTTTACTTTTTTTGTTCATTGACTTAATGTCCCGTCGTTAATTGTAATCGCTGATTGTAGGTTCAAGTCAGGAACAATATATACTATTTTTATTGACAAGATTTGACGGTCTTCTAGCGGAACCCCTAGATCATCTGCGTGATCAAAAATAACGTTTTGTAAAGTAACAAAAGGCATATACCTTTCTACTTGACTGTGTAACCTTTGTTCTATCGCGGATTGAGCAGTAGCATGCGGTTCAAAAAGATAGTTTCTTATACCAACCCCAAAATCAGGGTTCATAACTCTTTCTCCTGGTGAAGTTAAGATTAAATTTTTAAAATTTTGTTTTATTTCCTCTTCGTAGGACGTTATCAGAGAGTATACTCCCATTCTTGAATCCCTAGTCAAAGGCAATGACGGACCAATAGCTTCCAAAAGACTGTCTCCTTTTATTTAGTAAATAGTAAATGACTATAATTCATCGTCACAATTAGGATCTTTTGATTCCGCAAGGTTGGCGGCCTCCTCTTCTTCATACGCATCTGATAACAATAGCGCTAAATAGATCATCCCTGGTATAGTACTTGGTGGACCAACAAAAAATGGTGGTGGAATAATTCCGCCGCCGAGGGGGATCATAGATGGCATAAACGCCGCCCAAGTTGCTGGCAGTAACCAAGATGCTCCAAATATTGAGTCCATCTCGTCTTTAACTTTCTTAAACTCCGCTTCAAAGTCCGCAATAAGTTCTTTCATTTCTTTCTCTGCGTCGGTGACAGCTGTCTTCGCAGTCTGATATACAACCAGCGATTCTTGTATTGTCGCTGCAGCTGTGCTGAAAGCGCTCCAGGGCGCCGCAAGGGATTCATCAGGAGTATAACTTAACGTTACATCGATAGACCACAGTGAGGGGTCGTCTCCCTCAATATTCCAACTTTTAATCGCAGGGCCTTCAGTTTCAAAGTTTGCAGCGTCGGGCTCCACGCCTGCTTGCTGCGCTTTTTCAGCTGCAGTTTTTAGTGTGTCTAAACTCATCTGTGTAGAAGGGCCGATTATAGCTAGATTGACCTCTACCTGCATCATACTAGACTTTGCAGTGTCTATCGTTTGCTGTAACGTTTGTTTAGTAATCTGAAGGCCCATTTCAATACCAATTATAATTGTGTCATAGACTAATTTGGCGACGTCTAAGACTGATTTTGCCGTGATAATGGCAGGATCAGTCAATTCTACAAAGCCTTTCAGTATCATTAGAAGGCATTTCCAGATTATTTCTAAGATCTGCTTTGATAGGTTTGGCTGTTTTATATTTGTTCCGCGCAAACCAGCAGCAATGTCGTTAACCATCTGGTTTTTGACCGCAGGTGGTATAAAAGTGTAGTCGTTTGATGATTCCAGGTTATCTAAAATGCTTAAGATTGTAGCCTTAGTCCTGTCTAGCACATCCGTTGGCTCTCCAATAAAGTCTAAAATAGCGTCGCTAGAATATAAAAATCCCAGGGCCATGTATCTTCTGATAGGGAACAAGTGCTGGAATAATAACTTGAATTCTGGACTGCTTTGCAACTCTTGTAAGAGTCCATCAGCGATATGCTTAAAATAGAAGTTAGAAGGTGTTTGCGTTAAGCACTTGTACATCTCCTTGTTTTCTTGCTTAAAAAAGTCTTTAACAGTATACGACTTTGCTGTGTTATAAGCCTCTGTAGGATTGTTACCGAATTGCGTGCTTCCCAAGAAAGATACCTTGTTAGTATAACAAAAATCATCAAACGATGTGCTAATTCCGGCGACTCGGATATGCCCATTAGAAACGTTGATATCTTTTTCTATCTCAACAACAGGAATGTGCAATTCGTTAAATAGCAAGGGGATTCTCTGTGCGTGCTTGTTTGTTTCGAAATAATAACCACCCCCGATGCCAGGTTTGGGACCGCCGCGGGTGAGCAACCATCCTTCTTCCTTTTGTTCATCTTCTATAAAATAAGTTCTAGAAACCAAGCCCGCCTTCGCATTTTTTAGCCCTCCGACGCCAAAAGAATCTTTTAATTGCTGTTGAACATTGGGGCTCCCATCGTAAGGCATGCCGTCGCTGTCCGCCATGACTCCTACAGTATCGGTCATAGCCAAGGGTCCAAACTGACTAACGTAGACTAGCCGCATGCCAAATTTCACCTCTTTGAAAAACGGCTTGAACCCGTGATCATTATACAACAATTTAATTTTTTCATTACCTTCCTTATTTATCCATGGAATGAACGAGTCTGTCATAAACCAAGAGAACACAGATAAAGGTACGACGTCATATATCCAGGCTTTGAACGGATTGTTCTCAGAACGAGTGTTCGAGAGTACCGGGCCCGAGCCTATTTCAGTAAGCGCTTCGGCGATATTTCCTTGAGCGATATCATCTATCGCGCATGGCTCAACTGGGTTTCCGAATGAAGACCGTGACTTAAAACCTGCGCGTACGTCGTCATCCTGATCAGTCAGACGAACGTATGGCTGCATAATAAAATTCCCCAAATGAGAATTAACAAGATTGCCAGCAAGATATTCATGCTGATTGATCATTTGGCCGGGATCACACAAAAGTTTTGAAGATAAAGTTCTTTTTATTTTTTCTTCTACCCAAATAATCGAGTTTAAAACTGAAAGAGAAGTGTCTTCGCCGCCGGGGGCGTCGACGACCCAATCATCGTTTATTAGCTTTTCAGTGCCACAAATATCAACATAGTGCCGCATATATTCGTAAAAAGCGTCCGGCTTTGATGAGGGGTCGTTGCCATCGGGACGGCCCGGGCCGTAATCTCCAGAATATATTAATTTGTTTTCAAGATCGCTCCACGTGCCGGCGGTTGTATCCGTAAGAAGCTCCTTTGAGGTGGAATAAGAGTTCATTGTTGCAGATGGATAATAGTTTAAAGGTACAGAATGCAAAAAGTTTCTCTGCGACAAATCTTGTGCTAACCCACTAAAATCTTGAGAATCTGGAGAATGCAACTCGGCCGAGAGCGCAACAATAGAATCACCATCAACTGGAGGCCCCATGGGGCCTCCGAGCTTGGTGCTGAAAATCTTACAGTTCGCGGGACTGAAGACGGGATTGTAATTATATCTGTTTTGTATTGTTCCGTCAGAGTAGTTGTGCGTATAAATGTTGTCCGTTAAATAATTAACTGCTGGGTATGCTGCGCCTTCCTGCGAATTCGCGGCGCTTCGAATCTCGTAAGCTACTGCTTCTGCGCGTTGGAGGTTCTTACCCTTGGGAAAGACACCTTTTGAGGCCGGGTACAAAGTCTGAAGGGCTGCTTTCGGGCTAGAAAACATTCTTTCCAAAGCTTTCGTTAACTCGGGTTCTTCCGAAGTAACGGTGTTCAAAGACAGCTTTGTACTAATCGGCTTTGAATTAGTGAAGATGGAAGCGATGGTTCTGTTAATGTTGTCGGCTTCAGCTTCAATAATGTATTCAAGGCCGCTAGAATTAGAAACCATAACGTGTGCTGCTGTGCTTTTAATATTCTCTTGTTTTCTTAGATAATCGTTAGCGAAGTTTATGATTATGTCGAAGTTATTGATTTCTGACTTCATGTTTTTTATAAGAAGCTTCTTAACAATGGGCTCTTTAAACACGTCACTTAAATCGTAGGCGTCCCACGAAATAATACCTGCAAAACACATTTCTAAACAGTACACTCTTACCAAAAGAATAAGTGCCGCTTCTGCGAGCGCTCGCTGCGAAGCAGTGTATACATCTCCACTCGACTCGTACACATCACGGCAAACAGAATTTCTATAAAATTCCATTACCTCTGGCTTGATACTATCAATGTTAAAGAAATCTGTTTCCGTGTTAGCTAAATCGGCTTGGGTACTTGCAGTTAACTTATCAATAAGTCGTTTACACTGTGGGTTACCGGTAGAGTTTATCGGTGTTTTTAACACTTTCGACCACAATTTTTTCATATATTTACGCTGGTTTAAGCGCGACAAGCGAAGTTTACCAAATATCTTGCTAGTATAGGCGAATTTACATGCAGAATACTCGCTAGTAGCAAACGAATATCCTAACGCGCGGAGCGCTGGTGAAGTTGACGACTGTAAGGGGCTAGCCGCGTATTTGCTAGATAAACTTTCTAGCTTAGAAACCATAAGTTTACTAAAGATCATAGACCTTGAGTTTTTAATATCCGGGGTGCGCATATTCTCTGGAAACGTTCTTTTAGCCCATGAGAGAGCTAGGCCCGCGGGAGCGCGCGGGTTGACGTAGCTAATCTTATTAGAATATTCGACTAGGTCGCTCATATCCTTAAGACCTATCTGCTCTAGCAATACGTATACATCTTTATCAAAGTCTTCTACGAATTCAAAGTTAAACTCTGGATCTCGTATCTGTTTTTCGATTATTGGTGAGTCACCTTTGTAATTCGTCGAATGGGCCGCATTGATCTTAGAAGAGTTTGAGTTCGCAACGCTCCGAGATAGCAGCTTACTCTTGCTTATCTTATAATCATCTTTTATCTGTGTGGTGTGTCCGCTTTTCAGGGCGGCGGCGATGCCGGCGGAGGTCTTAAGATCATTGTAAAACGGGTTAAGTGTGTACTCTTGGTACAACAACACATTATCTAAATTTGAAGTTCTTATTCGATCTGTAATCGTGACAGAGTCTTTACCTATCGCATCAAATTCCAAGTTGGTCATCGTATTGATAATCTTTTCAGTCATCGCTTTTACACGCGGTACCGCAAGAGGATTTTTAAACGGCATGGGAAAATATGATACATCCGGATTAAAATTTGTCCAGTAATAACTATTTTTGCTTGAGGTACCATTATATGCTAGCCCTGCGAGCGTCGAAGCGTAAGTTTGTTCGCCGGCTGCTGTAGCGCCGGGGTTGCTTGTTGGCATGGGAATGTACAGAAACTTTGGAAAAACTGGATGGAAAGTAGGTTCATCGAAGGCTTTAGACAGTTTGGGACTGGTGGGGCGCGTGCTTAACCTAGGTATCACGTCTTCTGGCTTTAGAGTTTCAAACGCATTGTCAGTGTCTCTAAAAAAGTTTTTAAAACCAACCGCGACCGGTCGTAGTTGTAGTCCTCCAAACCAAAGAAGCTTTTTAAAAAGGGCCTCATACGAATCTGCGGTGTATCCTGCACCATCGACATCTTCGAGATCGAATTTTACAGACTGATAAACGCCTAACTCTGCCGGCACAAGATCAAAGTAAACGCCGCCCTCCTCAATATTTTCGTAAAGGCTGAGAAAATCTGGAAGTATGCTTCGGAGATTCTGTTTTGTTATTCCAAGCGCTTCGCCGATCGGCATGTTCAAAAAAGCGTTAACAAACGTGTCATCGTCGCCGTTGGCATAACCTAGAATGTTAATGACCGCGTCGACGCCGTCGTCCGTTAGAACCCCTGGTTTGGAGCCGCCCAGGATCAAGAGGCGCAGTGCTGTATAATCAGGTTCATCTTGGTTGGCGTAAGACATCATGGCTTTGATTGAATTCGAGATCCCTGTACCATCATCCTTTTCTGTCTCGCGGTGGCTAAGCAATAGGCGCGGATTGAGGTTACTAGATGAAACACCAATGTAACTGGCTAATATTTCGAAGAACACTGTCGACGCAACGTGGGTCTTGGGGATGAGCCCCGCAAAAGCAGTCGAAGGATTTTTCCCATTTTGTGCATAGCCTTGTATGATAGAGGAGAATTTGTCGAGTGTCTCTTGGGTAGTTTTATCTTTGCCGATTGGAAACGGGTTTTCTCCTGTGGATGAGGCGTACCCGCCTGGTAGCAATACACGAAGCGGCCAGTCTAGACGGTAAGGAATAAGGTACTTATAGAGTTTGGTGTCTTTTACTTTTAAAGCACGACATCTGGTATATTCCTCTGCAGAGAGAACATATTCGTGGGCGATCGGAGAAGCTTTTTCATTTGGGTCTCCGGAGCTGATAACTTGTTTCCGTGAGAAAACCGAAAAGTTTTTTGCAATTTTATGAAAAAACTCGTAGCTGTGAGTCGTCTCTCCTCCCTTTCCCTGGATCTTCCAGTTAACGGGGGCTTCGTTTGGGATCCCGCTAAAGTCGACGAGGATCTCTTCAAGTTCTTTGTACGCGCTACCAAGGAGGTCACCCTCTGCTGTCGGGTTTGTTGTTCCAAACTCATAAAAAAGTGTTGATATTTTCGAGGCCCTTTTTTTACCCAACACTTTATAAAATCGGCCGGGCAAGGATGACACACCCTTGCCGCCTTGGAAGCCTGTGTGCAGCTGAGACCAGTTGTTTGGGCCATTAGGTATCCAACCTACTAATTGCAAGTTAGAGGCATACCGACCTAGTATACTGTGTATGCCGGAGGATGAAAACACGTCGCCGATCGTATAAAGGTAAGTAGGCTTATCAACACTTAATGGTTTCCTTGTATCCTTTTCTATACTAAAATCAGGAAGCGCTTTATATATCTCTTTTCCGTATTCGATTTGCGCCGCTTTACTGTAGACCGGAAAGTTGGGATGTGGGCCTCGGTGCATAGCGTCGAGGAACCCCTGCTCAACTGTACTATTAATACGCTCTGCTGCATCGGTGTCGAAAAGTCCGGGGAAACCTGCGTTGATGTACCCGTATTCTTGGAACTCGCCCTGGACGGCTTGGCTGAAGCTGGTTTGCATAGAGTCCAGGGCTCTTAGCCCGCGGGAACTATAAACCAGCGGTATCAGACCTTTTTTTGCTAGTCCAGCTGGAGTCCATGCTAAAACTTCTTCCCAGCTATCGCGACTTGCGGCTGCATCGGCAAAGATCTCCATAGGGTTATGACATATTGGCATTACGCATTCAATTTCGTGTCTGCCTTGCATAGCATCGTAGACAAGACCATAAACTTTTTTGAGTTCTTCGGGATCCGTGTGGGCGACCAAAGAGCGCGGTGGTGTGGAGAAGAACTTAAGACTTGACATGTCACCGATGAGAGAAGTTTTTACAGCTTGCAATATGTTGTCAGTAACACGAGCCATCGTGTCTTCCATTACGGACGGTAGCATGAAATAGCCGTTTTCGCCACAGGGCTCAGGCAAAGCACCCTGCAAAATGTTTTGATCAGGAAATAGCATTGAAGAAAGTCCCATGATTTTGTTCTTTAAATCATTGATTTCTTGCCTGATAACTTCATCACATTCTTTTTTTGTTAACCCTTGCAATTGCAGTTCTGAACAGCGAGCATCGTAATCGTAGTCTGCTTCGCATGCACTTACCAGAATAGGTGTTGTGGCTCGAATTGCATTACAGATTTCTAAGCCTCCGGACTCTTGCATGCGCGCGCCAAGGTCTGCAAACATTGTTTGAATATCTGCGCTATTGTCTATACCAGCGTTCCAGACGTCTGGCCACATGTCTTTAGTCCGGTCGAGGACCATCTTAATAGTATTGTCTGTTGCTTCCTGCAAAAGAAGCGAGCACAGTTGATCGTTAGACAAGAAATTAGTGATATCACGCAACCAAGCAGCAAAATCAGGTGCAGTTTCTCCGTCTGGCAACCCCGAAACAATTTCTCCAATCATAGGGAGAGGTATTGTGCTAGTTGGGGATGGCGCACTGAGGTTTCTTGCTTCATCACCATCTGGTTCGTCGAAACAACGTTCTAACAGCTCCAAAAGAATAAGGTTTAATATTTCTCCTAATATCATCCCGATCATGGCCGCTAAGACCTGCAACAACATTTTTGCATAAGAGCCGATAAGGTCGTCAGTGGTTAGATTGTCTGGCATTCTCATTGTTGGTATGTTTAAATCTGGAAATTGAAAATGTCTGACTAGCGAGTCTTTTAAACCGTCTGCCCAATTCTCCCAAGCATTGCTAAAATCATTTGGATCTGCGAACAATAGGCCCGGGGCCTGCAGGAGCGGCCCGACTATTTTTTCACACAGTTCTTGCAGGTTGATGACCTGCTTAAGATAAGCAACAAATTCTTTTGCTTGCTCTGCCGCGTTGGCAACGTTAGCCATATTTTGGTTGGTGTTACCAAATGGGCCCCAGGAGACATGGTTGGCGTCGCTCGGGTTAGGAGGGATATTGCTCAGATGATCGTCTAAATGAGTTAAATGGTCGAGCACGCTCTCTACCCCCCCGGAGAGGTTGACAGACTGCGGATTCTTGATACTCTCAATAAAGGATGGCTGCACGATCATCACGCCGTCACGAACCAGCGCTGCATCAGCTTCATGCGAAGAAAAGCCCTTATCTAAATAAAAGCTTTTTTGGCTGGCGATGTTTTCGATGGTCTGCCCGAGGGGAGCAATAATTGGTATAAACCGTCCCATTCTTTCCATCCTAGCTATAGAATCATAGACAGAGTAATCGTATATTGGATTAGGCGATAGAGTCATTGCCGCGGCGATGGGCGCCTGGGCAAACATCTCTTGGTTTGTTATATCACCAAAGTGCGCTGCAAACTGCTCACTAAAATCTTCTCCTTTTAACGCTGAATCATAAAGGGCCGGCCCGTCGGCGGATGCGCCGGCGGGCATACTCATTCCTAGCTTCTGTTCAATTGCTATTTGCTGCAGTTCTGGAAAGTAGATGGCCAAGCCGGGTATCCACTCAACTAGCTGCTTCTTCATCTCCTCGACGCCGACGGACTCAATTAGTTTTTGGATTGCAACTTCGCAAAGCGCCTCGGCCGTAAAAGAGACTCCAAGTTTGTGGGATAAACAAGCTAATAGCAGTGCGATTAAACCTTGTGGATCCAATTTGTGAAGAAAGCCTTGGTAAAGGTCGGTCAGTAGATCTATCCCGAAAGCGTCTCCATAAGCGCTTATATTCTTTGTGAGCAACTGCTTCATATGAATTGCTTTTTTCGAAGATTCTGGATCCATAGCTGACGTGTCTTTCAAGACCGCTTTTAAATATGCTTCGCCGCAGTTGTTTTCTACTAATTCTCGTAAAACTTTATCTTGTTCGGTAACGATAGTACCAGAATTCAGGAGATCTTCAACTAATTTTTTGCAGTCAATTTCTTGAGCACTTTGAGATCTTTCTTTTGATAGTTTAATCATCAGCGGCGGGACAGTATAAGATTGAAGAAATTTTATCCATTCGTTCATTCTGAGGTCACGACCGGCTGACTCACCAAACTGTATTAAATTTCTATGAGCCATAAAATAATGTAAAGTTCTGCAGCCCTCTGCGTCCAAAAATTTGTCTCTCATCCACGGCAAAGCTTTTTTCAAAATAATGCCACTGCGAGACATGACACCAGAAAGTTCCTTGTCTGTTACAAAAGGGTCTAATGTTATTAGCTCTTTTTTGTCGGCGCGTTTAAGGAGGGCTGGGTCTGGGCTGTAGAGCATAAATGAGATTGTTTGTCTAACATCCGGGCCAATCTGGCCATTGTCTCTTAGACCAAATTGTAAAAACGCGTCACCTGGTATTTTTAAACCTTCGACCAAGTGTTGAGTTAAAGCATCTTTTCCACTTTGACCACTCGTTTGTCTAATTAAAAACTCTTCAACAGTAATCGGAAATGTTTTAATTCTCTCTATCTGCGACTCTATATTATATTTTACTGAATTTGCGTTTTGTATTACACCGCCCTCAGACGTAAAAGAGGCTAGTTTCTCTTTTATGCTGGTTAACAATTTAACCAATCCTTCTGACACCTTTTTGATATCAGAAATTTTAATGGTAAAAGTGTAATCACGGCCGGAAGAAAATACACTGTAAAAGTCAGAAGTCGAGGTAATGTTATCATAATACGGATTTGGATTATCCGGTAACGCGTCGATTATTTGGGCCGGGAGCGCGAAGAGAACCTTCATATTTGAGGCGCCGCCTTGATGTAAGGCCTGAGCAACGTTAACAGTATAGAGATCTCTCAGCGCTAAATATTTTTCATCCTGCACGTTTACAGCTTTGCCTGTGTACTCTAAAATCATGTTTAAGGCTTTTTCGCGCAGTGTACGAATCATCTGGATAGCCTCGTTCTCTTTTGCCTCTTCTAGCTGAGCCGACGCGTCGTTAGAGCTTGGTGACATCTCATTTAAAAGATCTCCAACAGTTTTTCTTTTACCATCAATCGCTATAAAATAATAATATCCCTCTGAAAACCTTAAGCGAGGGTACGCGATTAGATCTTCGTTTTTAAGCTGAAGTTTCCCCGTCTGCGTTGGGATGTTCTTTTTGTTATAATCGTTAAAATTAAAATATGTTAGTTGTACATCTCCATAGCCTAATTTTTTCCAATTGAGATTATCGCCAGGTTTAACAAGTTTTAAACCATCTGGAATTTTAGCGCGGGGAGACTCATTGTTATATGGCATCAAAGTGTATGCTAAAACAGGGTCAATTTGTATGTCTCCTGCCTGAGTTTGCTCTCTGTGGATTTTTCTAAGATATTCAGGCCTAGTATACAGAGTTCTGGCATGCCCGTTGGGCCCAACAGTAAACGTTGCCGGGAGGGCGTATATTTCGCTTTGTACCGCGCCCAAACCAACCCATATACCAGAACGTCCTACTACTACCTCTGTAACTCTAAAAGGGTCGCCAACAGAGACAAGATCAATGCCATTGTCATTGGCAGCCCCGGATCGCGGTGAATTTGTTAGCTTTCCGTCGGCATCTAGATACATAAAATTTAGGTCGTCCCAACCTCCAGCTAACGGAGTAGGATGATCATGGGGCGCCAGTCGAACAGGCAAGAAACTGTCGTCGCCGGTGGGAGAGCGCTGCATGCTGCTGATATAGTGAGTTGCTTCTAATGGCCACCCCCCTTCTGGCACCAAGCTAGTTTGCAGTGTCATATCAGTTGGAATGTTCGCACCGACATCAGTTACTCCCGGTGGTGGCGCGATCCTTCTACGAAGAAAATACGAATTGCCAAAAGAATTTAAAAATCGTTTAGCTTCTTCTAAAAATTCATACAGCCCTTCTCTGAGTATGTTTTTGCCGCCAAGCATCCCTGGAATATTATCTGAATCCTTCCATGGAGTAGCTGAGGTATCGGAATCAGGAAAAAATATATTTGGTTTTCCAGCCACACTAAAAGGAAGGTCATCTAACGGTGCAACAATAGATTCTAGAAAAGGTACGGTTCTTTCATTCCATAGTTTAACTATCTGTTGTTTGTCTCCGGAGTGCCCGATGATGAGGACGCCGGAGAGTCCCAACAGGCTTTTCTGAGCGTGATCCCAGCCGGCTTCTTTAGCGAAAAGTCTTTGAGACCCAGTTTCTTTGTAAGAAACTTCTTTCATACATTCGGTCACAAAGTTTCTTAACGTTTGAGATATCTGCGCTGCGACATTTTTTTCTGGGTGTGTGTCTTTCACCGCGAAGTCACCGGTATCAGGTACTGCTGTTTCACTGATTGCATCAATTTGCGTAGCAATCAAAGCTGATCGTTCGAGCAGTAGCGCTAACTGCTCATCAGTAACGTTATTTATTTCTAATGCCATAATTTAATTCGTCTTATTATATCTACTGTTGATGAATGATTTTCCACTAGCAACTAGGAAATTATGCCTGAAGCCTGCTAGGTTTGTTAACTTTTTTAATATAGAAAGCTCAGTTTTTGACAAAACTTCAATCTCTTCTGTGATACCTGCCTCGATACAAGATTGAGAAGGAAGAGTCGGGAGCGCAAAGAAGGGCGAGAAATGAGTGTGCATAGTAACGGCTCTATTGAACTTAGCTTGATATTTTATGTATCCATGTGTTATTTTTACCAATGATTCAATATATTCTGATAACTTCATTAACGCGTCTTTTAGATTGTCTCCTCTTGGTATGGGCTGCAGGCCGGCTTCATCGTTGTTCGCCATGAGAGTTATACCAGACCACTGTCGGACCTCCCCGCCTTGAGAGTTTCTTCGATCTGTGTTTGTTGCTAAAACAACGCTCTCTCTACCAATTAGTCTGACGTTATCCGCTTTAACTGCAATTGCTGATTTTGCTTCTGTTTTAAAATAATTTTCTTTTAATCCAATTGCAAAATTTTCATCGACGTCAGTTTTTTGTGATATATAAATTCTTGCAGAGTCTTTAAAAAAGTCAGGATCTGTATAAACTTTAGAGTCGTCTGTATCGACTTGTTTTGGCTTGTAGCCACCTAGACCGGCGACAAGGTCTATACATGAAGCTTGAGTGTGACCTTTTCCTCCATAACCAGATGCAGTGCTGCGAGGGCGATCTCGGCCACAGACAATAAAAGCGGCGCTAGAGGGTGCTTGGCCAACGATCTTTTCGCCTGCAGTGGTAAGCCTGTTTGGCACAGCCTCTAGCTGTTTTCCACAAAAAGGGCCGGCTAGCTTTCTTTCTATTCTTTGTTGTGGGGAGAGAGAATTATAAAGTTTTTGCTGTTCTTTAGGTAGTCCAGAAATATCTACAGCTTTTTTCTTCATTGGAGCTTTTATTATTTTAGGCTGGTCGCCGGAGCCTAAACCTGCAGGATCTAATTTTTTTATGTCTTCGGTGTTAGAAACCGGTGGCGCCGGTGGGGCGTTGGAAGGGACTGTGCCTTTTTGAGGCACTGAACCTGGCGCTTGTTGGGCCCATGTTGATGAGGCTCCAGGCCCATCGATCTTCGCGGAGGGGAAAGATAATTGAGATTTAAGAAGATATTCTTGCGCAAGCTTAGGGTCAGAAGTATTAACGCTTCCGACAACCCCTGACCCATATGGGCCTTGGACCTGAACACTGTAAAACGTTTTTAGCCCTTGTTCTGTTGCCTGGGTGTATTCTCTTGTCTTAATCGTAGTTGCGTCGTTCATACTTGATCCTTTTTAATAATCAACGCCGTTGAGACGGGCGCCTTCTTTGATATCTTCAAAAGATATTGTTTTCCCAGACCACCATTGAAAATGCATATGATCGTTTAACCGAGATGGTCCTCCAGTGTTCCACGATATCGCTTGGACTCGCTGAAGTACGTTGTCTATTCCAAATAGTTCGTCCAATCTCACTCTGTCAGTTTGTGACCAGCTTGAGGCGCCTCGGTACCTTTTTATCATGAACGTGCTGTTTGCCCACTTCATCCCAGAGGTCTCACAAAAAATCAAAACCCACAACAGTGGATTTGAGTTCAAGGGGCATACAACGTTTCCTTTATGAAAGCCTTCTAAGTATTCGCCTAAGTCATCATCTTCGTGCGCACCAATTGCCGAGGCCCAATCATCAGTTATCCTTAAAGAGTCGCCTGACCACCACGAATAATCGTATACATTGTCTTTCATATCGTCAGACGTATGTGAATATACCCCTAGTTGATCGATCATTGGATTGTTACCTATGCCGTATTTCCATGCGTTTGTAAAAACACCATGTGTTTTGTCGTCGCCAGAAGGATTTAATGGTGTGTCTATATCTAGAGCAAGACCGAAGTTGTGAAGCGAAACTTTGTTTACGCCGAGCATGGCTTTCCTGGCTTTTTTGTCGTACCCGAAAGAAGCTCTAAAGGGTATATATTTCGACGCTACGCTAGCGCGTTCCCAACTTTTTTCGACGATCGGTACCAGACATGTCCAAACCCTCGTGCCGTAATTAGCACTGTTCATCTTAGCAATAAGGTTATTTGCTTTTCTGGTTAGGTGGGTAAATCCAGAAAGAGAAAAGCCAGGTACTGATTCTATTTTTGCATTTTGTATGTCACTTTGCTTAGGGTAATATGGTAGAATTCTGCTCAACTCTGAATACTGAGAGGGTGCTGGGTTTGGTAAGGCGACTGGACCGCAGCCGGCTGAGGCGTTGCTTGAAAAAGCTCCGGATACGGAAGTATTTCTAAAAGAGCTAAGAGATTCAGCCGGTCGGGCGCAGGCCGGGTCGACCGGCTTTTTGCTTGATGGCTTTATCGTCTTTTCAAGCTCTTTTAGATTTTTAGAGTACAGCTCAAGGGCTTCGATCTTCACACTTTCTTGAAGCACTTCAAAATACGTTTTTTTTGTTGCAGCTGCCTTGTCCGCCGATCCAGACCAGAGATCTAGAATAAAAATTTTAACAGCAGACATCTTGTTTTTTATTTCATTTTGCTTTGTCGTGTTCTTATAAAATTTTATCTGTTGGTCGACCTCGTTTTTCTCTTGTTTTATCTTCGAACTGTTTTTAGACCTTTCCAAGGCTAGTAAATTCGAATTATAATTCATAATCAGTTCTTGCTTCTTAATGTTTTTTTGCGAAGAAATATATGATTCATATGCTTTTTGTAAAGTAGACGTGGGGCTTTGATCTAATCTTCTTGTTCCGGACGGGCCACTAGCCACACAAAAAACGCTCCATTTATCAGAAAGGCATATTTGACTCGTACCCTTATTGCTTACAAAATCCAGGAACTCTTCAAAAGTCTTGCTTTTGTTTTCTTCTTGTTTTATTATTGTGGCCGATTCAAGCATCGAAGCTGCAGTTTTTTTCATTGCTATTTTTGAAGCATGATCTGGTATTTCATTGTTTAGTAGCTTTGGTAAGCTAGTTCTCACACTATGCGCCGACTCCCACGAATTTGTTAATGCATAACGTGCTGGGTCATCGTGTAGATGCAAAGAGATTGTTTTTGACGGAGAACCATCATTAAATTTTAAAACTTCGCCGTCGCCGTCTGAGCGGTATCCGGCTTTCCAATGCGATTCTCTTCCGATCTCAACAAAAAACGGATTTGGAGATGT
>Ga0114997_10002276_pt1 | contig 15549 bp, 15 predicted proteins | sample ArcticOcean_MG_C_2_FD_87045 | JGI IMG/M metagenome (GOLD analysis project Ga0114997, IMG submission 87045) | Marine microbial communities from western Arctic Ocean - ArcticOcean_MG_CB4_136 | ecosystem: Environmental > Aquatic > Marine > Oceanic | place: Arctic Ocean: Canada Basin | collected... | reverse complement strand
TGCCCTTAGTACGAGAGGACCGGGGTGAACGTACCACTGGTGGACCGGTTGTAGCGCCAGCTGCAGTGCCGGGTAGCTAAGTACGGAAGAGATAACCGCTGAAAGCATCTAAGTGGGAAACTCTCCTCAAAACTAGTTCTTCCTATAGAGCCGTCGTAGACTACGACGTTGATAGGCTGGATGTGGAAGCGCAGTAATGCGTGTAGCTGACCAGTACTAATAGCTCAATTGGCTTGATTTATGCACTGAAAAAAATTTCATTAGATATAGAAAACTCTATAACCTATAGAGTAATTTTAAGATTATAAATAAACATTAAAATGCGAATATTACTTTTAGGCTCATCAGGAATGCTTGGAAAATATATTTTTCAAGAGCTAAAAAAAAATCATTTGTTGTTTCATAATGGTATTAATAAAAAAAAAAATTCTTTATCAAACATAAATAAATTAAAAAAACTTCTTATTACTTCTAGGCCAGATGTAGTTATAAATGCTGCAGGATTTACAAATATTGATTTGTGTGAAAAAAATAAAAAGAAATCTAAAATAATTAATGTTAAAATTATTGAAAATATTTTCAATCTTAAAAAGAAATTAAATCAACAATTTAGCTTTATACAGATTTCAACAGATCAAATTTATGATTTTAAAAATAAATATAAAGCCAAAGAAATAGATAAACCAAAAATTAATAACGAATATTCGAAGCAAAAATACTTGGCCGAAAAAGTTTGTAAAAAAAATAAATCTATTATTTTAAGGGTAAATTTTTTTGGCCTCTCTATGGTAAAGAAAGAAAGCTTCAGTGATTGGATTATAAAATCATTTAAAAAGAAAAAACCTTTTTATTTAGTAGATGATGTTTTTTTTAGCCCTTTAAGAATGTTTACAATTGCAAAAATTATTTCAAAAATTTTAAGAACTGAACACTTAAAGCAATATGGTATTTTTAATTTGGGAAGCAAAGATGGAATATCAAAAAAGAGTTTTGCTCTAAGGTTTGCCGATCTACTCAATATTGACAACAAACTATATCAAACAAAAAAAATTAATAATATTTGTAGTACTAAAAGATCAAAAAATATGATGATGAATGTTTTAAAATTTGAAAAAACCTTTAAAATTGTGTTACCTAAAGTTTATAAAGAAATCAAAGAAGAAATTTTAAGTTATGAAAAAAATTAGATTAGGAAAAAAGTTAATATCAGACAACGCTAAAACATATTTTATAGCGGATATTGCCGCCAATCATGATGGTGATTTAAAAAGAGCAAAAAAGCTTATTAAGCTATGTGCCGAAGCTGGAGCTGATGCTGCAAAGTTTCAACATTTTAAGGCCAAAACAATAGTCAACAGTTTAGGATTTAAAGAGGTTGGGAAAATATCCCATCAATCCAAATGGAAAAAAAATGTTTATGACACATATCAAGATGCCAGCATAAATTTTAATTGGACAAAAATTTTACAATTAGAATGTAAAAAAAATAAAATTGATTTTATGACATCACCCTATGATCTAAATTATGTTGATTTAGTCAATAAGTACATTTGTGCATTTAAAATTGGATCTGGCGATATAACTTGGATGGAAATTATTAAGAAAATATCAGAGAAAAAAAAACCAGTTATACTTTCTACTGGAGCTGCGGATTTAATGGAAGTAAAAAAAGCCATCAGGGAGATCAAGAAATTTAATTCTCAAATTATTTTGATGCAATGTAACACCAATTACACTAACGAAGAAAAAAATTTCAAATATATCAACCTCAATGTTCTAAAAACTTACCGTAAGATTTTTGGAAAAGATATAATTTTAGGATTAAGTGACCACACTGAAGGACATACAACCGTACTAGGAGCCGTTTCTTTTGGTGCAAGAGTCATAGAGAAACATTTTACTGATGATAATCTACGACCAGGTCCAGACCATGGATTTTCTATGAATTTTAAAACATGGAAAGAAATGGTTAAGCAAACAAGAAGATTGGAGCAAGCGATGGGTAGCGGAATAAAAAAAATTGAAGACAATGAAAAATTTTCATCAATTATTCAAAAAAGAGCTTATTACGCCAAATCATTTATAAAAAAAGGATCTAAAATAAAACGAGAAATGATTATACCACTAAGACCTTGTGTAAAAAACTCCATCTCCCCAGACAAATTCAATCAAATAGTAAATAAAACTGCAAAAAAAAATATTAAAATTGGAGAATGCATAAAAAAAAATATTATTCGTTAATTGTTCTAATACCCTCATTTAATGAACTTCATAATTTAAAAAAATTTTTAATTAAACTTAATAAAAATTATAAAGTTTTAGTTATTGATGATTGCTCACAAGACAGTACCAGCTCATGGTTAAGAAAAAATAAAATTAGTTTTTTAAAAAACAAACATAATATTGGGTATGAAAAGAGTTTAATTAAAGGATTTAAGTATATAATTAAAAATAATAATACAAAAACAATAATTACAATGGATGCCGATGGACAACATAATTTTTATAATATTAAAAAATTTATTAAGATTTATAAAAAAAATAAGTGTGATTTAGTCATTGGCTCTAGAGAGAAAAAAAATAGAAAAATTGAAGAAATTATATCAAAATTATTTTATTCAAAATTTAAATTAAAGGACCCATTAACAGGTTTTAAATTATATAATTTTGATAAAATAAAAAAAATTGATTTTGATAAAATAAAAAAACTATTTTTAGTAGATTTATTAATTGAGTTTATAAAAAGTGGTTATAAAGTTAAAAGTTTTACTATTAGCACAAAAAATCGAACCGATAATCCAAAAATTGGAGGCTTTGTTAAAGTTAATTTAAAAATGGTCTATATTTTTATAAACATATTATTCAAAACAAATATTTAATAACAATTCATAATAAACTTGACTATCTTCATTAATAGCCATAGTACTGTTCAATAATTGAACAAACAAATAAAAGTGAATAAAAAAGAATTAATAATAGGTGGTGCGCAATTAGGGTATAATTATGGCTCACCAAAATACAATAAAAAAATAAAAAAAGCTGATGTAAAAAAAATTTTACTGAGTGCTAAACATTATGGCGTAAGTAGAATTGATACAGCAAGTAGATACATAGATTCTGAAAAAGATATCGGTCTTTTTTTATTAAAAAATAAAAAACATAAGTTTAAAATATTTTCTAAGCTAGAAAATATAAAAGTTAAAAAAATAAAAAAACACATATTAACTCAAAGAATATACAAAAATTTTAGTAAAACGTTAGAATCTTTAAACTTAAAAAAGTTAGAATGTATATCCGTACATAATGCGCAAGATTTTTTTTTCAACAAAAAAGTCTTTTTAAAATGTTTCAATGTATTAAAACAAAAAAAATATATTAAGGGATTTGGAATGTCTATTTATACACCCAATGAGCTTTATAAGACATTAAAAATAAAAAATATCTCATATATTCAAATGCCTATGAATGTTTTGGATAATAGATGGAATATCAGGAAAATTAAAAAAATTAAAAAAAAGACTACAAAAATATACGTAAGAAGCATTTTTTTACGTGGGCTATTATTTTTAGATGATAAATACTGGCCAAATTGGTTTAAAAATAAAATAAAATTAAAAAAAAAGTTATCTGAGTTGATTAAAAAGTTTAAAAAGAAAAATATTATTGATTTAACATTTTCGTATCTTAATTCACTTGATTTTGTAGATGGCATAATTTTTGGGTTTAATTCTATTGAACAATTTAATAAGATAATTAAGCACAGAAATAGTAAGAAACTAGATAAAACCCAGGTAAAAATTTTATTAAAAGAATTTAAATTTATAGATAAAAAAATTTTAGATACTAGAAATTATTAAATTATGTTTAAAAGTTTAAAAAATAAGAAATACTTAATTACTGGTGGAAGTGGATACTTGGGCAAGGCTATTAGTCAAGGAATGCTCATCGCTGGAGCAGAATTAATTTTTTTATCAAAAAATAAAAAAAAAATATACGGATTAAATTTTTTTAAAAAATATAGAAATAAAATATCTATATATGAATGTGATTTATTAAAGAAAGAATCCTTAGAAACAGAGCTTAAAAAAATTAAAAAAAAATTTAAGTTTTTAAATGGTGTAGTTAATGTTGCATCCCATGTTAAGCTAGGCGATATCGACGAACAAGATGATGAAGATTTTAAAAAAACATTTCAAGTTAATGTTCATTCAGTTTTTCAAGTCATCAAAGAAATGAAAAATTTATTAAAAAATGGATCATCAATTTCAAAAGAAGATTCCTCAGTAGTAAACATTGGTTCAATATATGGATTGGTCAGCCCAGATTATCTAGTTTATAAGAAATCAAAATTTATAAATCCCATTAGTTATGGATGCTCTAAAGCATCTATAATTCACCTTTCAAAATACTTAGCCACAAGCAAGCAATTTAAAAAAATACGCGTTAATTCTATTTCACCTGGTCCGTTTCCTAACTTGAATTCAAACTTTAAAAAACAAATAAAAAAAAATCAATTAATAAACAAGATACCCTTAAAGAGATTTGGAACGCCCAAAGAAATAGTAGGGCCAGTTATATTTTTATTGTCAAACCACTCTTCTTATATAAATGGAACTAATCTAGTTGTTGATGGTGGATTTACAGCTTTATAAGTTATTTATTCTTCTTTAGAATTAGCAACAAAACTCTTTATCTCTTTAACAGTTAAAAATTTTTTATTAGTATTTGAGGCATACTCGAAATTTTTATCAACTTTTTTCCCTTTTAGTTTTAAAACATTATTTGTAGATTCATTAAGCAATTTTTTAATAAAAATTGACCTAGATATCATTACAAAAAAATCATTTAATTCCATAGTTAAACTGGATGGATCCTTTGGTACTAAAATTTCATGAATTTTTTCCCCAGGTCTTATCCCAGTAATTTTAATTTTATTTTTCGGAGCTATTGCTTTTGCCATGTCCATTATATTTACTGAAGGCATTTTAGGAACAAATACTTCTGCGCCTTTCATTATTTTTAATGCTTTTAAAACAAATTTTACACTAGTGTCTAAATCAATCCAGAATCTAGTCATTTCTTTATCAGTGATAGATATATAGTTTGAACTTTTACTTGCTAAAGATCGAAACAGTGGAACAGCTGAACCTCTTGAGTTTAAAACATTTCCATATCTTACTACAGAAAATCTGATCTTTTTAAATCCAACTAAATTATTTGCAGCAATAAATAATTTATCAGAAACTAACTTTGTTGCTCCATATAAGTTAATTGGGTGAACAGCTTTGTCAGTTGATAAAGCTATGACCTTTTGAACATTTTTTTTTAGACAAACCTCTATAATATTTTCCGCACCTATAATATTTGTTTTTATAGGTTCGATAGGGTTATATTCTGCTGTGTCCACTTGCTTAAGAGCTGCAGCATGTATTACAATATCGATGTCGTTTAAGGCTATGTCTAATCTATCTTTATCTCTTACATCACCTAAAAAAAACCTAACCTTTTCAGAGTCCTTTTTGTTTAGACTTTTTTTAAATTGGTATTGTTTGTACTCGTCTCGAGAGAAAATGACAACCTTCTTGATGTCAAAGTTATTCAGCAGCTGTTTAGTAAAGTTTTTCCCAAAAGATCCAGTTCCACCAGTGACAAGTATTGATTTATTTTTCAGAAAGTCCATATTATTTTTTATATGTTCATTTATTGAACAAATATACAAAAAAAGCAAGATATTTTTAGATTATTTAATAAATATCTAATTTAGAAATAATAAACGCTAAATATCATCTTTAAATTTAAAGTTTATGTTTTTTTTACTTATTTTATTTATCCTTTTTTTTGTTAATTTTCTTAACAAGGCTGGCCTTGCATCAATCCATTTTATAATTTTCGCTAATGAGGGAAGGGGGTTTTTAAAATGGGTGTATATTTCAGAAACAGATTTATAATCCTCTTTTGTATCAATCGTTAAGTTAATATTTGGTCGATTTATTTTTTTTTGGGGAAAAATCATATTACCAACTTTAAAGTAATCTTGCCTATTTAACATCCAGGTCATATATTCAGTGGAATCTGGGTCTTGTATAAGTTTATGGCACTTCTTTAAAGTCAACAAACTTATAACTTCAGGCCTAGTCCCCATTGGAATTGAATTACAGCAAGTATAATCATTTTTATTTTTATTGTGTTTTTCAATTAAAAAGTCAATGACTTTCGGGTCAGTAAGTGGATTATCTCCAGTTACTCGCACAACATTTTTGGCATTATATTTTTTGGCAGCAAGAATAAATCTTGACATAACATCTTTTTCTGAACCTCTAAAAACTTTAATTTTATTTTTTCTTCCTAGGCTTGCTATAGGGTCATCCTCCTTATTAAAAGATGTGCACCATATTATGTCAGAAGATTTATTTGATTTTTTAATTCTATCCGTTAACTGAAGAATGAGAGGTATATTATTTAGTGGAAGTAAAGCTTTTCGTTTTAATCTTTTAGATTTTAATCTTACCGCAACAAGTATAACAGTTTTTTTATTCATTAATTTATCTTATTTCTTTAAGAAGAATCATGTCATCCTGGGATTTATTTTTAATAATTTTTTTTCCAAAAAAATATGAAAAATTTATTTGAGAAATTCCGATTTTATTAGTTCTTTTAAAAGCTATATTTTTTTTAGTAATGACATCTCCTTTTTTTATATTAAATCTTGCTACAGCAAACTTTTTTGTAAATTTTTTGTATTTTTTTTCAGCTTTAGTTAAAGCCCATCCTTTTGATGCACCAAAAACATCTTTAGAAGTTTTTATAAGACTTACAAATTCAACAAACTCATTAGGATTTAAAGATGAATAATAATCAGTTCCTTTTTTTCTTCTATTATTTGTAATATGTTTTTCTATTACATTGGCTCCTAGAGCATAAGCCATTAAAGGAATTCCAAAAGCTAAATTCTTGAACTCTGCATCTGAATGATCTGCAAATCCTATACTTGACTTAAAATGATTCTTTAGATTGGTAATTTGATTTAATCTTGTTTCATTAACTTTGGTTGGAAAATTTTGAAACCCACACATAAGATTAATATTAGATAAACTGCCCTTAAGTTTTTTGTAAGCATATTTTATCTCTTTAAATTCAGCTCCACCAACTCCTAAAATTACTGGTTTATTAATTTTCCTTAAAGTTTTGAGCATACTCTCATCATTTAAACAAGCAGACGGAATTTTATAGGCTTTAAAAGCATTTAAATTTTCGGCAAATAAAAGACTTTCATTATCAAAGACTTCTGCAATTAATGAGACTTTTTTACCATCAATAGATCTGATGACTTTTTTCCATTCTTTAAAGCTTAATTCTATTTTTTTAAATTTTTTGAAAAAAGGATTATTACTTGATAGTAATTTTTCAGAATTAAATATTTGAAATTTTACTGCATCTGCTTTTGCTTTAATTGCGTATTTTGCAATTTCTATAGCAAGATTAGGATTTCCTTCATGTGCTGACGCTACTTCAGCGATGATATAAGGATAGTTTTTACTAAACATTTTTAAAATTAGATTTCAACCCAATCATATGTATCTTTAAAAGAACAATTTTTGCAAATTTCTATTTCGTCATTTCTATTTTGCTTATGTAGGTTTCTTACACTATTGAGTTCTTTGCTATTCCAAATTTCTTTAAGACTATTTATTTTTTTATCTGGAGAGTTTAATGCTTTAGGTTTTATTGCATTTTTTAAAAGCTCAAATCCCTTTTTATTTTTATTTATTTGGTTTTCAATTTCATTAATTGATTTATCAATATCAAATCCCATTTTATCAACGTATCCAATACAATGTCTAGCACCCCAATCGTGGCAACACATTCCTATGCGACCATCATAAGTGACCATTAATCTTTGAAATAATTGTTCACAAGGTTTTCTTCTTTTAGATATATGAATTTTACCATCCCCCTCAACTAAGTGCGGAGTATCTTTAGGTAGATTATTTTTTTGCAAGTAATCAGCTATTTTCTTTTTATTTTCAGGCAGTAGATCATTTAAATTTCCACCTCTTTCTGAATATTGAGTAACAGTTACATCGTCCACAATTTCGTCAAATAAATCAAAAAATTCTTTGATTTCACTTCTGGTATCTTTTGTTAAAACCATTTGTATTTTACTTATTGGAAAAAGAGAGCCCATTTTTTTCCTTAAATGTGAAAAATCTTTTATATTCTTATATACTGTTTCAAAATCGTTATGTTTAAAGCGTCCTGGACGCATTTTTTCATAAGTTTGTTTTGTTCCACCATCAAATGAAAAAATTATTAAATCTAAACCTGATTTTATTAATTCTTCTGATTTTTTTTCATCTAGCTTTGTTGCATTGGTATTTATTGAAACTTCTAAAATTCCATTTTTTTTTGCATATTTTATAAATTCGCATAATTTAGGATTTAAAAGAGGTTCGCCTCTCCAGTTTAATTTTATTGAAGGAACATCCATTTTTGTAAGGGAATCTATAATTTTTTTATATAATTTGTCATTCATTATTTTGTCTGGTGTTATGATGTACTCCCTGAAACAGTGTGGGCATGCCAAATCACATATTGCTGCAGTTTCTATATCTACGCAAAGTGGATTATCGTCTAAATTAGTATTTATTTCTTTAAAATTTAAATTGTTGTGATAGTACTTTTCAGAGTTATTTTTCCACTCAAATCTATAATCATAAAACTTTTTTTCAAACTTTTTTAAAATTTCTAAATTTTCATCTTTAATTTTTTCATTTTTTAAATGATTAATATATGCACTGTTATGTGACATATTTTTAATCATAAAATCAACTCTATCAAATTTTTTTTTATTTTTAGATCTTAAATATGAAGAGCCTGTAATAATTTCTTGTTTTTCAAATTCCATCTTTATATTATTTGTTACGCACTTTATTAACTATTAATCAAAAATGTAACATTTTTATTTATGTTCAATAATTGAACGATATAATTGATTTAAATAACACAATTAGTCAAGGAAAACTTTATATCCCATAATTCTAATAGTTTAAAAATGTCTGTTTTAAACAGTTTTAACGAAAACATTCTTTATTTTTTAATTTTATAAATTATCAAAAAAAACTTTATCAATATTTTTCAGTAATCTTTTTTGTTTATAAATTTTGTTTAATTTAGAAAATATTTTATATTTTTTTTGGGTAATAAGGCGAGATGCGTAGTGCATGTTTAGTATACCTTGACTGAAATGAACTTTACTCCCCTGACCCCAAGGTCCATTTAAGTCAACATCCCAGAATGTGCCAGCTTCGTATCCTTTACTTTTGCTTGACTTAGAAATTATTTTAATTAATTCCCAATAACTATATTCATCAACATTTTTTTTTAAATAGTAATCCCAACCATAAACATTTATTTTTTTTGAAATAATTCCTAAGAAAAAAATAGCACCCAAAGCAGTTCCGATATTCTTTGAGTAGTTAAAATCTCTAAAATGGACTATTGCTTTTTCATTTAAAAGCTTAGAAATTTTATAACTTTTTTTATTAAATTTTATTTTTTTCTTAGAATAAGTTTTATATGTATTTCTTAATCTTTTTGGAAGATAAGGATTAATTTTTTTTAAATAATTTTTGTTGGGGTATGCATCTCTTTTTTTTTGCCACAAAACCTTATTTGTTTTAGCCAAAGATCCACTTCTCCAAATATTTATAGGATATAGTTCATTTTTAAATCTTTCAATTTGCCAGCTATTAAATTTTTTTTTAGCACCACCACCAACTATTCCTATATATGGAATATTTATTTTTGGATCATGGTCAAAGCTAACAAAAAAAGTAGGTATTTTTTTATTAATATTTTTTAAATATTTTTTGTAATCACCTCTACAGATTATATTAATCTCATTAAAAGAAATTTTTCTATTTTTATATATCCACTCATCCTCAGGATTTTTTTTTTTAATCCACCTTTCTTTTTTTGAAAACAAAGGGAATGGCTTGCCGTATAATAAGTAAAGATATTGAGGACACAAGCTAAACACTAAAAAAGAAATTAAAAAAAATATTCTATCAATAACAAAGCAATCAAAATATCTATATATTCCGCTTATAAATCTCTTTGGATCTGTAAATATCAGCAATAGTTTATGTAGTTTTAGCATTAGTTAATAAATTTTTTAATTGGTCTGATTTACTTTATACTATTAGTGTTGACTGTTCAATATTTGAACGATAAACTAGTTCAATAAATGAACAAACTATCAAAAGATAACCAAGATCAGCTCAATGTAATGAGAAAAATCGACGAAAATCGAAATTTGACCCAAAGAGATTTAGCTGAAGAGTTAGGGTTTAGTTTAGGAAAACTTAACTACTGTATTAAAGAACTTCAAATTAGGGGCTTTATTAAAATGAATAATTTTAGGAAAAGTAAAAATAAAATGAAGTATATTTATATGTTAACTCCCGGTGGTATTACAGCCAAAACTAAGCTCACAATAAATTTTATGAAGCGTAAAATGCAAGAGTTTGATGAATTAAAAAAAGAACTTGAGAAATCAAAAAAACATGTGGATAGTAATTAAATATAAACCAAAAAATTTAGAAATTTTAAAAAGAGATTTAATAAAAAAAATTTCTGCACTTCCCTCATTCTATATCCCTAAAATTAAACTTCAAAAATATCAAAATAACAAACTTAAAGAATACGAAAAAGTCGTACTAGATGGATATTTGCTTTGCTATCATAAAGATTTTGAAGATACGTCTATTTTATCAAGATTAAAAAGCACAAAAGGTTTTGAATATGTTTTAACCGGTGGAAAAACAAGCCAAGAAGATATTACTCAATTTGTAAATCATTGTAAAAAATTTGAAGATCGAAATGGTTATTTAAAATCAACTTTTTTTTCAGCTTTGAAAACTAAGTATATAGAATTTTTATCAGGCCCATTTACAAAGATGATGTTCGAAATTATTTCTGAACAAAAAGATAAAATAAAAATTTTAATTGGAAACTCAACAACTACAATAGAAAAAAGAAAATATCATTACCAAAGTTGTTGAATTTTAGTTAACTCATTTATGAATAATTTGACTTTAAATCAATTTAAGTCAAAATGCGGAGCGTTGGTAAAATTAAGAGTATTATATCTATGAAATCTTTAGTTACTGGAGGGGCAGGTTTTATTGGCAGCAATCTGGTTGACCAGCTCGTAAAGCTAAAACATCAGGTTGTTGTTTTGGATAACTTAAGTAATGGAAAACTTTCGAATTTAGAACACATTAAAAATAAAATAGAGTTTATTAATGTTGATATTTCAAAAGATGCAGAAACTATTAAAAAATACTTCAATGACGTAGATCAAGTATTTCATATAGCAGGGCTTGCTGATATGTTGCCAAGTATTTCAAATCCAAATAAGTACTTCCAGACAAATGTAGTGGGAACATTAAATATTTTACAAGCATCTAAAGAAGCCAAGGTAAAAAAATTTATCTATGCAGCCTCAGCAAGTTGCTATGGTAATCCAGAAAAGTACCCTACTGACGAAAAATGCAAAATAGATACACAATACCCTTATTCTTTAACAAAATTTTTAGGGGAACAACTAGTTATGCATTGGGCTAAAATATATTCAATGCCAAACATATCTTTAAGATTTTTTAATGTGTACGGCCCAAGGTCAAGCTTGAAAGATGCCTACAGTTCCGTATTTAGTATATTTTTATCTCAAAAACTTTCAAAAAAATCATTAACAATTGTTGGAAATGGAAAACAAACAAGAGATTTTATTCATGTATACGACTTAGTTGATGCAATAATAAAAACAGCTGAAAAAGGCAAAAATGGAGAGATTTATAATGTCGGTAGTGGTCAGGAAATAAGTGTTAATTTAATTGCTAATCTTATTAGCTCTGATCAATTAAACATACCTAAAAGAATAGGTGAAACCGATAGATCTTTAGCTGATATAACAAAAATTAAAAAACAACTTAATTGGAGCCCATCAATAACAGTGGAAAAAGGAATTAAAATGTTATTAGAAAATCACAAAAATTAAAACATAATCTAGATATATGAATAGCAAAATTACCTTACCAGAAAACTTAAAAAAAATTATTACAAAATTAAAAGTCAGAAAAAAAAAAATAGTTCTTTGTCACGGAGTATTTGATTTATTACATGTTGGGCATATTAATCATTTTCAAACCGCAAAGAGTTATGGTGATATTCTTGTTGTTAGTGTTACTTCAGATAAGTATGTAAATAAAGGTCCAGGCAGACCAGCTTTTAATGAACAGCAAAGACTCAAAGCTCTAGCGGCTTTAGAATCAATTGATTATTTAGTTCTAAATAACTTTGCAACTGCTGTGAAAGTAATTAAGGAATTAAAACCAAATGTTTACTGCAAAGGTCAAGATTATAAACTTAATAAAGATGATGTAACTGGTGAAATAAAGAACGAAATAAATGCTTTAAAAAAAAATAGTGGTAAAATAGTTTATACAAAAGGATTTTCATCAAGTTCGAGTAGCTTAATCAACAGGTTTACAGAAATTCATTCGAATCATCAAAAAGCTACTATTGAAAAAATTAAAAAAAAATATTCTTTTCAAAAAATTAAAAAACTAATTGAAGATTTAAAAAAATTAAAAGTATTAGTGATTGGAGAAACTATTATTGATCAATATGTATTTTGTAATGCATTAGGTAAATCTGGAAAAGAACCGATGCTTGTTTTAGGAGATATAAAAACAGAACAATATTTAGGTGGTGCAGCCGCGATAGCAAGACACATATCTCCTTTCTGTAAAAATACTAGACTATTAAGCATGTTAGGTGAAAAGGGTGAATTTTTAAATGAAGTAAAAAAAAACTTACCAAAAAATGTTAAATTTGATTATATTAAAAAAAAGGACTCACCAACAATAGTAAAAAAAAGATTTTTAGACCACATTAGTAATAATAAAATTTTAGGTGTTTATAAAATTAACTATGATGCCTTAAATAATCGTGATGAGAAAATTTTTAACAATAAGTTAAAAAATTTATTACCAAAATATGATGTCGTAGTTGTTTCTGACTATGGCCATGGATTTATATCAGAAAAAAGTTCAAAAATTATTTGTAAATATTCAAAATTTTTAGCATTAAATGCTCAAATTAATGCAGCGAATGTTGGTTATCATAGCATGAGAAATTATAAAAACGTTAAATGTGTTATTATTAATGATAGAGAAATCCACCAAGAGATGAGGGATAAAAATAATAAAACAGAACTTTTAATGAAAAAACTTTCATTCCAGCAAAAGATCGATAATTTAATTGTTACTAGAGGTAAAGAGGGCGCTTTATTTTACACCAAAAAAAATAATAAATTTAACTTATCAGAGGCATACGCAGATAGCGTTGTAGATAAAATTGGTGCAGGGGACGCTATGCTTTCAATTATTGCTTTGTGCTTAAAAAATAAATTTAGTAATGATTTATCATTACTTATCGGTTCTTTGGCCGCCGCTCAATCAACAGAAACTATTGGAAATAAAGAAACGGTAAGTAAAGTAAAGATACTTAAAACTTTAGAACATCTATTAAAGTAAAATTTAATCAACCAAATGTTATCAAAGTCTTTTTTAAAGAAAACCAGAGAATTAATTCAAACTAAAATAAAAGAAAAAAGTTTAACATACGTGCTATTACGTGGGATAAAAAAGTTAATAAATTTTGAAATTTTAATTATTTATCCGATTGTATTTATTTTATGTGTAGTTATTAGATTGATTAAACCATTGTTTTTTATAAGGTTTGGTTCTTTAAATGCTGAAAAAATTGGACCATTTGCAACACGCACTGAACTAATTATATGTGAAAAAGAAAATGGAATGCATCCTAAAAAATCATTTGATGTTTACCACTCTGGACCTACGGCTTTTGTTTGTAATTTGCAGCTACTAAAAATGTGGAAAAGACTGCTATATGTTAACTCTGGATCTAGATATTTTTGGAAAATTATGAGTATGTTTTCATTTGGAAAAAATCATATTATAAAAAATTCACTAAAAAGTCGTGACCATTTTGGATTAATAGATAAAAGTCCTACACATCTGACTTTTACCAAAGAGGAGAATTTAGAAGCAAAAAAAGATTTATTAAAAATGGGTATAGGAGATAAAGATAAGTATGTTTTATTATTAAATAGAGGTGAAAAATATTTAAAAGAAGTTTTACCACATATGGATTTAAGCCATAACTCATTTCGAAATTGTAATATTAATGACTTTTTACCAGCCGCTGAAATGATAGCATCAAAAGGCAATATAGTTATAAGGGTAGGACATTTAGTAAGCGATTTTCTAAAAACTAAAAATAAAAAGATAATTGAATATGATCAGAAAGGATTTAGAACAGAATTGTTAGACATATATCTTTCAGCAAATTGTCGTTATATTTTAAACTCAGATAGTGGATATGCAGATATAGCAGAGCATAATTTTCGTAAACCCATGGTTAATGTTAATTTTACACAATTAGAATACATACATTCTTGGTCATCAAAAGCTTTATTTACTTTTAGAAAGTACTGGTTGAAATATGAGAAAAGATTTATGAGTATAAAAGAAATAATTCAATCTGGAGCTGGAAGATTTAATAAAATTAAAGATTATGAAAAACTTTCAATTGAAATTGTTAGTAATACCCCACGTGAGATAAAAGATGCTGTAGACGAAATGGAAAAAAGATTAGACGGAACCTGGAAAGATAGTGAATCTGATTTAGATTTACAAAAACGCTTTTGGCATCATTTTAAATTAAGTGATCTTCATGGAATTATAAGAGCTAAAATTAGCACTAAGTTTTTAAGGGAAAATCATAGCTTACTATAAAATTATGAATAATAAAAAAATTATTTTTGCAGTAGCTATTTTAATATTAATACTTTTATCTATATTTTATATTAATCAACAAGGACCGGCTAAAACTAGACTTGTTAAAAATTTATTACCTAACCAATTAAAATTTTTAATTAAAGAGCAAGTATGTGATTATCGGTATTTTGTTCCCGAATATCATAATGAAAGAATTTTCCCTCAGACACAGTTTTTAAAGCTCAATTATAACGAAACTAAAATTAAAGGATTAAAACCAAAAGAAAAAAATCTTGAAGAGATTAATAAATATGGTCAAATAGTTATTCCTTTTTATATAGAAACTTTTAATGATGAAAGTATATTAATAGCTATAAATGGAACTACGCTTTTTTATGAAACCCCTAGTTTTATTGAAAAAAAATCATCAAAAAACTTTGAAATAAAAAATAACTTACCAAGCAATATTTATGTAGATGGGACTGTGGTTTTTGAAAATAAATTATTTGTTTCATTTAGAGACAGAGATAGAAGTTGTGGAAATAGACAAGTTTATGTTGCGGATGTAAATTTTAATTTTTTACAATTTAACGAATTTTATTCACATGGAGAAATAATAAAGTGCGAAATACCTTACGCAGTTTGGGGAGGACAAATAGCAATTTACAATGATAATGGAAGT
>Ga0114997_10002271_pt1 | contig 15562 bp, 7 predicted proteins | sample ArcticOcean_MG_C_2_FD_87045 | JGI IMG/M metagenome (GOLD analysis project Ga0114997, IMG submission 87045) | Marine microbial communities from western Arctic Ocean - ArcticOcean_MG_CB4_136 | ecosystem: Environmental > Aquatic > Marine > Oceanic | place: Arctic Ocean: Canada Basin | collected... | reverse complement strand
AGACGGCTTTCTCGACGACTCCACGAAGCAAGAACTCTTCGAAAAAGCGGGAGGGACGTTAGAGCTCCAAGCCGGCCGCGCGCTCGTGTTGGAACGCGAGAACTGTTTCGTTCGAGAAGAAGAAGAAGACGAGTGGGAAATGCCGGGCATTCTCGGATCGCACTATCTCTCTCCGTTTCAAAAAACCAAAGCGATGTTTGGACCGACGAAAGAGAGAGGCGAGAAAGTGAAACCTGGAGATGCCGCTAAAGCTGGGTATTACTCCACGGAAGCCGCGAAAACTTCTTTCCCAAACACTCCGGAAACTATCGATTTCTTGTTGCGCGAATTGAACGAAAAAGTGTACCCTAAAGCGACGACGATTCAGACGACGACGAGCAAGGACAAGAACAAGAACAAGAACAAGAAGAATTTCTTCTCGATTAAAGACATCGATACCGTCGCGTACGGCGTCCGCGTCAACGGCCCGCGAACGCCCGCCGGCAGATTCCCGAAAATCGTTCAATTTGATACTCCAACAACAACAACTCAAAGCGACCAAGATCATCATCCTCAAAGTCGTTTTCTCCCAAAAAAAACATCAACGACGGTAAAAAAAGTACTCGCGGTCACCGCCGTCGGCGCGAGAGGTTTGCTCTACCACGCGCTGTTAGGCGAGTGGGTTGCAGCAGCGCTCGCAAAAAACCACTGTGTTGGAAACGACGTAAAAAACGAAAATAAAAAAGACGCCAAAGAGTCGTTCGAAACCATCGTTCCCGAAGCGTTTCGTTAGTTAAGTACGCGTAACAGGAGATATAATAGTAGTCTCGTGCTTTAAATCGCTTTTTTTAATACTACTAAAAGAATACTAGTTTACTACTATTACTACTCCTCGTACTCGTAGCAGATATTTGAGTAAAGTACTCTAGTAGTAGTAGATCAAACGAATCAAAATCGGTCGTCCTTTTCTTTAAAAAATTTTGACTCAAAAAATCGTCAAAAAAAAACAGTTCAAAAACACTCGAAAGAAATTAAAAAAAAGAATACTCGTATGGAGATTCATCCGTTCCGGTTGAAGCCCGGTCAAGTGCGTTTTGCGCTTTGTTTTTGTTTTGTTGCACTTCGTCGTTGTTTACTACCTTTTATTATAAACGACCGCTGCTTTTCGTCGTTGTTGTTGTTGTGAGTGGTAGTGGTATTCTCTCTTAACATCATCATCTCTTCATCCGTTCGAGATCAAATTCATCCGACGGATGACATCGCTCACAAACGCTTCTCTTTCGTAACGCTTTCTCTCTCTTAACGCGTGCGTTTAAAACAACAACACACAACTCTAGGACGTGAAAAAAGAGCTGGAATCATTCTGCCAGCTGAAAAACATCCAAGCCGGTATTATAATCACCGCGGTAGGGTCGTTACAAAAAGCGAAGATTCGCTTGGCGTCGTCCGTGCAAACGAACACGAACGAAGTCGCCGAACTGACCGAGGAACGGTTTGAAATCGTCTCCATGACGGGGACGTTATCCGCGAAAAACGGGATGCACGTGCACGTGGCAGTTGCAGACGCGAACGGAGAAGTGTGCGGAGGACACATGTTAGAAGGATGCGAAGTGTTCACGACGTGCGAGATTGTCTTGGGCGAGTGCAAACGTTTCGCGTTTGAGAGACACGCGGACGTGAACACGGGGCACAAGGAGCTGGTGGTGGTGAAGAACACGGCGAGAGATTTAGAGAGCGAGTATTATTTAGATGGTGGTGGTGACGAGGGAAGCGCGACTACGCCGACGGGGAAGAAGGCGAGGAGGATGCGGCAGATGCGGATGATGGAGATGGAGAGAGAGCGGTTGCAACAAGGAGGAGGAGGAGGAGAGAGAAGAGGATTGTTCTCGAGGATAGCGGCGGTGATTGTGCCGCCACCGACGCCGATGAGGACCGTGAATGAAGTCGCGGACGAAGTGTAGTAGCTCTTATATTTTCTTGCTTGTAGTAATAACAATTCTTATTTAATTATAATGATATAATAATAGTGTACAATACAACGCGCGGCGTAGTTCTTTAGAAATTCCTTTTCTTCTTCTCGCTCAATCAAACGACGGGAATGGGAGTCACCGGAATGCTCGCGTCGCCGTCTTCCTTCTTTGAGTCTTCGTCGTTATTATTCGTCGCCGCATCTTCTGAAGAGGGAGTTTTCGGCAACAACTTTTCGTCCCTAAATCCTTGGTTTAAGATGTCGATGTTTTGTTGCCCTTCGTATTTAAACGGCCTCTCGCCCAAGACTTTGACCAAGTCGTGTCTTTGCAACACCTCTTTATCTAACAACGCTCTCGCTAAACTTTCGACGACGGCTTTCTTCTCTCGGACTAACGCGACCGTTCGCAGATACGCTTTATCTACTAACTCTCGAACTTCCTCGTCAATCATTCGAGCGGTGTCTTCGCTGTACGGCGATTTGAAATCGTTGTCGCCTTTCGGAAAGGAGAGTAAACCAATCTTTTGGTTCAAGCCGTACACCGCGGTCATGTTGTACGCCATTTTCGTGACTTTTTCGAGATCGTTTTGCGCTCCCGTGGAGATTTTTCCAAGCATGACGTCTTCCGCGGCGCGACCACCGAGCGTCATGCACATCATGTCGCTTAACTGTTCCGTGGTCGCTAAAACGTTTTCATTCGGGAGGTATTGGGCAAACCCCAAGGCTGCGGAACCTCTCGGGACGATGGAGACTTTTAACAAAGGCTCGGCGTGTTCCATGAACCAACCGACTACGGCGTGACCAGCTTCGTGATACGCGACGGTTTCTCGTTCCACCCGAGAGATGACTTTATCCTTCTTCTCTAAACCAGCGATGACGCGATCGACTGCTCTTTCAAAGTGTTCCAAGACGACGAATTCCGCGGCATCCCGCGCGGCGACCAACGCGGCTTCGTTGCAGACGTTGGCAATGTCCGCGCCCGCAAATCCAGGCGTTAACGCGGCTAATCGTTCCGAATAGTCCTGAACCGGTCCATCTAACGTGATTTTCTGTAAATGCACTCGAAAGATTTGCTCTCTACCTTTCACGTCTGGTCGATCGACGGTAATTTGTCGATCGAATCTCCCCGGTCTCAACAACGCCTTATCTAAAATGTCCGGACGGTTCGTGCCGCCGAGAATGACGACGCCTTGAGTCGACCCGAAACCGTCCATCTCGACTAATAACTGATTCAACGTGTTTTCTCGCTCATCGTTGCCGCCGGCGAAACCACCTCTTCCTCTTTGTCGGCCAATCGCGTCGATTTCGTCGATGAAAATAATCGAAGGTTTTTGCTCCTTGGCTTTGGCGAACAAGTCGCGAACTCGCGAAGGACCGACGCCGACGAACATTTCCATAAAGTCGGAACCGGAAATAGATAAGAACGGAACGCCAGATTCACCCGCCGTAGCTTTTGCGAGTAAAGTTTTCCCAGTCCCTGGCGGACCGACTAAGAGAGCACCTCGCGGGATCCTCGCGCCCAACTTTTCGTACTTTTCCGGTGATTTTAAGAAATCGACAAACTCCATGATTTCCCTCTTTGCCTCGTCGCAGCCGGCGACGTCTTTGAACATCACCTTTGGCGCGTTTTTATCCAAAGTCGCGATCGTCGCTTTACCGACGTTAAAAATACCTCCACCCGGTCCACCACCACCACCGCCCATTCCACCCATACCGCCAACCGCGCCTCTGCGCATAAAGTACAACCATCCCGCTAAAATGGCAATCGTCGGCAACGCGCGCAAGATTTCGCCTTGCCAGTACATTTCTGAGACGTACGTCACCGGGACAAATTTCGACGATTCCACGCCCATGAGTTCTTGAGCTTCTTCCATTTTCCGTTCAAACGTTTCTAACGAACCGATGTTGAAGGAAAACTTGTGCGTTTGTTGATTCTGTTGTTGTTGATTTTGTTGTTGTTGATTTTGTCCAGCGGTTCCGCCGCCGAAACTTCCTCCGGAATCGAAGCCATCCGCGACGGATCCTCCGCTCGTGTTAGACAACAAGCTCGCTCCACTTTTATTCTTTAAGAAAACCTTCGCGGTGGATTTATTCGACACTTCGATTCGATCGACCAATCCTTGCTCCAACAGTTTCGTCTTGAACTCTTGAAACGAGATTTCTCTCGCGTCCGACTGCCCGGCTCGAGAGAACGACACCCCCAAGCCGAGCAAAAGAAGTAAACCTAACTGTCCGGCGACTTGTTGCGACTGCAAAAGCTCCGCGAACGATTTTGGCTTCTCATCCTCGTTGTTGTTGTTGTTACTCTTCTTATCGCCGCCTTTCTTATTATTATTGCCGCCCGGAGGCGCCGTGTTCCCGGTGCTCCCGTTCGAGTTGTTCGTACCGCCGCCACCACCACCACCAAGTTTACCATTCTTCGACGCTTTTAAAAGCTGGTCTGCTTTTGCCGCGTTCTCCGCGGCTTTTTTCGAGGCTTTTTCCGACGACTGAGAGTTTGCGCTGAATCTTCTTTTCGCGGTCGTCCCTCTCCTCTTCAAAGCGTTCCAAGAAAAAGAAGAAAATCCTTTTTCTCCGGCGGATGAGAAAAGCAATCGTTTCATTGCCCCAAGAGAGAAGGAAGGTTCAGACGACGACGAAGAGAACGTGTTTTTTGTTCTCGCGTTGAAAGTCGTCGTAAAACACTTTCTGTTGTTACTGTTGTTCTTATTCGAGTTTAAGAAGACTTCATTACGAACGACGCGAGATGACGACGTAGACGACTTTAGAGAGAAATTCTTCCCCAACAAAGTCTCCGTCGTGCTTTTTAAAAACGCGTTAAAAGAGTTCTTGTTCCGCATGACGACGTAATAAACGACGTATTAAACGACGTAAACGACGGTGACAGTAAATCGTGCGTGCTTTTTGCACCAATAAAAATACTCTCTATATCTGCTGCAGTAAATCAGTACACGAGTGTTATTGTGGAGCCCAAACAAACAGAAGAGAGAAGAAAAAAGAAGATATGAGTTTAGGGTGCTCACATTTAGGGTGCATACTTTATTATCAAAACCCTAAACTTGGAACTTTGGAAAGAGTTTTTTTAGAAGTTCAGCGTCGAAACGGATATCGATGCGCACGAATGATGAGACACGGTGGACGATGACATTACCGGATAAACTCCAATCCTTGCGAGGATTCAAACTCTCGAAAATTCTCAACGATGGCAAGGACTCTGCCTCCGGCAACGTCGTCGCACTGTTAGGCACCTTCAAAACCGGATTGATGGAAACCACCGAAGAAGAAGAATCATCATCATCGGTCGTTATAAAGCTTTCCAGACCGCCGATACCGTTGGACAATGTAGAGGCACTCGCGGACGCGATAACGCTTTACGAACGCATGCCGTACTCAGGAATGGAGTACGGGTACTACCACGGCGTCGTCAACAACGGCTCTTCCGAGGAAAAGTTCTTCGCCCCAGGCTTGTCCGTGGACGTCTTATACCCCGGGTGTTTGAAAGAATGTTCGGAGGAAGCAAAAGCGAAGCTCCTCGCGAAGCACGTCAGCCGCAACCAAGCGCAGAGGCCGGTGGTGTTCCGCGAGAACCCGCGAGCGTACTTGAAAGCGCATTTACCGTACATCGAGGCGATCCCTACCAGCGCGATGGGGTGGGTGTACAAGATTTTGAACAAAGAGAAAGAACTCGAACGATTGCTCTTCGACGACGACGACTTGAACGACGGGTTTCTCCTCAACACGGACCCGAAGTGGACGACGCATCCTGACCCGAAGACGACGCCGAAAGAACAGTGGATGAACCATCCGGGGACGCGCGAGCTGTACTGTCTCGGGTTGTGTCACAGAAAAGACGTGCGGTCGCTGCGGGACTTGCGAGCGGCGCACCTGCCGATGTTACGTGCGATGGCGAAAAAGGGCCGGGAGGTAATCAAAAACACGTACGGGCTCGCGAACGAAAGCTTGAGGATATTCGTGCACTACCCGCCGCAGTTTTATCACTTCCACGTCCACTTCACGAACGTGTCCATGGAACACGGCGTCAGCGCCGAGCGCGCGCACCTTCTCGACGACGTGATTGAAAACATCGAACGCGACTCTGAGCACTACGCGAAGCGCTCCATCACGTGCCGCATGGGCGAGAACGACGAACTGTGGAGGCGGTTCAAGGAATTAGATGATAAGGCGGGGGCAGAGGCAGCGGACGACGACGCGAGATAGCTCCTCCCGTTCTTTTAACTAGAAAACTTTTAACTACAAAACTATATATGCTACTAGTATGCTGTGCTTTTTAAAACTTTATTCCTCCCGATCATCATCATCCCGATCCTCCATCGTTAACAACCAGTCCTTTTGAAATTGCTCGAAACCTTCCACGAGTACGATGTGGCCTCCTTTACTCTTCGCAATCTCTCTCGTTTTTTCGAGTTTACTCGGACCGGGGTTCTCGCCGATTAAGAGGATGTCGGTGGATTTCGCGAGCGCGTTGGAGACGGAACCGCCGAGGCGTTCGATGTCTCGTTGGATTTCGGAACGCGATTTCGAAAACGTGCCGGTAATGCAGACTTTTAAATTGGAGAGTTTGTTGTTGTTGTTGTTGTTGTTGTTTGTTCTTGACGATGAGGATGAGGATGATGACACGTCGCCTCCAAAAACGGGAAGAATCTTCACGCCGTTGTCCAGAATTCGTTTCACCTCGTTGGCGTTGTTCGGCTCGCTCCAAAAGTTGGCGATGCTTTTCGCGACGATATCGCCGACGCCTTCGACAGCTTCGAGAGAGATTTTGATACCGTTCTTCTCGTCGTCGTCGCTCGCTTCGTCCGCGCTACTCCCAGTTTTTTGATAACGCTCCGCCGCTTCTTTGAACTTGTCTAAACTTTTGTACGTTTTCGAGAGTTCCTTCGCCGTCGCTTCGCCGACGAACGGTATTCCTAAAGCGTATATGAATTTTGCCAGCTGAACGCCGTTCGTTTTCACGTCGTTGATGGCAGCGAACATGTTCAGCGCGTTTTTCGTAAACTCGCGCTTTTTCTTTTGCGCGGGGTTTATGTAACGCGCCCAAACAGGAGGCATTTCTTCCTCGTTTCTATTCGGTCCGTAAAATCTTTCCTCCAACGTGAAAATGTCCGACGTGCGCTCGATGGCGTTCGTCTCAAAGAGTTTCTCGATTTGCTTTTCCGCTAAACCGCGAATGTCTAAGGCTTTTTTAGAGGCAAAATGCGTCGTCCTCGCGGTTCTCTGCGCTGGACACTTCAAACCCGCGTTACATCGAATAACCATGCCGTCCTCGGCGTCTCGAGAGACGAGCGAGTTGCAACACGGACACAACATCGGCGCGGCGTAGGCAGAAGCGCCGCCCAGATTTAACGACGACGACGTTGATGACGATGACGATAAACCTAGCGCTGCTCCCAAAGACGAAGGAGAGGAGGATGCCTCTTCCGCGTTTCCTTCACTCGTTATCCGTTCAGCGTCAGTGGCGACGCGAATAACTTTCGGAATGACGTCCCCGGCTCTCTCGACGACGACGTCTTGGCCAATCTGAATCTTTTTGCGTTCAATTTCGAAAAAGTTGTGCAACGTCGCGCGACGTATAGTTGCTCCGTTTAACTCGCACGGTTCTAATATAGCTACTGGTGTCAACACGCCGGTTCGTCCTACTTGCACTTCTATGGATTTCAACGTCGTTATCGCAACATCCGCAACGAACTTATGCGCGATGGCCCATTTTGGTGCTCTCGAGTCGGAGCCGATCCGATCGCGCAAACGCGTTTCGTTTATTTTATACACGACGCCATCGATTTTATGCGACAACGTGTCTCTTAAATCGTACGTTTTCGCGTGGAACGCGAAGAGTTCGTTCAAATCGGAGGAAATCGCGCTCCTGGTCAAACATAAATCGGAAAACCCCCACTTTTGACACTTTTCGTAAAATTCAATTTGCGTCTCGAACAATTCTGCGCGGTCTCCTCCTTCTGTCCCCCAACCGTGCGGAATGAACGATAAAGGAACGTCTGCGTTCGCTTCTTTCATGCGCATGACCCCTGCGGCGGCGTTTCGCGCATTTTTAAACGGTGTTTCTCCGTTTGCACTTTTCCTCTCGTTGACTTTTTCCAAAGCGTCTTCTTCTACGTACACCTCGCCGCGAATTTCAAAGACTTCAGGGTAGGACGATCCTTCTCCCAATTCTCTCGGTACGTCTCGACATGAAGAACTCAACACGTGTCTCGTGATGTCTTCGCCAAACTCGCCGTCCCCGCGACTCAACGCGCGGACAAGTTTCCCGTTTTCGTATCGCAAACTCGCGGAAACGCCGTCGATTTTCAATTCCCCGCAGTACTCTACTTTTTGCAAAGCCGCCGCCGGCAAAACTTCAACCAAGCTCTTCCTCACCCTCTCGTCAAACTCTCTCACTTCGTCCGCGTTAAACGCGTTCTTCAAACTTTGCATCGGCGACAAATGTTTATACTTCTTATACTCAAAGGATGAGGATGCATTCGATAAAGACGACGAAGACGCCAACCTACCGCTCCCTACCCGCGAGTACATCCCGTCGTCAAATTTCCCTCTCAACTTCTCAAACTTTCTCTCCACCGCTTCAAATTTCATCCGCAACAAGTCGTACTCTCCGTCCGTGAGTGTTTCTTTCGCTTCGTCGTAGTATAAGCGATCGCTTTCCGAGATTTTTTGTGATAAATCTCGTAAAATTTTTTCCGCTTTGGACGAGCTTTCGATCGAATTCGCAAACGCATTTGCGACTTGAAGTAAGTTCGACGAAGGCAAATTTTCTGAAGACAAAGACGACAAAGCGCGCAGACAACCACCGGTGGTCTTCTTCTTCATCTTCGTCTTCGAAATCGTCGTCGTCATCTTTGCAACAAAAACAGAATCGAGTAAAAGTTTTGCATTTGAATTCGCAAATGTTTTTCCCTTCGACGTGGACAACAAACGCGACGAAGAAGAGAGTAAAGAAGAAGCAAAAGTCGGTATCATCGTCGTCGTCATCGCGCCGCTGAAACTTTGACTTCTCAAAACGTAGCCAAGTTGGCGCATATATATAGTGTGTGTGTATATAATAGACCGCTCTTTTTCTCTCTACGTAAAATGGAGAAAAATAGGGGAATTCAACCAATTAAATTCTCGATTTATTCGTGAGAGGTTTGACGTACGACCAAGCGAGAGCAGCGCGTTCGTCGATTGAATAACGAACGCGTTCAAAATGTGTTTGTGTTTTTAGAACGAAAAAACGTTTACTGGCTTTGCTCTAATTCCTTCAGTCTTTCTGTGTAACCTTTCCATCCCGGACATTTCTTTTCGACGGCGTAGCGTAAACACTCGAGGTGTTTATTCGCGCGAGCGAAGTACAAAACCGATGAATCCCAAGGCGCTTTGGCTCCTTCGCGTAAGTATTTGAGGCACTCGAGATGACCGTTTTTGGCAGCACGTGCACACGTAAAGTCACCGATACGACACTCATTTGCAACGCAATACTTTACCATTTCCAGATTACCATGATGTGCGGCCGCAGTAATCGTCCCTCCACCCCACTCACACTCTTTCTCCTCTCGCGCCCACTTGAGCAACTCGAGTTTATTCGTTTGAGCAACTTGCCAGCAGAAATATGGTTCGTATTTCAAGTGTCTCGACCACAACAACGACTTATTCTCCCACACCAACTCCAACGTAGATATCGACGACATCTCGCTCACTTTAAACCTCTTTCTCAACTCCCCCTTGCGAGTTGATCTCTTAATCAACTTTCTCGTTTCACCATTCACCTCGTACAAGAATTTGAGATCCGTTCGATTCAATCTCGGAAGAATGTGTTTGAAACTCACATCGTCGTTATTCACGATCAAATCCCACAAATTCTGATACCGCGTTTCTCGCATCATCTTGCCCCTCGTGTTGTCGCGAACATCATATCGCGTGTGTTGTGTATATCGAAGAAACCTATCCTCGAGGAGGCACGTAAAACTTGCCGAATAAAAGTGAAGCATTGAAGAACATGCAGACATGCGAGTTTTTTTCCCCCACCTCATTGGAGACAAACGAGGGAAAATGCTTCATAACAAATCATACTACCATGAAGACGGGCAAACGCGCGCGAGAGAAAGAGCTCCAGTTGAAACGAATACAAACTTTACGAGACATCAGAGATGGGAATTTGATACGGTTACGTCGTAATAAGGAGGAAAACGATGATGACGACGATTCAAGAAACATCTTTTCGGAAGAGTTTTGGAATCACATCGGACACGAATTTCATCTGAAAGTGAACGATGGATTAGTCACGATAGGAACTGATAAAGAAGCGAGAGTGAAAGCAGACTCGCACGCGTTCGGCATCGAACAAGAAAGTTTCGTGCAAGAACTCATGCACGACCACCAAAGACGTGTGTGCGAAGACGGGTACACGATAGTATCAATAGCGGAAACCGCGAAAGAGAATGAACTTTTTAGTTCGAAACGAGAGTACGAAAGGAAAAGTGGATTTCAATGCGAGTGCCAACATTTAACGGAGTTGATTGAATTCCTGGACGAAAAATGCGGATTGAATCCAACGTGGTCGTTAGTGTACGATAATTATTGGATCTTAGCGCGACGCGTGGAGAAAATCGTGCAAGAAATATCGGGGGGTAAAGAGAATCGATTGAACTTTGACGCGTTGGTGTGGCGGGTGAGGAACGTAAAGAACGAAGACGAGAAAAGAGGAGAATCGAACAACACTACGATGATGACTGCGTTTACGCCGCACAGAGATCGCCAGCCAAAAGGCAGAGACGGCACGAGGAAGAGTTTTCGAGAAGACGAGTCGCCGAAGTATTGCACGATTTGGATTCCTCTGACGAACGCGACGTGCGAAAACTCGTGTTTATACGTCATACCGCGGAAGTGCGACGAAGGGTACATAGAAGGCGACGACGATACGGATTTAGAAAAGACGCCGTTAGAGAAGTGTTTGAAGGATAAGAAGGCGTACCAGAACATAACGGCTTGTCCAGTGGATGTAGGCGAGGCGGTTGTTTTCAGTCACAGAACCATACACTGGGGGAGCAAACCGAGAGATAATTACCAAGGAGAACCGAGAGTGAACGTGTCTTTTGGCTTTAGCGACGATTCGTTCGAAAAGGCGTATTTGAAAAACAGAAACGGCGTTAAAGTGACCGAAGACGCGGACGACGTGCAAAGTTTACCGACGTTGAAAGAGCGGTTGGTATTGATTGCGTCGCAAATGATTGTCTATCACGAACGGTTCCCGCCGAAGAATTTCAAGGCGTTGAAACTGTTGAAGAAAATACACGACGCCGGGAAGAGTTTCTTGGACGAGAGGTACCGAGAAATCATAGAGACGGAGTATATACGAGCGACGAGTATGTTAGCCGGTCGTCGAAAAAATGAGAGTGGGGATGATGAAGATGAGGAGGACGACAACGACGATGACAACGAAGACGATGAATTAGACAACGCTTTAGATGCCATGCTCGATGCCAAAGCGAAAGGTCGCGGTGACGATTTCGAGGACGATTACGAGGACGAAGACGACGACGAATTCGCAAACGATCCAAATCCGGACGATTACAGCGACAGCGATCCAGAACGTCCGTATGAAGTGACCGAGGAAGATTTATTTTTTGGGAATGCCACGGAAGAAGAAACTATTACAGCGAAGAATATCCATCGGAGAAGTATCGGGAAAGAAGAACTTCCGATGCCGAAAGACCGAGAGGTGTCGAGAGTAAACGTGCGGGAACACTCGAGCGAATACCTAAAAAGACCGGAGAATAAAGAGAAAGTAGACGACGCGAAGAAACTGCTCGGCATCAAAAGCTAATAGCATCTGTAGTAATAATAACATAATACAACGCACGTAGGATCATTAAACAAGCGAAAAACTAGACAATGCGCACAGGTTGACGTACTCGATGCCGGCGGCGTTTGTCAACGCTTCTTCGAACATCGAAACAAAGTGTCGACCTCGCGAGCACGTACCAGATTCCGAAGATGTATCGGGTAAAATATCGTACGCGGCGTCCGATGCGTTCGGAAGCGAAGAGAGCCTGTACGACACAAACACCAAGACGAAGTAAATAAAAAAGATCGGAACGACGACGATTGAGAGAAAAATGTTTCTCACTACTTTATTTCTTTTCGTCGTCGTCGTCGTCCTCTTGTCTGTTGTTTTCGGTACCAACGGTATCGTCGAAACCAAAGGCATCTCGGACGGTTTCCTTCCCAACTCCAATTCGAGCTTTCGCATCTTTTCCGCCGCGTTTTCTAGAGCAACTTCCGTTCTCATCTTCGTTTGTGCCATTGAATCTCTCTCAAACCGCGCGCGTTTCGTCTCGTCTTCAGCTAACCGCTTCGCGCTCGCCTCTCGGTCGTGCGCGTGTTGGACCTCCTCGTTCGCTTTCTCGACAACGTCGTCGGCATATTTTTTCGCCTCAACGCATTCTCGTTTCGTCTCTACGAGCTCGACTTCGAGCGCGCGGATTTGTTCCGCGTGACTTTCTTCGAGTCTTTCGATGTCTCGTTCGAGCTTGACGACGGCTATTTTTTCCTCAAACGCGTTGAAACCGCTCATGCGCTTCGCTTCGTACGTCGTCGTCTCAGGTTGACCTTTTGCCGGACTCTTTTTACCGCCGCCGAAGAAACTCTTCCCACCACTGTTCGTGGTGCCCTTCAACTTTATCGCGGTAATCTCTGCGGCTTTCGCGGCGACGGTATCTTCCAATCGTTTGATATCCGCCAAAGCCTTCTCTAATTTACCTTCTAAACTCGACCCGCGAAGCTTCAACATGATCATATTTTTTGTCTTGGCAATGACCGTCGCTCTCGAGGCTTTCTGCGCCTCTTCCGACGCGCGCATACGCGCGTGGAGTTTCTTGTGTTCGTCTTGAAGCCATTTAAAATCAGCTTCGGCGTCGGCGAGTTTTTGTGAAATCTTTTGCACGGCGGCTTTGCCGCCCGCTTTACCGGCGGGCGAAGCAACCGGAGCGTTGTTGATGTTGTTCTCGTCCTCGTTGTCGTTAGTATTCGCGAACGAGGCCAACTCGTTTTCCATTTCCAACTTAGCCGTTGTAACGCGTTCTAATTCATTTTCCAACCGCTCTTTCTCCTCTTGAAACTTCTCGGATGCGTTTTTCATTTCGCTCAACGCGCTTTTCCTCTCCTCGTTCTCCTTCTTCAACATCGCTTCGCTTAATTCCATCTGTTCCAACTTAAACCTCAAATCGTCTGCCATGTTTTCGAACTTATGCATCTCCTCCTCAGCTTTTTTCCCTCTTTCGACTAATTTGAGCGTCTCTTTCCTTCCTCGATCGATGATCTCTCTTAATTGAAACTCGACTTGTTCGAGGTCGGAAAATTTCGATTGGTCTTCCAGCTGTTTTAGCCTCAACGCTTTCACCTCCTCGTTGGCGGCGTCCGCGGCAAACTCTAAACCAGGCACTCGAGCGACGTCTAATTCTAGCTTGCGACATAACTCTTCGTATTTGTTCCTTTGTTCGATGGCGTCTAAACGCTCTTTCGTTTTCTCCGATTGATCGATTTTCAATCGAGCGCATTCGGCTTTCGTATCGTCTAACTTTTTCGTCGTCGAGGTCAACTCGTCGTTTAAAGTTTCCGCTTTTTCAACCGCCTGGCGACACTGCTGAGTCATTGCCTCTAACGCTTTTTTGGTTTCGTTGTTTTGTTTCTCTCGCTTTTCGTTGAGGAGTTTTAATTTTTCTTGGAACGTGCCGTCTTTCGTTTGAAGTTTCGAGACTTTCTTTTCAAATGTTGTTCGCGCGATACTCGCCGCGCGCTCGATGTCCTCTTTAACCGTTTCGATGGCTTTCACGTTCTCTTCGGCTAAGTGTCTTTTCTCGGTTTCTTTATCCAACTCCTGGCGCATGGCTTCCAAGGAGGCTTTCAAATCTGAAATTTCGCGCTCGGAGACGACGCGAGATTCGAATACCTTTTTGGACGCGTGTTGCGCGTCGCTCAATTCTTTGCGCAGAGCATCGTTCGCGTCTCCTAATTGCTCGATTTCTTCCGAAAGTTTCGTCTTTTCGCTCTCTGTGACTTCAAACTTGGACTTTAATTCGTTTTTCACTCGTTCGAAATCCGTACATTTCTCCGCGAGCGCCTTCGATTTTCCTCTCTCTTCGTCAACCGCTGCGTTCAAAAGCGCTATTTCCGAATATTTCGATTTCACATCTAACTCGCTCGCGGTAAATTTTGCCTTTACTTCTGATAACTCCTTCATCGCCGAATCGCGGTCGTCTCTGACTTTCTCGTCTCTTTGTTCTAACAAGCGCTTTTCGCCTCGTAAGATTTCTAAATTTTCCGTCAACGCCGCCGTTTCAGAAGTTCGCTTCGCGTTGGATTCGGCTAACGCTTTTCGATGCGATTCCGCGTCCGCATCGCGTTGCTTCTTCATTTTCTCGAGGTCGTTGCGCAACGCGTCGTTCGCGGCTTTCAAAGTTTGTAGATCGTCCACGCTTTGCGCCATGGTGCGTTCCGCCGCGTGTAACAAGCTCTTCCGCGGATCGTTTTCTTCTTTCATCGTCGACGACAAAGAAGAAGTAGAAGAAGCCGCGGCGGCTAATTTACGCATCAATATATTTTCCTTGTTGCGGAAGGAAAGAGGCGTAACAGTCGTGCTTCTAAGCGACGAACGACTGTTGTTATAAAAGTTGTTGTTGTCGTTGTTGTTATTGTTGTTGTTCGTATATCTACGGCTATTACTAAACGGCGGTGAAAACTCGCTCGCGTCTGCGCGCATCGTTTGGCCTCTCGGCGGAGAAAGCGAAATGGAAGGTATCCCAGGCGTGTGAGATGGAAGGTGATGATGATTTTTCGACGTCGTTTTTGTCGTTGTTTCCTGTTGTTGTTGTTGTTGTTGTTGTTGTCTCGTCGTAAACAGCGTCTTTTGTACCTCGGCGGCGCCTTCGGGCGACGACGTAAACGACGCGACGACTCTTTCGCTGCTCATTTTCGCATCAGTAACATCATTCTTCTCCGATACTCTTGGCGTCGTCATAACCAACAACTTCTCCTCCAGTATCCTATTCTTTCTCTCCATCTGTTCCATCCTTTCCTCGAACACCCTTTCGCGTCTCGATATCGTCTCCGAACTCACCTCGATGAGTCTATCGGCTAATTTCATCGAATCTTTCGCCGATAAAGGCGTCGTGGTTGTAATGACCGCCATTATGTCGTCGTCTAAATCCTCCAAGAACTGTTTACTAGAATCATCATCTTTTCTGTCATTGTTCGCTTTCGCCGCGCACTTCTCTAAGAAAAAGTCCATATTTATTTACTCAATGTCTTCTTTCCGTCAGGTGAGATTTTGAAAAATTCTCTGTACTAAACTCTTCTTTTTCTCTCTTCTTTTTCTCTCGTTTTCTTGTGTACGCGTTCGTGTGCGCGCAAATAGTCTCCGTGTTGTCTGATATTACTTTATTAAAGGCATAGATATCGGTACATTTTTCTCTTCTTCTTTATTAAAGTAGTATTGTGTTAGCATTCGATGATGAGATTCGTCGTGCGTTCGTTCTGAAGTTTTTTTTTTTTTTTTTTTTTTTTTTTTCTTTCCGCTGCTTTTTTTTTTTTTTTTTCCTTTTCTTTTCT
>Ga0114997_10002267_pt1 | contig 15598 bp, 15 predicted proteins | sample ArcticOcean_MG_C_2_FD_87045 | JGI IMG/M metagenome (GOLD analysis project Ga0114997, IMG submission 87045) | Marine microbial communities from western Arctic Ocean - ArcticOcean_MG_CB4_136 | ecosystem: Environmental > Aquatic > Marine > Oceanic | place: Arctic Ocean: Canada Basin | collected... | reverse complement strand
TAAAAGCCAATGAAGGTTATGAAAGTCTTGATAGAGTCGTAGCTATTGTTGAAAAATCAGTTGTAACTAAAAGTGAATTAGAAAAAGAAATGAATGTAATTCTTGTGAAATTAAAGAAAGAAAAACAACCAATACCTAATCAGAATTATTTAATCAAAGAGGTATTGGATCATCTTATTGAAAAAAAATTAATTACGCAATACGCCGAATTAATTGGAGTTAAGGTAGAAAATCAGTACCTAGAGAGCGTTATATTAAATATAGCTAGTACTAATAATTTAACAATAGATGAACTTCGATTAAATATTAAAGAAGAAGGATTGGACTTTAAGGAATTTAAAAAGGGTATTAAGTACGAGCTACTTTTAAATCAAGTAAAAGAGAGGGAGATAACATCTAGAATCAACATCTCTGATTTTGAAATAGAAAATACCTTAAAAAAAATAGAAAATAAGGCTCCACCAGAATTTAAAATTTCACATATTCTCTTAAAAAAAGAAAATAATTATAAGGTAGGGGGGGAGAAATTAAATAAAATATTAAATAAATTAAAAACTGACTCATTCTCAAATTTAGCTATTAATTACTCACAAGGTCCAATGGCTTCAAAAGGTGGTTCTCTAGGTTGGAAAAAAATTGAAGAATTACCTATGCTTTTTTACGAGGCGATTAATGGGATGAGCGTTGGAGATGTGTCGAAGCCATTAATATCAGCAAATGGAATTCATATCCTAAGATTAGATGAAGCTAAAAGTAATAATAAAACAAATAAAAAAATTATGTCTGAACAATTTAATATCAGTCAAGTGCTAATAAAAAAAAATGAAATAAATAATGAAGATGATATTAAGAGAAAGATGGAGAACATTAAAAATCAAATAATAGAAGGGCTAGAATTCAATAGTGCCGCATCTCAATTTTCAGAAGACGCCTCATCCTCTATGGGCGGCAGTTTAGGCTGGGTAGATAAAAACGCTATGCTACCAGAGTATAAAAGAGCTGTAGAGTCCTCAGAAATTGGCAAAGTAAGTGGACCATTTTTTACAGAAATTGGTTGGGTACTTCTACTCGTTTCTGAAAAAAGGAATAAAGATATTACTGACGAAAAGAATAAGCTATCTGCAAAACTTGAGTTACTTCAGAGAAAAACACAAATTAAATATAAGGATTGGTTGGATTCCCTTAAATCTCAGGTCCATATTGAGATCCTACTAAACGAATAAATATATGTGTACCAAATTACCAAGCATCATTATAAATTGTGGAGAGCCTGCTGGTATTGGCTTAGATTTGTGTGTATTTCTTGCATTTAAAAAAATTCCAGCAAAAATTACCGTCATGGCAAATAAAAGAGCTCTTAAGGTTAGAGCTCAAATGCACAACAAGCAAATTAATTTTACAGATGATCTAAATTCTCATAATGGTAATGGAGACATCCATCTTGTTAATGTGCCTTATAAATATGATGTTATTCCAGGAAAACCAAACCAAGAAAATTCGTTAGTACAATTGAAAATGATTGATTATGGAGTAAGCAATTGTATAAATAAAAATTATGACGCACTTGTTACCCTTCCAATAAGTAAGGACATACTAACAACAACTAAATTTAAATTCACAGGACACACTGAATACATATCAAATTTATGTAAAACTTCCAATAAGGAAGTTATGTTACTAGCTAATAAAGAATTAAAAGTAGCTTTAGTTACAACACATGTTGCAGTCTCTAGAGTGTCGAGTTTGATAACAAAAGCTAAATTAACAAACGTTATTAAAACTCTTCATTTCGACCTTAAAGAACGCTTTAAAATAAAAAAACCAAAAATTATTATTACCGGTCTTAATCCACACGCTGGAGAAAATGGTAACTTTGGTGACGAGGAGATAAAAGTAATTATCCCAGTAATTGAATCCCTTAATAATCTAGGATTTAATTTAATAGGTCCAGTTCCAGCAGATACTGCATTTGTTCCAAAAAATATAAACAGTGCAGATTGCTTTCTTGCAATGTTTCATGATCAGGGCCTTACTGCCTTTAAAGCACTATCATTTGGACAGGGTGTAAATATAACTTTGGGCTTACCCATAGTTAGGACTTCAGTTGACCATGGAACTGCATACAGCCTTGTAGGAACTAAAAGTATTGATCCAAAAAGCCTCTATCAAGCAGTCGAAATGGCAATTAAGCTTAGTAAATAAATGATTAAAGCTAAAAAAAAATATGGACAAAACTTTTTAGTAGATAAAGGAGTTATAAGTAAAATAATTGAGGCAATCAACCCAAATAATTCAGAAAAAATTTTAGAGATCGGGCCAGGTCTTGGTGCCCTAACTTTGCAGATATTAAATAAAATAGAACATATTGATGTCGTTGAAATTGATCCTGATATGATAAAAGTTCTCCAAGAAAAAATACCCTCCTCAAATATAACAATATTCGCTTCGAATATTCTTGAAATGAATAACGTCGTTATTGGAGAGTACGACAAAGTTATTGGAAATTTACCTTATTATATTTCAAGTGAAATTCTGCTTAAAATGATAAAAACGATAAATAATCAAAAAGATTTACATTTTATGCTGCAAAAAGAAGTAGCCAAAAGAATTGCATCTTCAACACATTCAAAAAGTTATGGAAGGCTATCGGTAATGTTGCAATATTTCTTTGATATAGAATTGCTGTTCGATATTCACCCTGAATCATTTTCTCCGCCTCCCAAAGTAACATCATCATTAGTTAGATTGATTCCAAAGAAAAATTATGTAAATAAAGTAAAGGATATTAATAGTTTTGAAAAATTACTTAAGATTGCTTTTTCACAAAAAAGGAAGACCATTAAAAATAATCTAAAGCCTATACTGAATGATGGTGATCTCAATATCCTTGAGATTAATCCACAAGATAGAGCAGAGATGCTTACATTGTCAGATTTTGTAAGAATTGAAAATTATGTTTTCGATAAAAAATATTAGATTGAAGCTGCTATAATTTAACACTTTTGGATAAAATTATTATGAAAATTATTCTTCTTGGAGCACCTGGGGCTGGTAAAGGTACTCAAGCCCAATACCTTAAAAAGAAGTTTAATATTCCTCAGATATCTACAGGCGATATGCTTCGTTCAGCTGTTGATAACAAAACTGAGCTTGGTATTAAAGCAAAGAAGTTTATGGAAGATGGGCAGCTAGTTCCAGATCATTTAATTATTGATCTTGTTAAACTAAGGATTAGTGATCAGGATTGTGAGAATGGTTTTTTATTAGATGGATTTCCTAGAACAATTCCTCAGGCAGAAGCGATGAGTGATGAAGGCATTAATATCAACATTGTTATTGAAATTAATGTTCCTGACCAAACAATTATAGAGAGGCTCAGTGGCCGAAGAATTCATACTCCATCCGGAAGAATCTATCATATTACAAATAATCCACCAAAAAATGAAGGTGTTGATGATGAAACAGGTGAGCCACTAGTTATCAGAAATGATGATACTTCTGGGACAATCATGAGGCGCCTAGAAACATATCATCGAGAAACTGAACCATTAATAAATTTTTATTCATCATGGAAAAATAAGGACATAAATACTAAGCCAATATTTATCAGCATTGACGGTTCCAAAAAACCCATTGATATTAATAATACGCTTTCTGAAAAAATATCTTAAATAATGAATCCAGACTACCCTTTTAGAGAAATAGAAAAAAATATTCAAATTGAGTGGGATGATTCTCAGACTTTTTCGGTTAGTGAAAGCTCAAATAAACCTAAATTTTACGTTTTATCAATGTTCCCATATCCAAGTGGAAAATTACACATGGGACATGTCAGGAATTACACTATTGGTGATGTTATTTCTCGTTTTAAGGCAATGAATGGATTCAATGTAATGCAGCCAATGGGTTGGGATGCATTTGGATTACCTGCTGAAAATGCTGCTATTCAAAATAATACTGCCCCTGCAGAATGGACCAAACAAAATATTAAGCACATGCGAGAGCAGTTAAAGGAGCTAGGACTGGCCATTGACTGGAAGAGAGAAATCTCAACCTGTTCAGTCAATTATTACAAGTGGGAACAATGGCTTTTTATTAAGCTATACAAGCAGGGTCTTATATACAAAAAAACATCAACAGTTAATTGGGATCCAGTTGATAAAACAGTTCTGGCCAATGAACAAGTGATTGATGGGAAGGGCTGGAGATCAGGTGCAATTATTGAAAGAAAAGAGATCCCACAGTACTTTATGAGAATTACTGATTATGCAGATGAATTACTTGAAGGACTTGATAATTTAGAGGATTGGCCTGAACAAGTAAAAATAATGCAAAGAAATTGGATTGGGAGAAGCGTTGGATGCAATGTTGATTTTAAAATAATTGACTCAGAAGAGAACATTAGAGTATATACAACAAGGCCTGACACATTAATGGGGGCGACATATTTAGCTATTGCCCCAGAACATCCATTAAGTAAAAGTCTTTCAGACATAAAGAAAATAAAAGATTTTATAAGTGACTGTAGTAAGGGTGGCGTATCAGAAGTTGAAATTGCTACAGCAGAAAAAAAGGGTATTTTTACAGGTGTGTATGTTGAACATCCTTTAACAAAAGAAAAAATACCAGTTTGGATAGCTAACTACGTATTAATTAATTATGGTGAAGGTGCCGTAATGGCAGTTCCTGCTCACGATGAACGAGATTATGAATTTGCAAATAAATACGACCTGCCAATTAATCAGGTAATTAAAAATATAGGTGATAATTCTAAAGGTGCTTTTAGTGGTAATGGAATATTAATTAATTCTGGAGAGTTTAATGGGCTCAATAGTTCCGAAGCTCAGAAAAATATAACAAAAAAAATAGAATCACTAAATAGAGGTGGTGAAAAAGTTCAGTATCGCTTGAGAGACTGGGGAATTTCAAGACAAAGATATTGGGGATGTCCAATTCCTATGATTTACTGCAAAAACTGTGGTGATGTCCCTATTGCAGAAAAAGATCTTCCAATAAATCTACCTGAAGATGTAGAAATCGATAATAGCGGATCACCACTAAAGAAAATGCAAGATTTTGTTCAATGTAAATGTCCAGAATGTGGAATGATGGCTGAACGGGAAACAGATACTCTGGATACATTTTTTGAGTCTTCTTGGTACTTTGCAAGATATTCATCGTATGACCAAGAGAATGGAATGCTCGATGATAGAGCTAAATATTGGCTACCTGTAGATTACTATATTGGAGGCATTGAGCATGCAATTCTTCATTTACTGTACGCAAGGTTTTTTAATCGAATTTTATTTGACTTAGGACTAATTGACAATAAAGAGCCATTTAAAAAGCTTTTGACCCAAGGGATGGTTTTAAAGGATGGATCTAAAATGTCAAAATCAAAAGGAAATACTGTAGATCCTAATAAGTTAATTAAAAAATATGGTGCTGATACAGCTAGGGTATTTATAATGTTTGCAGCTCCTGCTGAACAGAGTTTAGAATGGTCAGATTCAGGAATCGAGGGTGCTCATAGATTCTTAAAAAGACTATGGAAAATTACCTACCAATTTGTAAATCCTGAAGTCAGCAAGCAGAATCAAAAGAAATTAATTGATTCAAAGAGTGAAGAAGAATTAAAATACAAACTAAATGCAACCATTGAAAAAGTAACAGATGATCTTGATAGAAGGACAAGTTTTAATACTGCAATATCATCGATCATGGAACTGCTTAATTTATTCACGAAAAAACAATCTAAATTAAATATCAGCCATAAACTGAAGAAAGACGTTATCAATGTTATTTTAGTTTTACTTAATCCTTTTGCTCCTCATATTACAAAAGAGTTATGGCTTAACATAAACCCTGGGAGCAATATTGACAAGCAAAAATGGCCAGAAGTCGATAAGTCTGCATTAATTAAAAATGAGTCGAATATTGTAATTCAGGTCAACGGGAAGCTTAGAGGAAATATGGTAATATCTACAGATAAAGATGAAGAAGAAGTGAAAAAAATGGCCCTCATAAATGAAGGCATTAAAAAATTTATGTCCAATAATGTTGAGATAAAAAAAATTATTTACGTAAAGAACAAATTAATTAATATTGTAATTAAATAGATTATGAATGCAGCACTCAAAAATATATTAATCTTAATCCTCACACTTTCAATCACATCATGTGGATTTCAATTGAGAGGGGCTCTAGATAACTCCTTTGATTCAATTCAAATTATTGGTGGATCTTCAGGGTTCATAAAATTAATAAAAAAGAAATATAAGCAATCAGGAGTCAAAATCAAAAATTCATCTGCGGATAAAGCTATTGAAATAGTAACGGATGAGTTTGAAAAAAGAATACTTTCCTTAAGTTCAACTGGGAAAGTTCGTGAATACCAATTAAATTACCTTATTTCATATCGAATTAAGACTTTATCAGGCGAATGGGGGCCCGAAATTAGAGTAAAATCTAGACGAGTATATTCATATAATGACCAAAATATTGTCGCAAAACAACAAGAAGAAGAAAACCTAATTAAGGGTATGAAAGCACAAATTATTAGGACAATGACCTCCCAAATTTCCTCTGCAAAATAGGATGAATAATCAAATTATTTCTGAGGCTCAAATTGATACACTCAGAAGTAACGATAAAAATTGCATCATAGTTATGGGTGGCGAGCCTGTAGTTACAAACCATACAATCTTGTTGTGCCAAGAATACTTTAAAAATAAAGAGTTTGGCATTGAAACCATAAGTATCAATTCATCAACCGAAGCTAACGACTTAGTACCAATATTTTCCGATGGCTCACTTTTTAATAATAATAGTTTATTCAAAATAAAAGTTGCAAGAGGTAGGATATCAGAGAAAGTGAAAGAATTAATCACCCAAACAATCATGAGTAAATTAGATGATTTTTATATTATTAATGCTGAGATTGATTCTAAAGATTTCAAGAAATCTTCTTGGTATAAAAGCTTGCAAAAAAATAGTACAACAACAGAAGCTAATGAACCTAGTTCAACAGAAATCATCAAATCAATTAAAAATAGAGCGGAATTTCATGGGCTTGATTTGGATGACGATGCAATTAATCTAATTGGTGAATTTACTGAAGGAAACCTCCTTGCTGCAGAAAATGAAATCGTTAAACTCTCGCTACTTCATCAGGGAATAACTATAGGAACCACTGAGATATCAACACTATTATCAAATAGTTCGAAGTACGATGGCTTCAAGCTAATTGAGTTTAGCCTAAAAGGGAAAATTTCAGAAACTCATAAAGCAATTACAAACCTAGAAGAAGAAGGAATCGAACCACTAATGATAAATGGACTTTATGCCTGGATCTTTAGAGCAATCTCGAATATAAAAATAAGTAAGGAAGGGCAATGCTCTCAAATTGATTTTAAAAAACTCAGAATATTTGGCCCCTCTCAAAATCTTGTAATTAATTGTGTAAATAATTTATCTGTTAAACAAATTGAAGCATCATTAAATAAGATAAAAGACATTGATTTAATTTGTAAAGGTTTATTAATTGGCAGTCCATGGCTTGAGCTAAATAGATTTGTGATTGGACTTTCACGTATTTTAAATAAGGCAAAGGTGTAAAATAAGAAAATGGATATTAAAACATATATGCTAAAAGTAGGAGCTTCTGCAAAGGAAGCCTCAGCTAAAATTGCTGTAGCAACCTCAGACCAAAAGAATATTTTTCTCGAAAAATTAGCCGAAATAATAATAATTCATGCAGATGATATTATAAAAATTAATAAAAAAGATGTAGGTAAAGTAATTACAGCTGATGCTGATGATGCATTTATTGATCGTCTAACGTTTACTCATGCAAATATTAATTTAATGGCCGATGGTTTAATGAAGGTAGCTAAACTTAATGACCTTATTGGCCAAACAACCAATAAAAAACGGATGCCTTCTGGAATTGAAGTTGCTCAAATGCGAGTTCCTCTGGGGGTTATTGGAATGATATATGAATCAAGACCCAACGTTACAATAGATGCTGCAGCCCTCGCGATAAAGTCTGGTAACTCTATTATTCTTAGAGGGGGGTCTGAATCAATTCACACAAATAATTACTTAGCATTGTTAATTAAAGAATCACTTATCATAGCAAATCTACCTGAAGCTAGCGTGCAGATCATAGAGACTACTGATAGATCAGCAGTCACTGAAATGATTACACTAACAAAGTTTATTGACGTTATTATTCCAAGAGGCGGAAAAGGTTTAATTAAGAAGATAACTAGTGAAGCTAAAATTCCTGTTATTAAACATTTAGACGGTAACTGTCATATCTATATTGACGAGTTCGCCGATATGGATAAAGCAATTAATATAACTGATAATGCCAAAACACAACGTTTAGGTACGTGCAATACACTAGAATCTTTAGTTGTAAACTCTAAAAATGCAGCGCTATTTCTACCAACATTAAAAAAAAATTTTGATAAGAAGTCTATTGAGATTCGAGGATGTGAAAAAACAAAAGACCACCTCCCTGAAATTACCACTGCTACGGATAAAGATTTTTATGAAGAATACCTCGGTCCAATCATATCCTGCAAAATTGTTGATTCAATAGAGGAAGCAATTCAACATATAAATAAATATTCATCAGCTCATACGGAATCGATTATTACAGAAAATAATGATAATGCCATGAAATTTATCCGTGAAATTGACTCCTCAAGCGTCATGATTAACGCATCAACTAGATTTGCAGATGGATTTGAGTATGGCCTTGGTGCTGAGATAGGTATTTCAACGGATAAATTTCATGCGCGGGGCCCTGTTGGCCTTGAAGGGCTTACTTCATTAAAATATGTAGTTTTTGGAAGTGGCCAAATAAGAACGTAATCCATGTTAGCTAATAAATTAATCGGACTTTATGGTGGTGCTTTTGATCCTGTTCACAATGCACATATAGAAATAGCAAAAAACTGCGTAAACGAGTTTGGCTTAAATAAATTAATACTAATACCAACCGGAAAGTCGGCTTTCAAAAAATCCTTAACCATTGAAAAGCATAGAATTGCAATGTTAAAACTTGTATTTAACAAACCCAAATATGAAGTATCAGAAATTGAGATAAAGAATTCAAAAAACTCAGAAAATCCATCTTACTTATTCGACACAATTAAGTTTTTTTTTAGTAGAGATGATAATTCTTATTTCGTGATCATTGGAACAGACGCTTTTGCAGATATTCATCTTTGGTATAAGTGGAAAGAAATATTAAGTTTATGTCACATAATTTTAATCAATAGATCTGATACTGATATATTTTCACAAAAATGGCATCCAATGATAAAAAAATTAATCGATATGCACTGGACCAACCAAATAAATAATCTTAAATGCAGCCGTACAGGTTTTATTTACTCAGTACCAATGCAAAAAATTGATATTGCATCGCATAGTGTTAAGGATGGTATTCGTAGTAAGAAAGATCTAGAACTAATGATCCCACCAGAAATTGAACATTATATTAATAAATATTCTTTATACTAGAATGCTGGCCATAGCAGATGTTGTGACGCTTCAACGGGATCATTTTTTTTAATATAAGGGATAATACCCATACAGGGCTCGCTAATTTTTTCTTTTAAATATGTAATATTATCTTCCTGTTGCTCCATGTTTGGGTCGACTATATTTGCAATCCATCCAAAAATTTTCTGTTTATTTTTATGGATAGCTTCAACCGTTAGCATTGTGTGGTTCAGGCAGCCAAGCCTAATTCCTGCCACTAATATAATAGGGACATTCAAGGAGCTAATTAGATCAGATGTCATAATATCCTCGTCAAGAGGCACATAGTAGCCCCCTGCCCCCTCAATAAATAAATAGTCTGTGTTTCTCATGAGTGATTCGTAGTGTTCTTTTATTTTTAAAAGGCTAATTGGCCTATTATTAATTCTCGATGCTATGTGGGGTGCAATTGCTTCCTTGTAACTATACGTATTAATCCCATGTGAATTAGGTTCTGTATTACCATAATGGTTAATTTCAAATACATCAGAATTTATACTAATTCCATTATGGTTACATTCACCAGCAGCAACCGGCTTCATTCCACCAACAATTTTATTTTTAGATTTCATTAATTCAATTAATGCACAAGTAATAAAAGTTTTACCAATACCGGTATCTGTGCCAGTAATAAAAAAAGCTTTATCCATCTTTAAATTTTATTGGTTGGTATTCAGAAGTTGTCTTTGGAATATTCCATGCATGCCCATATATCACTTCGTAGGATGCTGGTAATAAATTATTATTCCTATATGCCTCATACTTTTCAACAATTTTTTTTGTAAATGATCTTCCAGATAACCCTCTATTCTTAGATACATTACCATTAGTTGCACCAATACTTTTAATATCCATAAATAATTTATCAACTTCTTTGTACGTCATCGTAAAATTTTCAACATCTAATACAGGATCACTGAAACCAGAATGCATGAGAAGGTCACCAACATTATGCATGTCAATAAATGTACTTGTTGTTTTTTCATTAAACAAATTTTCTGTAATTTCTCTTAACTCATTTAGTGTATTTGGACCAAATGTACTGAAAATAAAAAGGCCGCCAGGTTTTAATATTTTTTTTACCTGATTAAATACTAAATCTAATTCATTGCACCATTGGAGCGTGCTTGATGACCATACAAGATCTAGAGAATTTCCTTTTAATGGTATGGCTTCGATATCAGCACATATATAAGAATAAGGACTAAGATTAATTTTATCTAAAATAAATAGTTTTTGCTTTAAGCGTGCTTCTCTAAGCATATTTTCAGAAAAATCATAATTAATAATTCTTGATTTTTTATATTGTTTTCTCAGGTTTAATCCATTTGTTCCGGTACCACATCCTAAATCTAAAATATCTAGAGGGTTTAGCTTAATAATTTTTAGTCTATCAATTAGATTATCAGAAATTGTATCCTGTAAAATCGAGTATGAGTCATAGGTTATTGCAGCACGATTAAAACTTTTTCTTTTGTATTCTTTATTTATCATTGTTTATGATTAAAACCTAACAAGACTTCCTTAACAAAGGCCTTTGGGTGACTTAAGAATGGTATATGGCCAGCATTCTTAAATACCTTGAGTCTTGAATTTTTAATTTTACTTTGCATAAATAAAGAAGCCTCTTTTGGCGTTAGTCTGTCACTATCTCCAGCTATAATGATAGTAGGTACTTTTATATTTCTTATAGTTTTTGTTAAGTCAGTATTTTTTAATATTTCTAATGCCGCTTTTAGTGATTTTATTTTAGGAGGCGTCTTAGTAATAAATGTTGCATGTAGTCCCTTCATAATTTCCTTCCTATTGTTTGATCCAATTAGCTGAAGCATAAAAAATTGATTTAAGGCTTTACTCCAACCTTCTACTAATTGATTATAAAACTTATTTAATATGCTTTCATCTATACCTAAATTCCAATTTTTTTTATTAATAAAGCATGGTGTTGAGGAAATGAGAAATAATTTAGTGACATTTCTTGGGTAATTTTCATAATATTTAAGTGCAATTATTCCTCCAAGTGACCACCCCATTATTGATATCTTCTTTGGTAATTTAATATAAAGCTGATCAACTAAATTAGTTATAGAATAATCTTGTACCTCCTCACTCTTGCCCATTCCCGGTAAATCTACAATGTATAATTTATAGTATTTTGATAAGTCTGCCTCAATAACTTCCCATATTCTTCCTGACATTCCCCAGCCGTGGATTAGTAGTAATGGCTCTCCATCTCCTATAATTTTAATATTCATTAAATCAATAAAGAATTAATAGTTGATGCGAGGCTTATTATATCTTTCTTAGTATGGAGTGCAGATATGGATACCCTTAACCTAGATGTCCCAGCAGGGACTGTTGGAGGCCTTATCACAGGGACCAAAAATCCTAACTCTAGCAGCTGCGATGAAATATAAATAGCCTTCTTAAGGTCATTAATTACAATCGGTTGAATCGCTGTCTTTGAGAACGTTAAGGTTGCTTTATTAAATATTTTTAATCTGAATAAGTCTATTAGTGATTTTAATTTTTCTCTTAATCTCATATCATTCTTAATAATATTCATTGATGTTATTGCGCCTGAGGCAATATATGGTGGTGCTGCAGTCGTATAAATATAGGGTTTAGATTTTTGTATACAATATTCAATAACCTCTTTTTTTGCGCATAGCATTGCTCCTGAGACACCAATTGATTTTCCAAGAGTAAACATATATATAATAAAATTCTTTGATTCATTGCTGATCAGCCCTTGATCTTCATAATATTCTAAAATTCCCTGACCACTGCTACCTAAAACCCCATATCCATGAGCATCATCAACATATATTGTTGCATCATACTTTTCACCTAAATAAACTAACCCAGGTATGTCAGCAATATCTCCATCCATGCTAAATACCCCGTCTGTTACTATTATTTTTCGTTTAATTAAACTACTTTTAATTAATGTTTCAAGATGATCTAAATCAAGATGATTGTAACGAATCAATTTTGCTCTACTTAATATTGCAGCCTCATTTAATGATGCATGATTTAATTTGTCAGAAAATATTACAGAATTTCGATTACATAAGGACCCAACTGCAGCAAGATTTGCCATATAACCTGTGGAAAAAAATAAGCTTCTTTCGAGCCCAATCATTTTGGCCACTTCTATTTCAAGGTTATTATGCGAGCTAAAGTGCCCAGAGATCAGATGGGAGGCTCCCGATCCATTCCCATATTCTTTAAGGGAATTAATTATGGATGATTGTACAATTTTATTCTGTGAGATTCCAAGATAATCATTACTTGAAAAATTAAGGAGCCAATTTTCACCAATAAGAACTTTAGACTTATTAATAGCATCTATATTATTTCTTGATCTAAATAATTGGCTATTTTTTAGTTGATCTAATTCCTCATTAATCTCATCTAACAACATTTATTAGATTGTTTTTAGATTAAGTCTTTCAAACAACAATTGATCTTTTTCAATATTAGGATTGCCTGTAGTTAAAAGTTCTTCCCCATAAAAGATAGAGTTTGCACCGGCAAAAAATGCTAACGACTGAATCCCATCATCCATTATCTCTCTTCCAGCCGATAGGCGAACAAAGCTATTCGGCATTGTAATTCTTGCGACAGCAATTGTTCTAATAAAGTCAAAGTGATCGAAAGGCTTTATTCCCATAAGTGGCGTACCTTCCACCTGGGTTAGTAAATTAATTGGGACACTCTCAGGCGGCTCTTCCATGTTAGCTAATTGTGAAATCAATCCAATTCTGTCATCAAGGCTTTCACCAAGACCAACAATTCCTCCACAACATACATGGATATCTGCATTTCTAACATTTTCTAGGGTATCAAGACGATCTTGATATGTTCTTGTTGAGATTATATCGCCGTAGTATTCAGGGGAGGTATCTAAATTATGATTATAATAGTCAAGTCCAGCGTCCTTCAATTGTTCTGCCTGATTGTTATTTAACATGCCTAATGTTGCACAGGTCTCTAATCCTAATGCCTTAACTGAAGCCACCATCTCTTTTACAAGATCAAGATCCTTCTGTTTAGGCTCTCTCCAAGCAGCGCCCATGCAAAAACGAGATGCCCCAGCACTTTTTGCCGCCTTTGCAGACTCAATCACTTCGTCAATTGAGAGTATTGGAGTATTTTCTACATCTGTTGAGTATCTTGCTGATTGAGGGCAGTATCCACAATCCTCTGCACACCCGCCAGTTTTTATCGAAAGAAGTGTACTAAGCTGAACTGCATTCGGGTCAAATGATTCACGGTGAACCTTATGAGCCATAAAAATCAGATCATTAAAGGGCATGTTAAATAAATCTGATATTGCTATTTTTTTCCACCTATCATTCACGTCTGTTGAATTATTTTTTTTGACAAAATGAATAGTTTCTTCATGTGCATCAACATTAGACTGTGTCATATTAACCCCTAAATAATTGATTTTATTGTTATAATTAATATATAATTAATTTGTTAAGTAATTTTACACTAATTTTTAACAACTGTATAAAATTTAATCATATGTTTAATGTCGTTTTATTTGAGCCAGAAATACCCCCTAATACGGGGAATATAATTAGGCTTTGTGTTAATACAAACGCAAATCTACATCTTATTAAGCCTCTAGGATTTGATTTGGATGAAAAACAATTAAGACGTGCCGGTCTAGACTATCATGACATGGCAAATATTACTGTACATGAAAGTTATCAAGAATGTATTGACTCCCTCAAAGGAAATAGAATATTTGCAGTTACTACAAAATCCTCAAAATATTACTACGAACCAAGCTACATACCAGGAGATGTTTTGCTATTTGGGCCAGAAACTCGAGGTCTTCCCACTGAGGTATTAAGCAACCCAGATAACTTCATGAATATACGTATACCGATGGTAAAAAATAATCGTAGTATGAATCTATCAAATTCTGTTGCAGTGATTATATATGAAGCATGGCGTCAAAATAATTTTAAGGCAGGAGACTAATTCTCTGGCTTTATAGCCCTATCTAGTAAATCGAGGACTGCTTCACGTGGTGACTTTCCATTATGTATAACATCATTCACTTCCTGAGTAATTGGCATCTCAATACCTAACTGTTTGCTTCTCCCAATTACCTCAGAAGCAGTAAATACCCCCTCAGCAACATGGCCAAGGCCAGTCAATATTTCCTCAAGAGCTTGTCCCTTAGCTAATCGCATCCCAACCTCCCTATTACGAGAATATTCTCCAGTACATGTAAGAACCAAATCGCCAGCACCCGCCAATCCAGTAAAGGTTTCTTGCTGAGCACCTAATGCTACTCCAAATCTACTAATTTCAGTCAATCCTCTTGTTATAAGAGCAGCTCGTGCATTATTACCAAAACCCATTCCATCTGAAATACCCGAAGCAATTGCAATAACATTTTTTAATGCACCTCCTACAGAGACACCAATAACATCCTTGCTTGTGTAAACTCTCATATTGCTATGGTGAAATAATTTGGCAGCCATAGATGATAGCTCTTCATTAGTTGATGCCATAGTTACCACAGTAGGTAAAGATCTTACAAGTTCTGCAGCAAAACTAGGGCCCGAAATTACACCAAAATTACGGCTATTATTAGCGGCTGGAGTACCTAATACGTCAATTGCTACTTCATGTGGCAAATTTGCAGTACCTTTTTCAAGACCCTTATTTGCCCAAATAACAGGAATATTTTTATTTGCTTTTTGAATGTGCTTGAGAACAGACCTAAAGCCTGAGGTGGGGACTACAGATATTAAAATTTCAGCACCTTCAATAGCTAAATCTAAATTATTTTCTAATGCAAGGTTTTTGGGGAAGACGAAATCGCCTAGGTAAAGTGGGTTAGATCTGGATTTCTCCATACCGGACACATGGCTTGAATTTCTTGCCCATAATACAACGTTATGCTTTTTAGCAATATGTATAGCTAAGGCAGTGCCCCAGGCACCCGCCCCAAGAATACAAACATTCATGAGCTAAATACCCCAAATATCATTCGCAGAGACAAAGCCAT
>Ga0114997_10002264_pt1 | contig 15606 bp, 19 predicted proteins | sample ArcticOcean_MG_C_2_FD_87045 | JGI IMG/M metagenome (GOLD analysis project Ga0114997, IMG submission 87045) | Marine microbial communities from western Arctic Ocean - ArcticOcean_MG_CB4_136 | ecosystem: Environmental > Aquatic > Marine > Oceanic | place: Arctic Ocean: Canada Basin | collected... | reverse complement strand
TTAAAGCTAAAACTTTTGTATTTTTATTCATTTTTATAAGGAGACTAGAACCTGAAAAACTGTCTCTACGACTGCTTCTGTTAAGATCTGGTCGGGTTCAAGCAGTATTCACCTCTAGCCTCCGAAACTATTATAGCAGTAATGTTTTCCAATCTACAAGAAAAGTTTATAATTATTTTTCCCTAAATTTATCAGCCTTAAAAACACCTAGCACATGAAAATCTTGACAGTGAAGTCCTAATTCTTCTAAAGATTTTTGAATTCTTGTATCCTCTATGTGTCCATCTAGATCACATAAGAAAAAATATGATTCAAATGAGTTTTGTTCTGGATAGCTCTGAAGCTTTGTTAGATTTACACCATTAATAGCAAAGCCTCCTAAAGATTGATAAAGTGCAGCAGGTTTGCTTTTCAATTTAAATAAAAAAGATGTTATATATCTTTTATCTCCAAAATCTGGTTGAGAAATCTTTTTACCCATAACTAAAAATCGAGTTGTATTACCTTTTTCATTTTCAATGTTGGGAGCAAGTATTTTAAGTTTATAAATTTTTGCACTTAATGAAGAAGCTATTGCTGCCTCTCTTTTAATCTTTTTTTTTGAAATTGCTTCCGCAGAACCAGCTGTATCAGCACGTATATGCTCAACAAAATTATTTTTTTTAATAAAATTTGAACATTGAGATAAACCTTGCGTATGAGAAAAAACATCTTTTATATCACTTAAGTTAGTTCCAGGTTGTCCTAATAAATTATGTTCAATTTTTTGGAAATGTTCTGCGTAAATATTTAATCTATATTTAAAAATTAAATATTCTATTCCTATGTTTCCTGTAATACGATTTGATTCAGGTATTACCATTCGTGAATCACTCTCTGATGATACTTTTAAAAAACATTCATCAAATGTCTTACATGGTATAATTTCTGCGTTGGGCTCAATTTCAAGTGCTGCTAAATGTGAATAAGCTCCAAAGGTTCCTTGAATATAAATTTTACTCATTTTATAATTTATATTCCATAATTTTTTTTATAGCCAGATAATCTTCTTCAGTATCAACTCCTATAGAAGAAGATTTAGCTAATGCTACATTTATTTTTAATTTATTATCTAATGCTCTTAACTGTTCTAATTTATTTTTTTTCTCATTATTTGTTTGATCTAAACTAACAAACTTTTCTAATATGCTTATTTTATAAGAGTAAATTCCAATATGGTGATAAATATTTTGAGTATCCCTTGATAAATTATCCCTAGTAAAATTTAATGCTATTGGAAAATTATTTTCTACTAATTTTTTATTTGTAATAACTTTAACTATATTTTTATTATTTAACATATTATCATCTTGAATTTTTGCTGCCAATGTACCTAATTCAGCATCTTGTTTAATCATAAAATTATTTAAATTAATAATGTCATCTTTGTTAATATCGGGCTCATCTCCTTGTAAATTTAATATGTAATCAATATTTTTTATATTCAATTTTTTATAAGCTTCAAAAATTCTATCTGTTCCAGTTTGGTGGTTTTTATTTGTTAAAATTGCCTTACCTCTATTTTTTAAAACATCTTCAAATATCTCTTGATCCTCAGTTGCAACTACTACTTCACCAATGTTAGCTTCCTCTGCTCTTTTAAAAACATGCGAAATAATCGATAAATTGTTAATTTTTAAAAGTGGTTTACCTGGTAGCCTAGTTGCTGCCATTCTTGATGGGATTAATATTAGTGTTTTTACCATTATAAAATTACCAACTTTATGCGTCTAACAGGCGCAAGATTATAAAATTAAAAATTAAGTATTTTTTAAATTATCATGTTATATGTCAAAATAATTAAAATTAAATGGATTCGTTTGAACTAAATAAAATTATTGCTGCAGTTTTAATGGTTGCACTACTTGTAATCGGTTTAGATAAGATTACAGATAGTGCTTTTCATGTGGAGAAACCTAAAAATCCTGGATATCAAGTTGAAGTTGAAAGCCAACTAGCTTCAGGCACGTCCGAAGCAGCTGATGTAGTAGAAACAATTAATATTGCTGCAATTATGGCATTGGGTGATGTTACAAGTGGAGAAAAAATTTTTAAAAAATGTGCGGCATGTCACTCAATAAATAAAGGTGGAAAAAATAAAATTGGCCCAGCATTATACAATGTTGTTGGGAGAGCGGTTGGTGGTGTTGATGATTACAAATACTCTAAAGCTTTAGCCTCATATGGCAAAGAATGGACTTTTGAAGAATTAAATGGATTCTTAAAAAAACCTGCATCTTATTTAAAAGGAACTAAAATGTCTTACGCTGGTTTAAGAAAAGAAAAAGATAGAGCCTCAATAATTAAATACTTAAATCAAAATAGCGATAGTCCAATACAATTACCTTAGAATTACTTTAAAAATTTTATTATACTTTCAGCTATTGCTTTTGATAAAATTGGTGGAACAGAGTTTCCTATTTGTAAATTTTTCTTTGAAATAGAGCCATAAAATTTAAAATCATCTTTAAAGGATTGAATTCTTGCTCCCTCTCTGGTGGTTAAAGCCCTATCACATTTTGGATGAATGCATCTGGCTGAACTAGGTGTACCAAAATTTCTGGTAATAGTCATTGATGGCTTTTTCCAAATCAATCTTCCATAACTATTTAAAAATCCAGATTTTGGTCTAAATTTTTCAGGTATATCCTTTAGAGTACCTCCCTCAGGAACTTTTTTTATTACCTTCATTAAATTTATTCCATGGTTAGGCGCCTTATGATCCTCAACTTCCTTTAAAGAAGATCTTAATTTTTTTTGATATTCATTTTTTGGTTTAGTTGAATATTTTTTAGTTTTTTCTCCATTTTTTAGAAATGATAAATCACTAATTGCGTCCTCTAAAGTAAGATGTTTTTTTATATGTGTTGGTTCAGGATATTCAAATTTATGATCTCCTAAAGTTCCAACAATAATAACTCTTTGTCTAACTTGAGGAACACCATAATCTGCAGCATTTAATACTTGAGCGCTTACCTTATATCCTAGTGAAGAAAATAAATTTTTTAGTTCAATAAATAATTTTCCATTATTCATTGACAGCAATCCTCTTACATTTTCATATAGAAAAATTGAAGGCTTCAACTCTTTAAGTGATCTATAGTATTCGTGATATAAATAAGCTCTCTTATCATCTAACAATCTTTTTCCAGATGTAGAATAAGCCTGACAAGGAGGTCCACCAATTATTACATCCACTTTTTTTTTAATAATCTTTTTGAATGGTATATTTGCAATATTATCACAAATTACTTCTGTTTTAGGAAAGTTAAGCTTAAAAGCCTCACACATATCTTTATCAACATCATTCGCTAATAAAGTATTAAATTTTTTTGTTTCCTTAAAACCTTGAGCTAAACCACCTACTCCAGAAAAAAGATCTATTAAATTAAACATAGATTGATTATCTTTTTATTATCGGTCTATAAACAAGACCATCAGATTCCTTAAAATCAAATTCTTGTCCCCAATTATTGCATGGAGTACACATTGGAACTATATTGCCTTTTTCATGAGATTTTGACCGAAGAATATGCCCTTGATCATAATTTTTAAAAAATCTTCCACATACAGCACAACCTCTTTCACTGAATATATTTAATATTTCATACCAATCAGCACCTTTTAAAGTTTTTAATCTCTTTTTATTTTGCTTCTCTTTTAACCAAATAGGATTTGGTTTGCTTAAGCTATGTAGCCGTAATTCATTATATAATAATTTGTTATCTATGACACCTACAGTAAATCTTTTATTACCAGATCTAACATCCCACCCTTGTACTCTAGCTAAATGTCTTGCTTGTAGATCATATTTTGCACTTGTATTTTTCTGGAACCAATTCACTATTTTTTCTTGAGAAATTTTATTTGGATAATTATCAAATAAACAAAGAAGTTTTAATAGATTATTCCCAGATGGGAATTCTACTTCATATTTTTTAAGATTTTTTTCCCAATGCTTAAATAAATCTTTTTCTAGTTTTTTTGTTTTGTTCACTGATTAAATTTTTCCTAAACAATACAACAATATAGATTTTTGAACATACACTCTATTAAGAGCTTGTTGCCATACTTTTGATTGTTTACCTAAAAAAACTTCACTAGAAACCTCTGGGCCTCTTGGAAGGCAGTGTAAAAAAATTGCATCTTTTTTTGCTAAACTCATTAATTTAGAATTAATCTTAAAATTTTTAAAATCTCTTATTTTTTTTTATTTATTTACTTTATCATTTAAAGAAACAACCTTATCAGAAAATATAACATCCACATTTTTTACAGCTTTTTTTGCATCATTAAATATATTTATTTTTCTTTTGTTTTTTCTAACCCAATCTTTTACAAATTTTTTTGGTTCATAATTTTTTGGGCAGCCAATATTTAGATTAAATGAAAATTTAACAGATGCTGCAATTAAGCTATTTAGAACATTGTTGGAGTCCCCTATCCAACAAATATTTAGTTTTGAAATAGGTTTTTTTTTAATTTCTTCAACGGTAAAAACATCGGACAAGACTTGTGTTGGATGCGATGAAGGGCTTAAACCATTAATAATTGGTATGGTCATATGCTTGCTAAATTCTTCTAATTTTTTATCGCTGTCTGTTCTCAACATAAAGCCATTGCCATAAGTTGATAATACTTTTGCCGTATCAGCCAAACTTTCTCCACCTTTAGCTAAATGTAATTCATCAGGTCTAAGAGTTAAAGCGCCTCCTCCTAATTGCTTAATCGCTAAATAAAAACTAAGTCTTGTTCTCAAGCTTGATTTCTCAAACATTTGAATAAGCAATTTTCCTTTTAGTGGTCTATCTTTATCTACATCTAAAGTATTAAGATTTTTTCTTTTTTGTTTTCTTTTTTTTGCATCTAAAATTATTTTTCTAAGATCATTAGTGGGTATATCTTTAAGATTTATAAAATGTCTCATGCTATTTATAGTTAGTACAAACTTTTTTGATTATTTTAATTGCTAAATCAATTTCTTTTTTTTTAACTGTTAAAGGTGGCAATATTCTAATTACATTTTCAGCTGCTCTAATAGTTAGTAAGTTATTGTCCATTAATTGTTGAACAAATTTTGATTGATCTTTATGTAATTGCAAACCTATTAATAAACCAACTCCTCTTACTTCCTTAATAATTTTTGGAAATTCTTTTTTTATTTTATTTAGCTCTAAATGAAAATATTTAGAAATATTTTTTACATTTTTTAAAAATCCCTTTTTAAATATTTGATCCATCACTGCATTTCCAACTGACATTGCTAACGGATTTCCACCAAATGTTGAGCCATGCGTTCCTGCTGTCATACCTGACGCTACTTTTTTATTCATTAAAACAGCACCTAAAGGGAAGCCTCCTCCTATACCTTTTGCAATTGGAACAATATCAGGTTTAACTTTTGAGCTTTCAAAAGCAAAAAAATTTCCAGATCTACCTATTCCACACTGAACTTCGTCCAAAATTAATAAAATTTTTTTCTTATTACAAATTTTTCTTAATTCTTTTAAACACCAATCTGGAATAACCTTAATCCCACCTTCGCCCATAACAGTTTCAAGCATAATAGCAGCTGTTCTACTTGTTATAGATTTCTTTAATGATTTATGGTCTCCAAATTCAAAATGGTCAAACCCATCAACTTTAGGTCCAAACCCTTCTGTCATTTTTTTTGATCCGCTAGCATAAATTGTGGCCAATGTTCTTCCATGAAATGAATTTTTAACACAAAGAATTCTATTTTTTTTTGGCTGTCCTATTGAATAAAAATATCTTCTTGCAACTTTAATTGCTGCTTCTGTTGCTTCTGCTCCACTATTTTGAAAAATAATGAAATCAGCAAAAGTTTTTTTAGCTAATCTTGTAGCTAACCTTTCACCTTCTGGAATTATAAATGCATTAGATACATGCCAAAGTTTTTTTGACTGGTTATTAATTGCTTTTATTAAATATGGATTGGCGTGTCCTAAAGAGTTAACTGCAATCCCTTGAACAAAATCTAAATATTTTTTACCTTTTACTGAATATAAAAAACTTCCTTTTCCACTTTTAAATGAAATTTTTCTTCTATTATAATTCTTTGCTAAAGCACTCATATTCTAAGATTTAATTTTATAACCTTTCTTGTAAAGAAAAAAAGCTACATACCACATTACTATACTTAAAATTATTAAATAAATTAATCCCACACTTATTGACCCATCCGACTTTCCTAAAAAACCATATCTAAATCCATCAATCATATAAAAGAATGGGTTAATATGACTAATAGTTTGAAAAAATTTAGGAAGTTTATCTATAGAATAAAATACACCAGATAAAAAACTTAATGGGGTAATAACAAAGTTGGTGACAGTTGCAGTATGATCAAATTTTTCAGCCCAAAGACCAGTAATAAAACCTAAGCTCCCCAGTATAAAAGCACTTAAAAAACCAAAAATAAAAATGAATAAAATGTTATTTATTGGCATCTCTACAATTAAAGAGAACACACCTATTGAAATTATGGCTATTAAAAAACTTCTTGTAAGAGCTGCTAATATTATTGCCATTGAAACTTCTAGAGCTGACAAAGGTGCATATAACATATCAACAATATTTCCTTGAATTTTACCAATCATTAATGAAGATACTGAATGACTAAATGATTGTGTTAAAATACTCATCGCAATTAAACCTGGTGCTAAAAAACTTATAAAAGGATAACCAAGAACATCTCCTCTATTATTCCCTAAAGCCAAAGATAGTACTGATAAAAATAATAAACTTGATACAAGTGGAGATAGTAACGTTTGTTGCCAAACTACTATGAATCTATTGCATTCCTTAAGCCATAAACTTTTAAAACCAACCCAGTTTATAAAGCCAAATTTTTTCACACTTATTTGATATTTCGTATTCAATTCAACCATAAGTAATCATATATAAATTTTGAAAAATTTGTGTACAAAACAAAAATATCTATTGTTTTTTTTTTTATCTCGTGTGATCTGTATATAGTTATTAAAATTAATTAACATACTAAATATAGATTATGAGCTGGAACGAAGAAAAAATTAATAAATTAAAAGAACTTTGGGGTAAAGGAGATACGGCAAGCCAAATTGCGGAAATAATTGGTGGTATTAGCAGAAATGCCGTTATTGGTAAGGCTCATAGATTAAACCTCTCATCAAAAATTAAAGCTAAAAATGTCTCAACAAGGCAAAATTTTAGTCAAAAATCAGAAGAATATAGTGCTAAGCAAAGTCAGGGAAGAAAAAGTAAGTTTAAGTCTTTAATTATTGAAAAGGACTTTGAACCAGAAAATCCTAAAAAATTAGAAGAGCTTGATGAAAGTTCTTGCAAGTGGCCTGTTGGACATCCAGAAGAAAAGTCTTTTTATTTTTGTGGAAGATCTTCTTTGAAGGATTTTTCATATTGTAAACTTCACCTATTATATGCCTATCAGCCAAAAGGAAGAAAAGAAGAGCCTAGCACAGATAAAGACGAAGAAGTGCCTCAGTATATTGATAAAAAAGTTAGCACTGCTTAATAAATATTAATTGGTATTTAAAAAATTCTATTAAGGGTTAGTAGGAATATATTTTTTTGTAGAGAATTTACCACCTTCTCTCCACATATAACAATACTTTTCAACTTCCTGATCAAACATTCTTGTGCTTGGAACTCCTATATCAAAATTGGTTTCATATTTATTTGAAGAAACATTATCATATTTTAAAAGTCTCAACTGATCTACTGTTAACAATGGCTTTGGAAATAATTGAAATAATTTTGCCGATATACTTGCAGCAAAAAATGGAAGGGGAATTAATAATCTTTTTTTATTAATTAGCTTTAATAGTTTTTTTAAAATTTCTTTTAAAGAAATAACATCGGGCCCCACACACTCAATAATTTTGGAATATTTTTTTTTTGAGATAACATGATAAATAATGTCAGTTAAATCAGAACAATGAATGGGAGTAAATTTAGTAGCTCCATTATAGTAAAGTGGAAAGAATGGAAGTCTACTTAACAAAGTCATAAAATTTGTAGTAAAATTATCATCTATTGAGTAAACTACAGATGGCCTCAATATTGTAACTAAAGGAAAATTTTTCTGAATATTAGATTCACCTTCTAATTTACTTTTTGCATACTCTGAATCTGTTGCATTATTTATACCTAATGCAGATAAATGAATAAACTGCTCAACTTTATATTCCTTACAAAGTTTAGCTAGAATAGATGGAAAAATAGAATGAATATTCTTAAAACTATTTCCTTTGCCACTTTCATACAAAATACCAATTAAATTGATGCAAATATCAGTTTGAGTAAAAAGTTTTCTAATTTTTATCTCATCAAAAATATTAGTCTCAACAATGTCTATATAACCTGCATTAGCTTGTGTTTTTATCACATATCCCTTTTGATGAAGGTTTCTAGTGACAACAGTAACTTTATAATTATTTTTTGTAAGCTTTCTGATTAAATGACGGCCTATTTGACCGCTACCACCAAAAATTAGACAATTTTTTGCTTTCATATATATATAATTAAAAATGAATATTGATATTAAACTTCACAAAGATGATCTACCAGAAGATTTGAATTTAGGCAATATTATTGCGGTAGATGGGGAGTTCATGGGGCTTAGTATCAAACGTGATCCTTTATGTCTTATCCAAATATCAAGTGGAAATTCAGATGCTCATATTGTTCAGCTAGATAGATCAAATTATAAAGCCCCAAACTTGAATAAAATCCTTTCAGATGAATCAATTACAAAAATATTTCATTATGGTAGAGCTGATATGGCTCACATCAAATATTATTTAAAGACAGAAACTAAAAATATTTTAGATACTAAGATTGCCTCAAAGTTAGCAAGGTCTTATTCAGATAGTCATTCTCTTAAAACTTTGATTAAAGAATTTATTAATATTGATGTCAGTAAGCAATTTCAAAGTTCAGACTTTGGAGGTGAGCTAACTCCAGCACAGATAAAATATTGTGCAAATGATGTTATTTATCTTCATAAAATTCATGAAGAACTTAATAAAATTCTTATAAGAGAAAATAGGTCTGATTTATATAAAGATTGCTTAAAATTTTTAGAAACTAGGGTAAATTTAGATTTAGCTGATTTTAAAGACGATGTATGGTCTCACTAAATGAAAAAAAAAAATTACAAAATAATTGCTAAAAATATAATCGAACTTGAAATAAAAGCTTTAAAAAAATTAAAAGGTTCGATTAATAATTCTTTTACAAAAGCAGTTGAAACCCTTTCTAAATGCCAATCAAAAGTTATTTTATGTGGTGTGGGAAAAAGTTTTCGTATAGCTTCTAAAATTAGTAGCACAATGGCTTCAACAGGAACGCCCTCTTTTGCTTTATCGGCTGGTGATTGTTCTCATGGTGACCTAGGAAGTATTACAAAAAAAGATGTTCTAATTTTGATTAGTTATTCGGGAGAAACTCTAGAATTAAAAAATATTATTCAACACGCCAATAGAAACCGTATTCCCTTAATTGGAATTGTTTCAAAAAAAAACTCTGCTCTTTATAAAGCCTCAGATATTAAGTTATTTATTCCTGAGGTAGAAGAGGCAGGATACGGAATAGTTCCCACTTCGTCTACAACATCTCAATTAGCACTTGGTGATGCCCTGGCAATTGTATTAATGGAATATAAAAATTTTGGCAAATTAGATTTTAAAAGATTTCATCCGGCTGGAAGTCTTGGTGCTAAACTAAAAACTGCTGGTGATTTGATGATTAGAGGAAAAAAAATACCCTTTGTTAATGAGAATATAAAAATGAACCTTGCCTTAAAAATTATATCAGAAAAAAAATTAGGTTTACTTGTTATTAAAAATAAAAAGGGTTTTACTTCAGGAATAATAGTTGATGGGGATATTAAAAGGGCAATAAAAAAAAATAAAGATATAGAAAAACTAGCTATAAAAAATGTTATGACTAAAAATCCTCTTAGTGTAGAAGAAGATACTCTTGCCGTAAAAGCTTTGGCTTTAATGAACGATAAAAAAATTACCAGTTTATGTGTACACAATAAAAAAAATAATAAAAAAACTATTGGTATACTTCATATTCATAATATTCTTGCGGCCAATATAGGATAAATGAAAATAAGAACATTTATTCAATTTTTATTGCTTTTATTAATAGTCGTTCTTTCTACATTAACTTTTTATTTTTATTTTTATAAGAATGAAACATCAGACCCTCTTGAAAAAATTGATCAAACTTTATCTAGCATAGAAAATGAAAATAGTATGGCTGTAAAGAATGCAGATTCAAATATTTTAAGAAATGTATCGTATGAAAATTTTGATAATGAGGGTAATTCTTATAAAATAATAGCTGATAAAGGGGAAATTAAAAGTTTTGGGTCAGATATAATTTATATGACCAATGTTAAAGCTACAATCTATTTAGAGAATGAAAACTTTTTAACAATTGTTTCTAATTACGCAAATTTTAATAACACAACATTTGAAACAAATTTTATAAACAATGTTAAATTAAACTATTTAGATCATCAAATTAATTCAGAGAGTCTTGATTTGCTATTGGATGAAAATTTAATTACTATAAAAAAACAAGTAAAATATAAAAATTTAAATTCTGAACTATTTGCTGATGCAATAGTTATTGATTTAGTTACAAAAAACTCTAAAATTTTTATGAACAATAATGAAAAAAAAATTCAAATTTTTGGAAAAAATTAAATGGCCATCGTAAAAAAATTTAGAATTACATCGTTCAAAGATAAAACTCCAATAGTCTCACTAAATAATATTTCAATTGCATTTAATAAAAATCATCAAATATTAGATAATATTTCTTTAAACATACCTAAGGGACAAGTTCTGGGACTACTAGGACCAAATGGAGCTGGAAAATCAACAATCATGAATATAATTTCAGGTTTACTCAAACCTAACTATGGTTCAGTGAAAATTAAGGGCGTAGATATAACAAATTATCCCATCTACCAAAGAGCAAGGGAATTTAAAATTTCAATCATACCTCAATTTGGAGGTGTTTTTTCATCACTGAGCATAGAGGAAAACTTAAAAGCTGTTTGTGAGGTAATTATTAAGGATAAAAAAATAAGAGAAGCAAGAATTGAATACATGATTTCAAAATTTGAATTAGACGCTGTAAGAAAAATAGAAGCAAAACATCTTTCTGGTGGCTTGAAGCGTAGACTGGTGATAGCAATGGGATTAGTTGGTGATCCTGAAATACTATTAATGGATGAACCATTAGCTGCTCTTGATCCACAAACAATTCAAATTTTACAAAATATAATAGTAACACTTCAGGCTGAACTTAATCTAACTATAATTATCACTGATCACCAGGCTAGAGATCTTCTGGCAGTATGTGACCAAGCAGTAATTTTATCAAATTCAAAGATCATAGCTTCTGGAAGTCCCTCTCAGTTAATTAATGATGAAAATGCTCACAGATTTTATTTTGGAAAAAATTTCAAATTTAATTAATCTAGTTAATGAATAAAATCATTTATATAAATAATAAGATTAAAAGTTTTAAAAAGAAAATTGAAGTAACGGGAGATAAAAGCTTATCAATCAGGTGGGCAATAATGGCGTCTTTGGCTATAGGTAAATCAAAAGGATATAACCTATTAAGATCTGAAGATGTCTTAAATACACTGGGCTGCCTAAAAAAACTTGGCATTAAGATAAATTTAAAAAATGATTACTGTGAGATTTTTGGAAAAGGATTAGATGGTTATTCTTATAAAAATAACTTAACATTAGATGCTGGGAATTCAGGTACGGCTGCAAGATTAATCACAGCAACATTAGTTAAGGCTAAAAAAACTGTCAAAATTACTGGGGATGCGTCATTAAAAAGAAGGGATATGAATAGAATAATCACCCCTTTAAAAAAATTTGGTGCTACTTTTAAAGAAAATAAAAAAGGAAATTTACCGATATTTATCAAAGGATCTGGTTCTTTAAACTCAATTAATTATGAGGAGCTTAAAGGGAGCGCTCAATGCAAATCTGCAGTTATGTTAGCTGCTATGCAAGCCAAAGGGACCACGAAGCTAAAGTGTAAACCCTCAAGAGACCACACTGAATTATTATATAAGTATCTAAAAATACCAATAAAGGTAAAGAAAACCAAGGAATTTGACTACATTGAAGTAACAGGTCAAAAACAATTCAAATCCTTTTCTTATAAAATTCCTGGAGATATTTCTTCTGCATCTTTTTTACTAGTTTTAACAATCTTGACTGAAAACTCTGAATTAATAATTAAAAATATTAATGCTAACCCAACAAGAACTGGAATAATTTCTATATTAAATTTAATGGGAGCAAAAATAATTCTATTAAATAAAAAGAGGTATAAAGGTGAAATTATAGCAGATATATTTGTAAAAACTGCAATCAAGCTAACTCCAATAAATTGTCCATCAAAATTTAATAGTGCCGCAATTGATGAGATGCTTTTAATTTTTTTAATTGCTGCAAAAGCAAATGGAGTTTCTTACTTTAAGGATTTATCTGAACTAAATCAAAAAGAAAGCCCAAGATTAGAATGGGGTTCAAAAATTTTAAATATGATGGGTATAAAAACAAAGTTAACGGGTCAATCTATTAAGATATATGGAAACCCATATTTAGAAATAAAAAAAGTAATTAAAATTAAAAAATATTTAAAAGACCATAGAGTCTTCATGATGAGCACAATTGCGGCACTTTCTTGTGGTGGAAAATGGGAAATACATGACTCAGACTCAATTAAGACTTCATTTCCATCTTTCTTGCAAATAATTAAAGGAATAAAAAATTAAATTTTAGTTAAATGAAAAAAAATAAACATAACTATAAAATTAAGGTAGCTATTGACTCTCCTGCTGCTGCTGGAGCAGGAACACAAGCTAAATTAATTTCTAAAAACTATAATTTATTTTATTTAGATACCGGAAAAATTTATAGGTTAATTGCTAATATTAAAATAAATAACCCATTAAAATATAATTATAGATTTATTAAAGAAAAAATGAAAATTTTAAAAATTAAAGATTTACAAAATAAGAAGCTTTTATCAGACGAAGTTGGGCAATTGGCTTCTATGATTGCAAAAAATGTAAAAATAAGAAAACTAGTTCATGCATTCCAAATTAAAAGTGCTTACAATCCACCCAAAAAGTATAGTGGCTCTTGCCTAGATGGAAGAGATATTACATATAAAATAATACCAGATGCTGATTTCAAATTTTTTATTACTGCAAATTCTAAAACTAGGGCCTTAAGGAGATATAAGGAGTTAAAATCACTTAAAAAAAAAATATCTCTGAATCAGGTACATAAAAGCATCAAAAGGCGTGATAAAAGCGATTATAATAGAAAAGTATCACCTTTAAAGAAAACTTCAGATTCAATCTTGATTAATACAACAAATTTAACTAAAAGAGCATGCTTTTTAAAAATAAAAAAAATTATGGATAAAAAAATAAACGCTTAATGGAAATTTATAATGATCTCTCTAGTTCTGCATCTAAAGAATTTGCACAACTTCTAAATAGTCAACTTTCAAAAACAAAAATCGAAGAAGGAAAAATAATTGAAGGTAAGATTAATAAGATAACTGATAAGTTTGTATTTTTATTTATTGAAGGATTAAAAAGTGAGCCTGTGCTTGATGTTAATGAATTAAAAAGTATGGGTATGGCAGATAAAATTGTAATTGGAGAAAAAATTTCTGTATTACTTGAAAGAATAGAAGATAAAAATGGAGAAGTTTTAGTTTCTGCTTCTAAGGCTCAAAAAATTGCTGGGTGGGAAAAGCTTGTTAAGGCTTATGATGATAACGAACCTATTAATGGTAAAATTACATCTCGTTGTAAAGGAGGCTGTATCGTTGAGCATATAGAAACTGGTTCTTTAATGTTTTTACCTGGTTCTCAAATAAGTGACAAACCTCTGAAAGATATTAGTCATCTAATGAATGAACCTCAAAAATTTGCTTTAATTAAATTAGATAAAGTTAGAGGAAATGCTTGCGTATCAAGAAGACAAATCATTTCTTCATTTAAAAAAGAAGATAAAATTAAAATTGTAGAAAAATATAAAATTGGTGACATCATTAAAGGAGCTGAAGTAAAAGGTTATAGTTCATTTGGATGTTTCTTTAATGTTAACGGTGAGCTTGATGTATTAGTTCATTTACAAGAAATTTCTTATTCTAGAGTCAATCACCCTGATGAAGTTTTTAATATAGGCGAAAAACACGATCTTTTAGTAATCTCTGTAGACAATGAAAAGTTACAAGTTGGCTGTTCAGTTAAGCAGTTATCCCCTGATCCTTTTGAGCATATTACTAACTATGAATTGAATAAAATTTACAAAGTAAAAGTTGTTAAAATAATGGACTTTGGTGCATTCTGTGAATTAGAACCAGGTCTATCAACCTTGCTACATTCTAGTGAACTAAGCTGGAATAAAAAAAATATTTCTGCAAAAAAAATATTTTCAGTTGGTGATGAAATTAATTGTGTAATAACGGAGATAGATAAAGAAAAAAGAAGAATTGCAATTTCACATCGATTAACAACTGAAAACCCTTATGAATCATTTGAAAAAAAACATCCAGTAGGTACTGAAGTTGAGGGTACTGTTACTAGTAAAAATGAGTATTCAATGTTTTTAAAAATTGGTGATTTTGATATTGATGCTTTTTTGCATTGTAATGATCTTACTTATCTAAATAATGCAGAAGAAGAGCTGAACAAATACAAAGCAGATGATAAATTAAAAGTTAAAGTATTAGAAATTAAATCTAGCGAACAAAAAATCAGAGTTGGACTACGTCAAACTCTACCAGACCCTTTTGACTGGTTTAAAGATAAAAAAGTTAAGGAAACAGTTACGGTAAAAATAATATCATCTGATAACAAAGGTTTAATGGTAAGACCAGAGGGTTGTGACATGGATTTTATTATTAAAAAATCACAGATTGCCGTTAATGCAGCTGATGCTAGACCCACAAGATTTACGGGTGGTGAGAGAATTGACTGTGCAATTCAAGAGTTAGATTTAGATAAAAGAAAGGTTACTTTAAGTATTAAGTTACTTGAAGAAATTGAAAGAAAAGTAGCATTAGATACCTACGGTTCTGAAGCAAGTGGTAAAAATTTACCTTTTTCCTCGTTATCTGATGATTTAGAGAAAAAGAAAAAAAAAGAAGAATAAAAAATTGGCAATTGTAAAATCAAAGCTCCTAAATCAACTTAAAAAATCATATCCAAATTTTCTAAAAAAAGATCTTTCTCTAGTTGTATCAATTACTCTAAATGAAATTAAACATGCTCTTAAACGTGGAGACCGAGTTGAATTAAGAGGTTTTGGTATGTTTTCAACAAACATTCAAAAAGCTAGAATATCGCGAAATCCTAAAACAGGAGAAAAAGTAAATACACCAGAAAAAAAAACAATTCACTTTAAAATGGCAAAGGAAATGTTTAAAAAATTAAACAATGACGAATAAAAATATCTTCGTAGCCTGTGA
>Ga0114997_10002262_pt1 | contig 15607 bp, 14 predicted proteins | sample ArcticOcean_MG_C_2_FD_87045 | JGI IMG/M metagenome (GOLD analysis project Ga0114997, IMG submission 87045) | Marine microbial communities from western Arctic Ocean - ArcticOcean_MG_CB4_136 | ecosystem: Environmental > Aquatic > Marine > Oceanic | place: Arctic Ocean: Canada Basin | collected... | reverse complement strand
TTTAACTTTTTCATTAATCATAAATTTATCTACAGATGAAATTATATCTTTATTTTCTATACAACCATTGTTAACAAATTGATTAGATAAAAACTGAATAGCATTCTTTACCATTTCATTTTTTTTAGGATCTGATTTAATTATTATGGAGTTACCTCGAGAATATAAACTAGATTCTGTAATTTTTTCTAGTTCTTTTAGATTCTTATTAAACTCACCAACTACACCCATTAATAAATCGTTGTCATGGAAAATAACACTTAAAGAATTATTGTCTGAATAAACAAATTTTAATGTTGGATCAATATTCTTTTTTATTAAACTACTCAATTGTTATGCTACCTTTTGATTTAATTTATTAATTATCTCTCCAGATAAAGTGCTTCTATTACTTTGTTTAATTTTCACTGGTACAATCTTTCCCACATCTTCCTTTTTACCATTAAATACAACAGATGTCATATATTCTGATCTTCCAAAAGCCTGTGTTTTATCGTCAGTTAAATTTTCTACCAAAACATTTATAGTCTTATTTTCTAAAGATTTATTCATAATCATTTGATTTTCAAACAATAAATTTTGAATTTTCTCCAACCTTTCCATAGAAATTGTTCTATCTATTAACTTTAGATCTGCCGCAACAGTTCCAGGTCTCGGGCTAAAAATAAAAGAATATGAATTAATAAACTTAATTTTTTTAATAAGTTTAAATGTGTTATTAAAATCTTTTTCTTCTTCTCCAGGATAACCAATAATAAAGTCACTTGAAAACTCTATATTAGAGTTAATTTCTTTAAGAACATCAAACACCCTCATATATTCATTTATTGTATGTTTTCTGTTCATTAGATCTAAAACTTTATTAGAACCACTTTGAACCGGTAAATGGACTAAAGGCATTAGTTTTTTTGAGTTTTTATAAACATCAATCAAATCTTCTGTCATATCTTTTGGGTGAGAAGTTGTATATCTGATCCTCTCAATACCTGAAAATTTCTCAATTTCTAGAATTAAGTTAGATAATCTATAACCTTCACTTTCGTAAGCATTAACATTTTGACCAAGCAGTATTAATTCTTTTGTTCCATTGTCAGTTAAATATTTAGCTTCATTTATAATCTGCTTAAACGGTCTAGAATATTCCGGTCCCCTTGTATATGGCACTACACAAAAATGACAAAATTTATTACAACCCTCTTGAATAGTTAAGAATGAAGAAACTTTTTCAGATTTATTTTTAATTTTACTTAAATATTGAAATTTAGAGATTGCATCAAATTCTGTTTCTTCAGTTTTTTTCTTTTTTTTAATATAATTTAGAATTGTATCATTAATTTTATGATATGATTGGGGACCAATTATCAAATCTATATAAGGCTCTCTTTTAAGCATTTCCTGATTTTCAGCTTGAGCCACGCAACCTGTAATAATTACTAACGGTTTTTGCTTGGATCTAAAAATTTTTTTAACTCTACCTATCTCATGGTAAACTTTTTCTTTTGCTTTATCTCTTATGTGGCAGGTATTAAGCAAATAACAATTTGCATCCTCGTAGTTTTCTGTTTTTTGAAAACCAATTTTTTTTACTACATCATATATTCTGTTTGAATCATATTCATTCATTTGACAACCAAATGTTTTAATAAATATTTTTTGATTCATATTATTGAGATTTTTTTTTAACCCCATATAATTCTAATTTATGATCAACTAAAGTATAACCGTATTTTTCTGCAACTTTTTTTTGGAGTTTCTCAATTTCTTCATCTACAAATTCGATTATTTCTCCCGACTTTAAGTCTATCAAATGATCGTGGTGCCCCTCATTTAATTCTTCGTATCTAGCCTTACTTCCTTTAAACTCATGTTTTGCCAATATTCCAGATTCTTCAAATAGTTTTACAGTTCTATAAACGGTTGCAATACTAATTTTAGAATCAATTTTAGACACTCTGTTATATAGTTCATCTACGTCCGGATGATCAGCTGACTCAGACATTACTTTTGCAATTACCTTTCTCTGATCAGTTAACTTAACACCTTTTGATAAACATTTTTCTTCAATTGTTTCTGACATATTTTAATATTAACTTAAATAAATAGGGTTAATCAAATTTTTTTTAATTTTAAGTTTATCACACAAATTAGGGATATTTTCATAACTTAAGTCTTCTTCTCCCTTAAAATCCTCTAAACTGTAACAATAATAATCAATTTTTTTTGCAATATTGAAAGCTTTAACTATTGATAAAGAATTTCTTATTCCAGCAAAACTTCCTGGGCCCCTGTTAATATAAATTTTATCAATATCACCTATTTTTAAATTCTGAGTGTTTAAAAAATCATTAATAATTATAGTTAACTTTTCAAAATTAATTTTAGTATTATCGTGAGTAATATTGTAAATATAATTGTTAATAATGATCATTAAAAAAATTTTTTTATTAACTACGTCTATTATAAGTTTCTTCATTTTTATTTTATTTTTTTTTGTAAATTCTAATTCAGATGAAAATAATATCAAATATTATTCTAATGATGAGGGTATTTTATCACTAATGTATCATCGTTTTAATGAAACTAAGTATCCTTCAACAAATATTCGCATGGAAATTTTTGAAAAGCAAATAGAAATTATTCAAAAATCTAATCATAATTTTCTTAATCCTAATGAATTTAAGGAAAATTTTAACATTCCAAAAAAAAATAAGAAAATACTTATAACAATCGATGATGCTTTTCGATCATTTTATTTAGAAGCATGGCCCTATCTTAAAAAGAATAAAATTCCATTTATCTTATTTGTTTCAACAGAACCAGTTGGGGGGGAAGGATATATGAATTGGGATGAAATAAGAGAAATTGAAGCTGAAGAGTTTACATCTATAGGACACCACTCTCATACTCATGGGTATCTTGTTGATGCAACGAATGATCAATTTATTAAGGATATATCAAAAGCTAACAAAATATTTTTAAGAGAACTTGGATATGTACCAAATTTATTCTCCTATCCATTTGGTGAATATTCAAAATTTATGAGGGACTATATTTCTCTAAATTTTGAATTTGCTTTTGGTCAACACTCTGGAGTAATTGATGTTAACAAAGATAAATTTGAATTACCTCGATTTCCTATTAATGAAGATTATGGTGATTTAAAAAGATTTAATTCAATCATAAATTTATTTCCTCTTGAATATAAAAAACTAACCCCTTTAGAAAAAAAATTAACTAAAATAAGTAATCCCCCTCAATTTAAAGTTGAATTTTTTAATGAACAGAAAAATATAAAAAATATTACTTGTTATTCTAATGAAGCTAACAAATGGGAAAAATCAAAAATTAATATCTCTAGTCAAATATTAACTATTAAATTTAGAGCACCATTCAAACCAAGAAGAGGAAGAATAAATTGTTCTCTTAATGATAATGGAAAATGGCGTTGGTTTGGTACTCAATTTATAATTAAAAAAAATTAAATAAGACTCTCTAAATTAATACTTGAGGGCAATAACTTTGCATCATCAAAATCTTTTAATTTATTTTGCTCAATAATTTTTTGTAAAACTTGCACATATTTATCACCAGTTTCGGCATATTTGTTTAAATATTTAGAAAGATGTATGCTATCTAAAGGTTTACCCAGATCTCGAAATTCTGCTCTAGCTTTTCTGAAGTCTTTATAGGTTGAATGAGTGTTCAAGTTCCTTTGGTATGCTCTAACAGATGCCTGTAAAATATTAAATTTCATAACTTTGTGCCCTTCACCCTCCTCTGCATCTTTTGGTTTCAACCCTTCCCCCGACCACGTCCATTGGCCAAACAACGCATTTCCTTCTTGGGCAAATCTTGAAGTACCCCATCCAGTTTCTTTTGCAGCTTGCGCTATTGCTAGTGATACTGGAATCTCATCCATTCTAATTTTCAACGTTGATAAGTCTTTTGAAGCTATACCATATTGCCTATATTTTCTTTCAAGCCATTTTTTTTCTGTATTCGTATTATTACTTTTGTTAATAATGTTGAAAAGCGTTTTTCTGTCTACTCTAATGTTGTTATTTTCTTTTAATACAAGAGGTAAAACAATTTGAATAAAAAACTCTTTTCTTTTTTTTGCATCTTCAATCATCTTAATTTCTTGAGGCAATAAAGTTAAGGCAACTGGTTTAACTAACTTCTTTTTTCTAACATCTTTTAAATTATATCCAGTATCTTCAAAAAGTTGTTTTATAGTCGAGGCACTTAATCTAACACTATCAGATTCTAAATCGTTTAAGCTAAAAATATCAAATAATAAATCGTCTTCATTGTAAGTCTGATTTTCTTTTAAGGTCTCATTTGTGTTATTTAAAGCATATGCTAAGATTTTTTTTGAATTATTATTGAATTCTTTTGTTATAAAATTTTTTTCAGCAAAACCGATAAATAACGGTACAATATAAAAAAAAGCAACAATTGCAAAACTACTTAAAAGGAATCTCGATAATACATTAATACTTTTATTATTAATAAAATTTGATTTTCTTTTAACAAATTTAATCTTCATAGCTTTATATTATATGGCAACAACTTCTTTAACTTCTGGTAAATAATGGCATAAGAGGTTTTGAACACCTTGCTTCAACGTCATGGTAGAACTTGGACATCCTGAGCAGCTTCCTTGTAATTGAACTTTTACTATTCCGTCTTTAAATTCCTTAAACTTTATGTCTCCACCATCTCTTGCTACTGCGGGTCTTATTTTTTCATCTAAAATTTTTACAATTTTTTTTTCAATTTCCTCTAAATTAATAATAGTTTCAGTTAAATTTTCACCAATTACAAATTCTTTACCCTCAGAATAAAAGTCATTAATAAATGAAATTACTATATGTTTTATATCTTCCCACTTAATTGAATCATTCTTATTTACTGAAATAAAATCTTCACCTAAAAATACTCCTTCGACTCCATTTATAGAAAATATGTTCTTAACTAGATCATTATCAATATCTTCTTTTTTTGTAATTTCATATGGGCCACTATTCGAAACTTTCTTACCTGGGAGAAATTTTAAAGAATTTGGGTTTGGAGTTATTTCAGTTTGAATAAACATAATTTATTTATAGTTATTATTTAAAGAATTAACACCTGATAATAAATTTTAGCTAAAAACCCACTATTTCTTTAATTTTTTTAATCTTTTTGGATGCAATTAAATCTGCTTTTTCGCAACCCTCTATAAGTGTTTTATCTAGATATGATTGATCATTTAATAGTTTTTTTATTTCTTGTGATATGGGCTCTATTTTATCGATTAAAACTTGTGATAAATTTTCTTTGAACTCTGAAAAATTTTTCCCTACAAATTTTTCTACTGAATTTTCTAGATTAGAATTTGTTAAACTTGAAAAGATACCAATTAAATTTTTTGCTTCCAATCTTTTATCAAGTTCTTTTACATTTGATGGCATGGGTAGTGGATCAGTTTTTGCTTTTTTAATTTTATTAATTATTTGATCTTTATCATCAGTCAAATTTATTCTACTCAAATCTGATGGTTCAGATTTACTCATTTTTTTTGATCCATCTTTAAGACTCATTATTCTTGAAAATTCTTTTTGAATCAGTGGTTCTGGAACTTGTAAAAAATTATCTACTTCAAAATCATTATTAAATTTTTGAGCTATATCTCTACATAACTCAAGGTGCTGCTTTTGATCATCGCCTACCGGCACATGTGTTGCATCATAAAGCAAAATATCAGCCGCCATTAGTACGGGGTAAGAATAAAGTCCAATGCTGGCTTTTTCTTTATCTTTACCGGCTTTTTCTTTAAATTGTGTCATCCTGTTCAGCCATCCCATTCGAGCCACACAACTCAGTATCCAGGCTGCCTCCGTATGAGCTGTCACACTTGATTGATTAAAAATAATGCTTCTTTTTGGATCAATTCCACTAGCAATAAAAGTTGCAACAGTCTCTCTAATGTTATTTTTTAATTCTTTAGGATCTTGCTTTACTGTAATTGCATGCAAATCAACTACACAAAAAATACAGTTGTTATCGGCATCATCATTTAATTCTACAAAATTTTTAATTGCTCCTAAATAATTTCCTAAATGAAGATTGCCAGTAGGCTGGACACCAGAAAAAATTTTTTTAGACATATAATTTAATACTTTAATTTAATATCACTCATTTTAAAAGCTTTGATCAAATATGAAGCAAATAAATAAAATAATAAAGCTAATACAACGCTAATTATTAAATATAGTGATTTAAAATTTTGATTAAATAATAGCTCATCTTGAAAACAAGTAATCAAAAAAATAAAAAATATACCCATAAGGATAGATGTAATAATTATTTTTATAAATCTTATTAAAAAAATCTTATTAAAATTAAAAAGACTTTTATTTTTTAGGAAAATAAATAATAATATGGCATTAAACCATGATGAGATGGTTGTTGCTATTGGAATTATAATAAACCCTATTTCATTAAAATAATAAACACTAATCACAATATTTAAAATAACTGATATTAAAGAAATATAAAAAGGCGTTTTAGTATCATGATTAGCAAAGAAGAAAATGGAAAAAACTTTTATTAATGAAAAAGCTGGAAGGCCCAAAGAGAAATAATAGAGAGCTTTACCAGAATTTATAACAGAAATCTCATCAAAAGAACCATATCCAAACAAAGCAGAAATAATTTGTTCGGAACCAATTAATAATGCAACAGATGCGGGAAGGCTTAAAAATAGACTTAACTCTAAAGCTTTATTTTGAATTAATAAAATTTTATTTTTTTTTTTTGATTGAATATGCTTTGAAAGTTGAGGTAGCACCACAACCCCAATTGCTATACCTGCAACTGCTAAATTTATTTGATAAATTCTATCAGCATAATACAAATAAGAAACTGCACTGGCTTGATAAGAAGCAATTATGGTTCCAATTAAAATATTAATTTGAGTTACTCCTGAAGCAAAAATGCTTGGCAAAAGTTTTTTAAAAAATATTTTTATCTTATTGTTAATTTCAATTTTAAAGTTAAATTTTAAAGAATAAAATTTACTCACAAATTTGTATAAAAAAATTAATTGTAAAATACCTGATAATGAAACTCCATAAGATAAATAAAAAACAAGCTGATCACCTAAAGATTTTGAAAAAAATAAAATTCCAATTAAGATTATATTTAAAATGATGGGTGCTGCTGAAGCAGCCGCAAACCTGTTATGTGAGTTTAAGATTGCAGAAAAAAATGAAGCCAAACAAATAAAAAATAAAAATGGAAAAGTTATTCGAGTTAAGTTTATTGCTAACTCCATCTTTTCAATATCATCAACAAATCCAGGGGCAATAATTGATACAAATACCGGCATCAAAATTTGAACAAAAAGTACTAAAAAAAATAATCCTAAAGATAAAATATTGAAAATATTATTGGCAAATTTATTTGATTGGGCCTTTCCTTTCATCATTTCTGCCGCATAACTTGGGACAAAGGCTGCATTAAAGGTTCCTTCAGAAAACAACCTTCTAAAAGTATTGGGAATTCTAAATGCTACAAAAAAAACATCTGCTAAAATGCCTGTACCAAGAAAAATAGCAATTAATATATCCCTCAAGTAACCGAGCAATCTACTTATTATGGTAAAAAAACCAAATGTACCGGTTGACTTAAGTAAGTTCATAAATCATATTAGTCCTAATTTTACCCTAATTGTATACCTTATTATCATAAATGAAAAAAACAAAGATTGATCATTACACAGACCAAGAAGCTCTTGATTTTCACAAAAATAAAAGACCTGGAAAGATTGAGATTATTTCTTCCAAAAATATGACTACCAAGCGAGATCTTGCATTAGCTTATTCTCCAGGGGTGGCCGCGCCTGTTAGAAAGATTAGTGAAAATCCTGAGGCCGCTTATGATTATACCAGTAAAGGAAATTTAGTTGCAGTAATAAGTAATGGTACAGCAATTTTAGGAATGGGTAATTTAGGTGCACTAGCCTCAAAACCCGTGATGGAAGGTAAGGCAGTTTTATTTAAAAGATTTGCTGATATTGATTCAATTGATCTGGAAATTGATTCCACCGATTCTGAAGAGATTATTAATTCAATTAAAAATTTTGCACCTAGTTTTGGTGGTATCAATTTAGAAGATATAGCAGCACCAGAATGTTTTATAATTGAACAAAGATTAAAAGAAATTTTAGATATCCCAGTTTTTCACGACGATCAACATGGAACTGCAATAATAACAACGGCTGCATTAATAAATGCACTAGATATTAACGGTAAATCAATTAAAGATATTAAAGTAGTTGTTAATGGAGCTGGAGCTTCCGCTATTGCATGCACTGAATTATTTAAAAATTCTGGTGTTCTGCAGGAAAATGTAATCATGCTTGATAGAAAAGGTGTAATTTATAAAGGCAGAACAGAAGGAATGGATCAGTGGAAGTCTAGACATGCAAATGAAACAAGCCTACGAACGCTTGAAGAGGCGATAAATGGTGCAGATGTTTTTTTAGGACTATCAGCAAAAGGTGCTCTAAAAAAAGAATTAGTTAAAACGATGGCTAAAAACCCTATTATTTTTGCATGTGCCAATCCAGATCCAGAAATTACCCCAGAAGAAATTAATGAGGTTAGAGATGATGCCATTATTGCAACTGGAAGATCCGATTATCCTAATCAGGTAAACAATTTAATCGGTTTTCCATATATTTTTAGAGGTGCTTTAGATGTTAGATCAAAAACAATTAATGAGGAAATGAAAGTTGCAGCTGCTAAAGCTATTGCTAATTTAGCAAGAGAGGATGTTCCAGATGAAGTTGTTGCAGCGATGGGTGGCGAGAGACCACATTATGGAAAAGACTATATAATACCATCAACGTTTGACCCAAGATTAATAAGTGTTATCCCAGCTGCTGTTGCGAAAGCTGCCATGGACACTGGAGTTGCAAGAAAAAAAATAGATGACTTTGAGTCTTATAAAGAACAACTTAAGCAAAGATTAGATCCAACTGTAACTATCATGCAAGGTATTAATTCATACATTAAAAAAAATCAAAAAAAAATTGTGTTTGCGGATGGTGAAGATGAAAACACTCTTAAAGCAGCAATAGCATTTAAAAATTCAAAATTAGGAATTCCAATTTTAATAGGTAAAGAGAAAAAAATAAAAGAGCAAATAAAAAAAATTGGTTATAGTGAAAATTTTGATATTGAAATTGTAAATTCTAAAGATGAAATAAAAAGAAATAAATATGTAAAACATTTATTTCAAAAATTACAAAGAGAACAGGGTTTATTAGAACGTGACTGTGATCGACTTGTAAGAAATGATAGAGTTGTATGGGCGACTTGCATGGTTGCTTGTGGTGATGCAGATGGCGCTGTAACAGGAAATACCAGACGTTTTGGAGCATCTCTTGAAAAAATTGGACAAGTAGTTGATGTTAGAGATGGAGAAATTATGTTTGGATTAAATATGGTAGTACACAAAGGCAAAACAATTTTTGTTGGAGATACAAGTGTTCATGAATATCCCACATCAGAGCAATTAGCCGAAATAGCTATTTCTACAGCGCGGGTTGTTAGACTTTTTGGTTTTGATCCAAAAGTTGCTTTTGTATCGCATTCAACGTTTGGTCAGCCTCTTACAAGTCGAACAAAACACATAAGAAAAGCAGTTGATATTTTAAAAGAAAAAAAAGTAGACTTTGAATTTGACGGCGATATGCAACCAGATGTAGCTTTAAACTCAGAATATGAAGAACTCTATCCTTTTTCAAAAATTGTTGGAAAAGCAAATATTTTAATTATGCCAGGTCAACATAGCGCTGCAATATCTTATAAAATGATGAAAACATTGGGGGATACAAAAGTAATTGGACCTTTATTAATTGGTCTTGGCCTACCAATTGAAATTGCGCCATTGAGAACATCAACATCAGAAATAATTAATTTAGCCTCTATTGCTGCCTATTCAGCAGATGTGATTAATTATAATAAATAAAATTTATTCTTTTTGAATTCTCAAGTCCTCAACAAGTAAAATACTTGCAATAACGTCCTCGACGTCAGCTATTTCTTTAGCCTCGCTTATGATTAAATCTTTTTCTTCAGAGGTAATAGCAATCCCATAAACATAGATTTTTTTATTATAAGTATCAATTTGATAATTAGTTGCTTTAATGTTTTTATTCAAAATTATAGATGTCCGAAATTGCGAAGTAATAATAACATCTTTTGCAGAACGCATAAAATTGAATTTTTCTTTGATTTTAATATCATTTCGTACTGACCGTACACCCTTTGTTTCCCAAGCTAGTTTAGTTAATTTCAATTTTTCTTCTGGACCATCCACCTTCCCAGTAATAAAAATTCTTCCATCAAGCACTTTTGTTTTTACTGATATAAGATATTTTTTATTTGTAACAATAATCCTACTTGCTAAATTTTTTTGCATAATTGAGTCATCAATTTGAGTTCCAATACTTCTAGGATCCAAAGCTACAGACACGCCAGTCCCAAAAATTCCTTGTGATGAGACACCAACACAGCTTGAAAAAATAGTTCCAATTAAAATTATAAATATATATTTAGTTTTCATCTTTTATTTTTAAACAATAATTATAAATTTCTTTTTTTGATATATCTCTATTTTGACTAATAATAAGAGTTATTTCTTTTACACTTAATTTATTAATCATTTTTTTTATATTAACCTTATCTGATTCACTTAGTTCATGTGAGGTATTTTTATTATTTTTTTTTTCAGAAATTACAATAGTAAGTTCACCTTTTGGTACTTTTGCAAAAGGCTTTAAATCTTCAATATTACCTCTAATAAATTCTTCGTATAGCTTTGACATTTCTCTACAAAAAACAATTTTTCTTCCACTAAGATAAATTTTTAATTCTGGTATTATCTTGTTAATTTTTTTGGGTGATACAAAAAAAACTAATGTATTATCTAGTTTTGATAATTTTTTTAAATCATTAATTAAAGCTTGTTTTTTTTCAGGGAAAAACCCGTAGAAAAAAAATTTTTCTGAAAATCCACTAATTGAAACTGCTGTAGCTACAGCAGAAGGACCTGGAATTGGAAAAATTTTAATTTCATTTTTAACACACTCATTAACAAGAATTGTGCCAGGATCAGAAATACTTGGTGTGCCAGCATCTGAAATTAGTGAAATAGTTTTTCCTGATTTTAAAGAGTCAATCATCTTACTTGTATTTTTTTTTTCATTAAATTTATGATTTGAAACTAATCTGGATTTGATTTCATACCTATCTAGTAAAATTTTTGACACTCTGGTATCCTCACAAAGAATAAGGTCAGATCTTTTTAATGTTTCAATTGCTCTTAAAGTTATATCTTTTAAATTACCTATGGGTGTTGAAACTAAATAGAGACCATTTTCATAATCTTTTATTTGAGATTGTGATTTTGTGATCATAATTTAGCTTAAAAGATATTATACTATCATCAAAATGAATAAAATTATTAAAATTATTTTTTTCCTTTTACTGAATTTATCTTTGTTGTTTTTAAATACAGCTAGATCTGAAGAGAAAATTAAAATTGGACTTTTGGTACCAATGACTGGTTCTAATAAAGATATTGGTCAATCAATTATTAAAGCTGTTCGATTGGCTGTAAAAGATATTAATAGTAATTTAATTGAGATTATACCAAAGGACACAGCCACAAACCCAAATAAAACTCTTCAATCTGCATTTGAATTGAAAGAAATAGGAGTAAGTATAGTTATAGGCCCTATATTTTATGACAGTATTGCATATTTAGATGAAATAAAAGATCTCACTTTTTTATCTTTAACTAATAAAACACTAGATCTTCCAAAAAATGTAATCGCTGCAGGAATTAATTCTACTTCTCAATTAAATACAATAAAAAAATTTATAGAAAGAAAAAATATTAAAAGAACTATATTTTTAACACCAATGAAAAATTATGAACCTGAAATAAAAAAAGGAATTAAAAGTTCAGGAATTAAAATTTTTAAAAATTATTTATATAATTCAGAGCCAACAAAATTAACAAGTCAAATTGAAGGGATTACTAATTATAAAATTAGAAAACAAAATTTAGAGGATGAAATTTATAGAATTAAAAAATCTAACGAATCTGATAAAAAGAAAAAGATTAAACGATTAGAAAAAAAGTATACATTAGGTGGGTTAAATTTTGATGCAGTGATAATTGCTGATTTTGATGAAAGTTTAAAAAGTGTAAGTACGTCCCTTTTATATACTGATGTGTCTCCAAAAAAGAAATTTTTTATAACTTTAAACCAGTGGTTTGATAAAAGTTTAACGAATGAAGTTAGTATCCAGCCAATTTATTATCCATCAATAAATAAAGGTAATTTTGATAATTATAAAAAAAAATTTTTTAATGAATTTAATGAAAATCCTACACACCTATCTTTGTTAAGCTATGACCTTATTGGTCTTATCTACTACCTATCTTCAAAAACAAACCTTTCTGATTTAAACAAAATTTTTAAAAAGAAAAACTCTTTTAGGGGTAAAATTGGTATTTTTGATATTAAAAATAATAAAATTAATCACAGATTAAATTTTTATAAAATTGAAGATAAAAAACTTACAGAAATTTTTTAATTTTCTTAAAAGCAATAAAACGATGGTCTATTTTATATTTTTCTAAAGATCTCATTTCACCAAAAGTTTTATTTTTATTTTTTGGAATAAATATTGGATCATAGCCAAATCCATTTTTTCCCCTAGGTTCATTTGAAATGTGGCCCTCAATTTTTCCTCTTACAGTAGCAATTTTTTTATCTAAATTATAGATTGATAATGCACAGACAAATCTAGCTTTAATTTTTTTTTGCTCCCAGTTTCTATCTTTTTTAAATAATTCTCGATACACCTTTTTTATAGCTTTATCAAAATCACCTTTTTTTCCACCCCATCTAGCTGAATAAATGCCTGGATTTTTATTTATAAGATCTATTTCAATACCAGAATCATCAGCAAGACAAATAAGTTTTGTTTTCTTGGAAAAATATCTTGATTTAATACTGGCATTTTCCTCAAAAGTTGCCCCATCTTCTTTGGGGCTTTTGAGTTTGAAGTCAGTTGTTGAATGAGTTTTGATATATTTTGGTAATAAATCTAATATTTCTCTGTATTTGCCCCTGTTATTTGTGCCAATAAGCAATTTAGAAATTTTTTTCATTAATACCTAGCAATTTTAAAATTTCTTACCATATAAGGTTTCATGGAAAAAGAAGAAAACATTAATCAAGAATTCAAGACAGAAGATACTTCTGAAGACACAAATACATTAGAAGAACAAAAAAAAGACGTCCTGTCCGAACCAAAGGTTGAAGAAGAAGAAAAAGAGATTTCTCTTGAAGATAAAATAAATGAATTAGAAGATAAACTTGCTAGAGCATTTGCGGAGATGGAAAATCAGAGACGAAGATTTGAAAAAGAAAAGGATGAAGCATTTGATTACGGTGGTTTTACATTTGCAAAAGAAGCATTAAATTTAATTGATAATCTGGCACGATCAAAATTAACTCTAGAAAGTGACGATAGTCTTAAAAAAACTGAAGCTCTGAAAAAGACGCTAGAACACCTTGATATAATTGATAAAGATTTAATTTCCATCTTTACTAAAAATAATATTAGACCAATTGATTGTCTTAACAAAAAATTAGATCCAAATTTACATCAAGCTATGATGGAGATAGAGGACGATCAAAAGGAACCAGGCACAATAATTCAAGAAGTTCAAAAAGGTTTTATGATCAAAGATAGGTTGCTTAGACCCTCATTAGTTGGTGTTTCAAAAAAAATAGAAAAAAAAGATCAAAAAGATGAGGAAAATAAAGAAAATTTAAACAAATAATAATATTTGTTCAACTTGTAGAATGAAAATTAACACTTATATGAAGGGTAGCATTTAAATTATGAGCAAAATTATAGGAATAGATTTAGGAACAACAAATTCATGTGTATCCATCATGGAGGGTAGCCAACCAAAAGTTTTGGAAAATGCCGAAGGTGCAAGAACAACCCCTTCAGTTGTGGCTTTTACGGATGATGGTGAAAAATTAGTTGGTCAACCAGCTAAAAGACAGGCCGTAACAAATCCTGAAAATACAATCTTTGCTGTAAAAAGATTAATTGGAAGAAATTTTGAAGATCCAACTGTAAAAAAAGATATTGCAGCAGCTCCTTTTAAAATAGTTAATTCTGAAAAAGGTGATGCTTGGATTGAAGCAAAAGGTGAAAAATACTCACCCTCTCAAATATCAGCTTTTATCTTGATAAAAATGAAGGAAACAGCTGAAAAATATTTAGGACAAGAAGTAACAAAAGCAGTAATAACTGTTCCAGCTTACTTTAACGATGCACAAAGACAAGCAACAAAAGATGCTGGTAAAATTGCTGGACTTGAGGTTTTAAGAATTATAAACGAGCCTACTGCTGCTTCGCTGGCCTATGGTTTAGATAAAAAAAAAGAAAATAAAAAAATTGCAGTATACGATTTAGGTGGTGGAACTTTTGATGTATCCATTCTTGAGTTGGGCGATGGTGTTTTTGAAGTTAAGTCTACAAATGGTGATACATTTTTAGGTGGGGAAGATTTTGACAACACAATTGTTGATTACCTGTTAGGTGAATTTAAAAAAGATAGCGGAATTGATTTAAGATCTGACAAACTGGCTCTTCAAAGATTAAAAGAGGCTGCCGAAAAAGCAAAAATTGAACTTTCTTCAACTGAACAAACAGATATTAATTTACCATTTATAACAGCAGATAAAACTGGTCCAAAACATATTAATTTGAAAATGACTAGAGCAAAACTAGAGGCTCTTGTAGAGGATTTAATAGCTAGAACACTGCCACCTTGCAAAACAGCCTTAAAAGACTCTGGCTTTGCAGCAAATGAAATTGATGAAATTGTAATGGTTGGTGGAATGACCAGAATGCCAAAAGTACTTTCGGAGGTTAAAAACTTTTTTGGAAAAGATCCAAATAAAAGTGTTAATCCAGATGAAGTAGTGGCAATGGGTGCTGCCATTCAAGCCGGTGTGCTTCAAGGTGACGTGAAAGATGTGTTACTATTAGATGTAACCCCACTTTCACTAGGAATTGAAACATTGGGTGGTGTATCAACCAAACTAATTGAGAAAAATACTACAATACCAACAAAAAAGAGCCAAGTATTTTCAACAGCTGAAGATAGTCAGCCCGCAGTATCTATTAGAGTGCTTCAGGGTGAAAGAGAAATGGCAACCGATAACAAAATGTTAGGAAATTTTGAATTGGTTGGTATTGCTCCAGCTCCAAGAGGAGTTCCTCAAATAGAAGTGACCTTTGATATCGATGCAAATGGAATAGTTAGTGTTTCAGCTAAAGATAAAGGAACTGGTAAAGAACAGAAGATTCAAATCCAAGCCTCTGGTGGTTTAAGTGATGAAGAAATTGAAAAGATGGTTAAAGACGCTGAGGCTAATAAAGATGAAGATAAAAAGAAAAGAGAGTCTGTAGATCTAAGAAACCAAGCAGATACTTTAATTCATTCAACA